>VAPB010779770.1_pt1 | contig 11076 bp, 11 predicted proteins | sample 3395101 | NCBI WGS metagenome assembly VAPB01 (sample SAMN08290433, study PRJNA428436) | hydrothermal vent metagenome | isolation source: Deep-sea hydrothermal vent chimney | place: Indian Ocean: Southwest Indian Ridge | reverse complement strand
GATCGCTTTTTCGAGGACCGTGAGTATGCCGGCATCGTCGAGTTCCTGACGGCTGTCGATCTCGACCCGCTTGATGTCGGCCAGGATCAGCCGTACCACCTTGAGCCGGTCTTTTTCTCCGGCCTTGAGGGCGGATTTCATGTCCTCGGTCAATCTGGATTTTAGTGACATGGCGAATCAGATATCTGGAAGTCGCGACGGCTTGCTATGCGGATGCAGGTCGGCGGCCGGGCATTCGGCCTAGTACATGCGCTTGCGTTTGGCTTCTTCGCGGGAAATACGCTTCAGGTGGCGCTTTACGGCCGCCGCTTTCTTGCGCTTGCGTTCCTGCGTGGGTTTTTCGTAAAACTCGCGACGGCGAAGCTCAGTCAGTACGCCGGCCTTCTCGCAGGCGCGCTTGAAGCGGCGCAGGGCAGCGTCAAAATACTCGTTCTCTTTTACACGTACACTTGGCATTGAAACCGACACATCCTTCGATCAAAAATAATCCCAGCACCAGGCTGGGACGCAGAGCCGGCCATTTTAACGGCCCGCCTTGCGCAATGCAATGCCCAGGAGGTTGCAGCGAGGCAGGGTACGCGTCATCGTCATGGCTCGCTGTGCTGCGCTTTATTTCCGATGAAAAGCACCCCGTCCAGGGCCAAAACGGATCGCGGGCTGGGGCACGTACTTCGCCCGCATGGCGGGCTCCTACGGGGTCGCTGGGGTACACTGCGCGGCCTATGAATGTGCTGGGTATCGAGACGAGTTGTGACGAGACCGGGGTGGCTATTTACAGCACCGACCGCGGCCTCGTTGCGCATGTCCTGCACAGCCAGGTTGACCTGCATGCCGTCTATGGCGGTGTCGTGCCCGAGATCGCCTGCCGTGACCATCAGCGCCGCCTGCTGCCGCTGATTCAACAGGTTCTGGCCGAGGCGGACATCGAAAAACCCGATGCGATCGCGCATACGGCCGGGCCGGGCCTGGTTGGCGCACTTATGGTCGGTAGTGGCATGGCTGCCGGCCTGGGAATGGCCTGGGGTTGTCCGGTCGTTGCCGTTCATCACCTGGAAGGCCACCTTCTGGCGCCGATGCTTGAAGAGAATCCACCGGACTACCCGTTCCTGGCGCTATTGGTGTCGGGTGGCCACACAATGCTGATCGCGGTGCGCGGTCTTGGCGAATACGAGGTCCTCGGAACAACCAGGGACGACGCCGCGGGAGAGGCGTTCGACAAGGTAGCGAAGTTGCTCGGCCTCGGCTACCCGGGCGGTCCGGCGCTGGCCACGCTGGCCGGGCAGGGCGACGAGAGTGCATTTCAGTTTCCCCGGCCGATGCTCAATCGGCCGGGGCTCGATTTCAGTTTTTCGGGTCTCAAGACGGCCGTCATGCTCATGGTTCGCAAGATCGAGGAGGAGGGCGATCTCGAAAACTCCCGTGCGGACCTTGCCGCCTCGTTTCAGCGCGCGGCCGTCGACACGCTGGTCGCTCGCTCGCTGCAGGCGGCGGAAAAGGAACAATCGCGGCGAATCGTCGTGGCCGGCGGGGTCGGCGCGAATCGCCTGCTGCGCGCCGAAATCGCCAGGCAGTTCGACGGAGACGTGTACTATCCCCGGCTCGAGTTTTGCACCGATAATGGCGCGATGATTGCGCTGGCCGGAGCGTTGCGGCTTGCCGATGCCGGTCGGACCGATGAAATACGGGCACATGCGCGCTGGTCGCTCGATACATTGTCGGCCCCCGGCTAATAGAGCCAGGAAACAACAATCACGCTATGGACATCATTTTTCTACACGAACTGAAGGTCGATACCGTCATTGGTATCTGGGACTGGGAGCGTAAGATTCGCCAGACCGTCGTTATTGACCTCGAAATGTCGGCCGACATTCGCAAGGCCGCGACGAGCGACAGCGTCGAAGACACGCTGAACTACAAACTGGTCGCGAAACGGGTGCAGCAATTCGTCAGCGAGTCGGAGTTTCAGCTCGTTGAGACATTGGCGGAAAAGATCGCGGCTATCGTCAATGACGAATTTGGAGTTTCCTGGGTTCGGGTAAAGGTCAACAAACCGGGCGCTATTCGCGGTGCGCGTGATGTCGGTGTTCTCATTGAACGCGGCGAACGCACGAATTAGCCTGAAGGGTCTGCCGGCCCGACCACAAGGATAATACGATGGCCAGGGTATACCTTGGGCTTGGAAGCAATATCGACCCCGAAGATAACTTGCGGCTCGGAATACAGGAGTTGCGCCGGTATTTCGGCGACCTGAATCAGTCGGCTATCTACCAAAGCGCCGCCGTTGGTTTCGAGGGCGCGGATTTCCTGAACATGGTCGTCGGGCTGCAATCCGACGACACGCCCCTGGCTATCCTGGCCCGGGCCGAGTTAATACACGACCTGGCCGGGCGCGACCGCGGTTCCAACAGGTTCTCATCGCGGCCGCTGGACATCGATTTGCTGCTCTACAGCGACTGGGTCGTCGACGAGCCGACATTGAAGTTGCCGCGCAGCGACGTACTCAAATACAGCTTCGTTTTGCGCCCGCTGGCGGAGCTTGACCCGGGCCTGACACACCCGGTTACGGGCAAGACGATGGCCGAGCACTGGCAGGCATTTGACGCCGCCAGTCATCCATTGCGACCGGTCAACGTTATTCTGTAAAAAGGCGCAACAATTTGTCCCGGTTTGTGGTCAATTAGCTAACACGTCCGCACCCGGCCGGCCGGCCTTTAGATACCATTGAACAAACTCGGGAGTTCCAATGCACAAGTTCTTAATATTGATCGGGGTTGCTGTCCTCACGGCATGCAGTAGCGGAGACGGTGCCATTGTCCCGCCTCCTCAGGGAGGAGACTGTTCCAATACGGCCCAAAAGCAATTGGTCCTGGACGTCATGCGCGATTGGTATCTCTGGAACAACCTGCTGCCCGCAAACGTCGATATCAACGCGTACTCGAGTCCTGAGGAGCTACTGGCATTCCTGATAACCGTTCAACCGCTCGATGATTTCAGCTTCATCAATACGCTGGAGGCCGATACGCAATTTTTTGGAGAGGGCAAATTCGAAGGCTTCGGGTTCGGCACCCGATTTTTTGCGGCCGGTGATCTGCGCCTGACGCGCGTCTTCACCGACAGCCCGGCCAATACTGCCGGACTTGCCCGCGGACAACGGATATTGGAGCTTAACGGACGCACGATCGCCGACATCGAGGCGGCCGAAGGTGTGGGTGCGGTTTTTGGCATGTCGCCTGTAACCTTCACGATGCGTGAGTTGGACGGCAACGAATTCACGGTATCGATTACAAAAGCTATCGTAACGATCAATCCCGTGCCGCAGTCACGGATCATTCCGGTGGCGGGTACACCCGGTGTCGGGTACATCGAGTTCGCGCAGTTCATCAGTACAGCGGATCCTTTGCTTGACACGGTCTTCGGCCAGTTCAGGAACGCGGCTGTCACGGATGTGATCATCGACATGCGTTTTAACGGCGGCGGTCTCGTCAATACGGCCGAGTTACTCGGTGATTATCTCGGCGGCGCCGTCGCGCAGAATCTCGTTTTCTCGAAAACCCTGTTCAATGCCGACCGTGCCAGCAACAATGACCAAAAGAACTTCAATATTCTGATGAATTCCATGGGTTTATCGCGCTTGGTTGTCATTGCCAGCCAGGGCACGGCTTCAGCCAGCGAGCTGGTGACGAACAGCATGGAGCCGCACGTCGAAGTGACCATCATTGGCGATCGGACATTCGGCAAGCCCGTCGGGCAGATCGGCATCGAGTTCTGCTCAAAGGTGATTCGCCCGACGGCATTTCAAACTGTCAATGCGAACGATTTCGGCGACTATTTCGGCGGTTTGCCGGCGGATTGCAGCGTATCGGACGATCTGGCGATCGCGGTCGGTGCGGACAGTGACCCGAACTTGATAGCGGCGCTTGGCTATTTGCAGACCGGCGCATGTCCGGTTGCGTCTTCGCCGGGCGGTGTCGCCAAATCCGCGTACCGCACAAGCACACGCAAGCTTGAGCGGCGCGGCCCGCCGCACAGGGAACTTGCCGACGCGTACTAGAATGAGCGGCGCTACCAGCCGATCGATCGACCGCCGTCAACAACGATAATCTGGCCCGTCATATATTGCGCGTCGCGCGCAAGGTACAGGACGCAGCCGGCGATATCGTCCGGATCACCGCATCGTCGTAGCGGGATCTGCTCAAGAATAGTCGTCTTGACGGCGTCGCTCATGTCGTCTTCGGGCCAGAGTATTGCGCCGGGCGAAACGCCGTTGACTCGGATATCGGGCGCCAGGTCTTTTGCCAGTGAGCGCGTCAGCATCGCGAGGCCGGCTTTCGCCAGCCCGTAAACCGTGTAATCGCGCAGCGGCCTTTGCGCGTGAATGTCGACGATATTGATGATGACGCCGGACGTGCGCCGAAGCTCGGGTATAGCGGCCTGCGACAGAAACAACGGCGCCTTCAGATTGCTGCCGATCAACTCATCCCACTGGTCCTCGGTGATTTCGCCTGGCGGCGTGGGATAAAAAGTCGATGCATTGTTGACCAGTATGTCGAGCCGGCCACCCCAGTCGGTAACATCCGCGATCAGCCCCGGCATCTCATCGCTGTACTGCAGGTCTTGTTGGAATACGGCGGCTGAATCCGGCCGGATCGTATTCAGTTTGCCGGCAAGTGCCTCGGCCACGCCTGCAGAGCCCCGGTAATGAATCGCCACACGAGCGCCGGCACTGTGAAGTCTGCCGGCGATCGCCGCACCAATTCGACGTGCGGCGCCGGTTACGAGTGCGACTTTGTTATTCAGCTTTTCTGACATCCCGACCCAGTCACGCTATAAAGGCGACATTCTGAAAGACTTCGACCAGGTCATGCAACTCGAAGCGTCCTCTGTACTGCCAAAACCCGACATCGATAGCGCTGCACACAGCCGGCATTGCGCGGATTTCATTCGTGCGCGCATTCGGGACTCGGGTGGCAGCATCAGCTTTGCCGAGTATATGCAGCACGCGTTGTACGCGCCGGGTCTTGGATACTACGCGGCCGGCGCGAGAAAGTTTGGTCCCGATGGCGATTTTGTTACGGCACCCGAGGTTTCGTCACTTTTCGGCTCCGTCGTCGCGCGCCAGTGCGCCGAGGTGCTCGCCCAAGTCGATGGCGGTTCGATTCTCGAATTCGGTGCCGGCAGCGGCGCTCTGGCCGTTGATATCCTTGCGAAGCTGCATGCGCTTGGGGCACTACCGGAGTGCTACCAGATTCTCGAGGTGTCTGCTGATCTCAGGGAGCGCCAGGACAGGCGCGTGCGGGTAGAGGCTTCGAAAAGCGTCGCACGCATCGAATGGCTTGACGCGATTCCGGAGCGCTTTTCCGGCGTGATAATCGCGAACGAAATGCTCGACGCGCTTCCCGTCGAACGTTTTGTGCGCAGAGAGACCGTGCGCCAGCAGCGGGTCGCCGCGAGCGACAACGGATTCGAGTTCGTTGAGGTCGATGCGCCTCCACTACTGGTTGCCGCGGTCGAAGCGATCGAGTCGGATCTCGGCAAGCGCCTGCCGGATGGCTTCGCGTCCGAGGTGTCACTTGGCGCGTCCGGATGGGTGAGCGATGTCGTTGCTGCAATGCAGGACGGTATCGTTTTTCTGTTTGACTACGGTGTCAGCCGACGAGAATATTACGCACCTGATCGAATCGACGGCTGGCTGCGCTGCCACTATCGTCATCGGGCTCACAACAACCCACTGGTGTTGCCGGGTATTCAGGACATCACTGCGTGGGTCGATTTCACGGCCGTGGCCGAGGCTGCTACCGGCGCCGGGGCCGATATCGCCGGCTACGTAAACCAGGCGCAGTTCCTGATGAGCGGGGGACTGGCTGCCGAGTTACAGGGCATGACGAAACTGCCGCCCGAGAGGCAGCTTGAATTGTCGGGGCAGGTCAAAAAACTTACTCTCCCCGGAGAAATGGGCGAGAATTTCAAGTGCCTGGGCATTTCCCGAGGCACGATCTCTCCACCATCTGCATTTTCATTCGCTGACAGGACGCACACTTTATGACGCCAGGGACAAAGCGCCGGGGCACGCAGTGAGCTGGCTGCATATCGTCGTACTTGCCATCGTGCAGGGGTTGACCGAGTTTCTGCCGATTTCCAGTTCGGGCCACCTCGTACTCGTTCCGTCTGTTCTTCATTGGGGCGATCAGGGCCTCGCATTTGATGTCGCCGTGCATTTCGGTTCACTCATCGCGGTCTGCATCTACTTCAAAAGCGACGTCGCGGCGATCGTGCGAGGAGGCGTCCAGTTGCTCGGTTGGAGCAACAAGACACCCGAATCGCATTTGGCGCTCGTTCTGGGTATCGGCACGATTCCGGCAGCGGTCGCAGGACTCATGCTGGCCGGCTGGATTGAAGCGAACCTGCGCGATCCGGCCGTCATCGTCGTCACGCTCTCCGGGTACGGGATTGTCATGGTGCTGGCAGATCGTTTCGGGCGCCGTGAGCGCGATATCACCGGAGTCAGGCTCAGTGATGCGATCTGGATCGGTTGTGCCCAGGCACTTTCGCTGATTCCCGGGACATCGCGATCGGGCATCACGATCTCGGCAGCGCGCGCGCTGGGCTTTCGACGGCAGGACGCGGCCCGATTCTCATTTCTACTGTCGGTCCCCGTGATTCTGCTCGCGTCGGCGTACAAGGGATTCGAAATGCTTTCAGGGGACATTGCGGTTCCGTGGAGTGAGTTGGGTTTTGCGGCGCTGATTTCGGGTATTGTCGCTTACCTGAGCATTGGCTTTTTCATGCGCGTCGTGAGCCGCATCGGTCTCTTGCCGTTCGCGGCGTACCGGCTCGTACTGGCAGCGGTTATTTTGTATGTCCTGGTCTAGGTTTCTTGCGGCACTGATGCTAACCAGTCTGTTTCCGCCTATGAGCGCCTTCGCCGAGCGTGGCGACTTCATTGTTGGCGTCGGTGCCTCGGCCGACGATGCCGATGGCCTTGCCGCCACGGTGGTCGCTGATTTTAGTATCGGTGATCAGACCTGGTTGTCCGGCTCGGTCGGCCGTAGCACGGTAGATCTGCCGCGTAGCCGGGAACTCGAAACCTGGTATGCGGACATCGGCATTGATCACTACTGGGACCCCGCGGGAGCCCGCTTCAGTGTTGCCTACTGGGGCGACGCGGATCTACTCGATTCCGTCGATTTTATTGGCGCGATCTATGCGCGAGGCGAGAAGGGATTGATTTCGATCGATGCCGAATACCGCGACTTCAATCTGCAATTGCCACCAATCGACATATTTCCGTTAACCGAGATTCCGTTCAATGCCGGCGGACTGGGCATATCGGGACGGCTCAAGATGACGGAGCGTTCGAGTTTTCGGTTCGCAGGCATGAGCTACGAATACAACGTCAATCTGCGCATCCGGGACTCCGATAGAGTCGCAAATTTGCTGTCGATCAGTCGGCTAAGCCTGTTGAGCAGCCTGATTGACTGGCGCGTGTCCGCGGGAATTGGCATCGACTTTGGCCTGAAGACCTTGCAGCTGGATGTTGCGAAGTGGCGCGGCGCATTCGACGCAAGTGACAGTCGATCCGCAACTATCTCATTCCTGACGCCGATGACGGATCGAACGGATATCGAGATCAGCCTCGGCTACGACGACTCGGACTTGTACGGTGACGTTGTCGTGCTGAGCGTGTTTTTATATTTTTATGGTGGCGACTAGCGCTTCTCGCGAGCTCTTCGGATAGCCGCAACGCGCGCCTTGCGAATCTCGACGGGAATGTTTTTGGCGTCGTTCGCTTCGGCAATTTCGCGCGTATTCACCTTTTCGGCCGCCGCATGGGCTGTGCGCAGTGCATCCGCCTGCGGATAGTCTCGATTCTCCAAACCGCTACGACCACGGGCATCCGCCTCACACGCGAGTAAAAACCGCTCGAATCGTTGCGGTCGCCGGAAAGCGTCCGTTTTCTCGAGTACCTTGAGAACCGTCGAATCCCTGAGATCGGCTTCGCGATGGCAGTGAGTGTGGTACTCGGCAACCAGCGTTGCCAGTTCACGAAAATTTTTGGGAATCGGCAGGCGCTTCGCCATTGCCTTGATCAGCTTCACGCTTCTTGCTTCATGGCCGGGATGGCTCGGCCATTCATCTTTGCGCGTCGTCGCCTTGCCCAGATCGTGCACCAGCGCCGCGAACCGGACGTCCGGCTCGTTGCCTAGTTTGTCTGCCTGGTCGAGCACCATCATTGTATGAATGCCGGTGTCGATCTCCGGATGCCACCTTTTCTGCTGCGGGACTCCGAACAGCGCAGCGACCTCCGGGAGTACGATTTTCAATGCGCCACATTCGCGCAGCTGCTCGAAAAACACGCGCGAGTGTCTTACCGACAGCGCCGCCTCTGTCTCCTTCCAAACACGATCGGGGACCAGCGCGTCGGCCTCCCCATCCGTGACGATGCGCCGCATCAGGTTCGTTGTCTCGACGGCGATAGTAAAGCCCAGCTCGTGAAATCGTGCCGCGAATTTCGCGACCCGGAGAATCCGAACCGGGTCTTCGATAAACGCGTCCGACACATGTCGAAGTACACATTCGCGGATATCGCGCACGCCATTGAACGGGTCGATGAGTTTGCCGTCGGAATCTTTTGCGATGGCGTTGATCGTCAGGTCGCGTCGGCTCAGATCGTCTTCGAGCGTGACTTCCGGTGAGGTATTGAACGCGAAACCGTGATAACCGGCCGCGGTTTTGCGCTCGGTTCGAGCGAGCGCATATTCCTCGTTCGTTTGTGGGTGCAGGAATACCGGGAAATCCTTGCCGACCGGCTTATAGCCCTGGTCAAGCATCTCCTGCGGTGTTGCGCCCACGATGCACCAGTCCCGTTCAACTACAGGAATTCCAAGCTGTTCGTCGCGAACAGCACCGCCGACGAGGTAAACACGCATGCAGGGATGGTACACGCCAATGGCCTCGGGCTACCATTCGAAGATGCTTGCACGATTCCTCAAGCCGCTTGCGTTGATTTGTGTAGTGGCCGCTATTATTTCGATATCGGGGTGCTACTACCTGCAAGCGGCACGGGGTCAGCTGGAGGTACTTGGCAAGCGCGATCCGATCGTGGACGTTATCGGAGACCCGCGAACCGCGCCCGAACTTGCGGATCGATTGCGCTTCGTTCAGGAAGCCCGTGCATTTTCAATTACAGAGCTCGGGCTGCCGGATAACAAAAGCTATCAAAGCTACGCTGACGTCGAGCGCGACTTCATCGTATGGAATGTATTTGCCGCGGGTGAGTTTTCGCTCGCGCCCAGGCAATGGTGCTACCCGATTGTCGGTTGTGTGTCTTATCGCGGGTATTTCAAACAACAGGCGGCAGAGCGCGAGGCGCTGAAGCTCAAGGAAAAAGGCTTCGATGTGCATTTGGGCGGGGTCGCGGCGTACTCAACATTGGGCAAATTCGATGACCCGGTGTTGAGTACGATGATGCGATGGGATGACGTGCAGCTTGCCTCGGTCTTGTTTCATGAGCTCGCGCATCAATTGCTGTACGTAAAGGGTGACACCGGATTCAACGAATCATTTGCCACGGCGGTCGAGGAGTTTGGAATTGGGCGATTTCTGCTCGGCAAGGGCATGAACAAAGCGCTGAATAGCTACGACGATAACAAAGCGCTCAGGCGGCGACTCATGCAACTGGTTGGCGATGCGCGGGACGATTTGCGCATACTCTATGCGGAACGCATTGATGACAGCGATAAACGGCAGCTGAAGCAACAGCGCATTGATCGGCTGACAACGGGCTTGCGCAGAGAACTCATGGAGTCGGGCCGTGACTCTGTCGCCTGGCTGAAAAAGCCGCTGAACAATGCGCGAATAGCGTCGCTGGCGTTGTACGAGGGCCGACTGCCCGAGTTTCGAATCATGCTTGACAGATGCAACGACGATCTCAGCTGCTTTTACGACGAAGCGCGTCGTATTTCGAAGCTCGGGCAAGCGGAACGCGACGACTACCTTGATTCACTGTTGCACGAGCCCGCCGTGCCTCGACCAGCGGCAACTCGTCACTGAGACGCCGTGTGCGGCCGGTCATTCGCCAATAGAAAATAGTTTCCGCCGCCATGACGCGGCGAACGTACTTGCGCGTTTCGTTAAGCGGAATCGTCTCAATCCAGATGCGTGCGTCAATCGAGCCCTGTTCGGGCATCCATCGATCAACACGATGTGGGCCTGCATTGTACGCCGCTGTCGCGAGTACCAGATTACCGCCATACCGTTCAGCCATCTTGCCAAGGTATATCGTTCCCAGGCGTATGTTCGCTCTCGGATCCGTGAGTGTATTCAGGCCCGAGTAGGGCAGGTTCATTTCTCGCGCGACCTTTCGTCCGGTCGCCGGCATCACTTGCATGAGTCCAATCGCACCGGCACTGGAGCGGACATCACGCATGAACAGGCTCTCACTACGTGCGATGCCATAGGCCCAGGTCGTCGAAACCTGTGCCGCCGCCGCATGTTGCTGGAACGCGTTCTCATAGGGCAACGGGTAGCGCAACAAAAGATCGTCGAATTCGTCGATGCTTGCGGCTGTGGCGATCGCACGAGAATGCCAGCCCCAGCGATCGGCGAGAATTGCGGCCTGCGTTTTTTGAGCGGGCGTGAAGTCGGTCACGACGGCGTCCCATTCAGACCGACCGCGCCCATCGAGGCCGACGAGATAGAGTTCGCGTGCGCGAAGAAGATCCGTTCGCGATGCCATGGCCGCGATCTCGTCTTCGTCAACATTCAGGTCCGTGTGCGCGAGCACATACGGCAATTGCAATTCGTCTGCGGCCAGAAAACCATAAAAACTGCGTTCTGTGGCAAGTGACTCGAATTCCGCGTTCGCCGGGATTACCTGGCCGCCATGCTGCAGCGCTATTGCGCTCCAGTAGCGCCACACTTCGGCGTCGCGCTCGCCCGCGGACATGTTCTGCAAATCTTCAAGCAGTCGCTCCCAATCCCGCACCCGCAGGCTTGAGCGCGCTCGCCAGCGCATGACTTCGTCGTTTTGATCAGCCTTCGGCAGATCGACAAGTAAAGAGTAGGCATCGGGCAAAT
>VAPB010381012.1_pt1 | contig 11086 bp, 19 predicted proteins | sample 3395101 | NCBI WGS metagenome assembly VAPB01 (sample SAMN08290433, study PRJNA428436) | hydrothermal vent metagenome | isolation source: Deep-sea hydrothermal vent chimney | place: Indian Ocean: Southwest Indian Ridge | reverse complement strand
GAGCCAATGATTGAAGAAGAATCTCTTGCTGATGGTATTTATTTTCACATGCCTGAAGAACAATACCATACGCTTGACCGATTGAGCGCAACAGGAATTAAGAAATTAATTATTTCAGCTTTGCAGTTTTACACTGAAACTTTTGATGGGTCATTTCACAGAACTGAGACAACTGCTCTCTACAAAGGTAAGGCATACCATAAACGTATTCTTGAAGGTCAAGACAATTTTAATAAATGTTATGTTGAAAAGTTAAATAAAAATGGTTTTCAAGATGTGCTTGATACAGCGGCAGAGCTAAAAGAATATTGTCAAAAGCATGATTTAAAAGTGACAGGGACAAAACCAGTTTTGATTGATAGAATTCTTGATGTTGCGCCTGCAATGAAAGACAAGATTCTTTCAATTATGCAAGAGGCGTTTGACCAAGAACACGCAGATCAAATTCAAATGACCCATGATGAATTTCAGGAAGTTGAGAAAGCGGCGACAATTCTCGAAGCGTCAGATTTAGCAATGCACTTCTCAGGCGGTTTTCCTGAAGTGTCAATATTGTGGACTGATGAGCTGACAGGTGTTAAGTGCAAAGCTAGAATTGATTATCTCAGACATGATGCTCTGAATGATTTAAAAACATTCAGCAATGCACAAAGAAAAGAAATAGGTGTCTGCATCAGTCAAGCAATTGCTTATGAGAGATATAACATTCAAGCGGTTCATTATGACAACGGTCTTGCAGCAGTTAAAAAAATACTGAAAGAAGGATCTGCATTTATTGATTCAGATGACAAAGGTGACTTCATAAACATGCTCTTGCAGAATGAGCAAGATTTCACTTTCATCTTTCAAGAATCTGGTCAAGTCAACAACTGTGCTGCAAGAAAGTTTGTTAAGAAAACAGATGGAATGACAAATGAATACTGGTACGGAACGTCAGGAATTATCCTTGAAATGATGGAAAAATATAAAACATTTATGAAGTCTCACGGAAAAAATAATGCATGGTATGAGCATCAAGAAACTGAAGAGCTTGACGATTCAGATTTTCCGTTGTGGATGCTTGGATAAAACCATGTCAAGCTTCCACGCCTTTTTCGGTACGCTTTAACTTGCTGTTAATAAAAACATAAAGGTAATTTTTAATTATGGAATATATAAACATTCTTTCAATAGTTGTTGCCGTTTCTTTTTTTCTTTGCCTTGCGTGTATTCCGCTTGGCTTATTGCGAGATTCGAGAATTCTTTTTGTTGCTGTATTATTATTTATTATATTTATTGTTAGTGCTGGCATCAGAAGTAGGTTGGTCTTTAATAATATTGAAGAGCTTGGATGCGTATACATTGGGAGCGGAAAGAAAGGAGTGCCGCACTCATCACCGACCAAATATTACAAATGTCCTAATGGTGTTATTATGCGTGGAGCGTAATTTACACATATTGAGATATTCAGGGGGGAATTCTTACCTTGATTGCTAACAAGCAATATAATATAATAAATTAATCAAAACAGAGGGAGATCATAATGAGCGAATTGCAACACAAGTTTATTATAGAAAAAGCAAGAAGAGAGGCAGCACCCATAACAATGGCTATAATAGGACAGTCAGGAAGCGGAAAAACATATAGCGCATTGTTGTTTGCGCGTGGACTTGTTGGCAAAGAAGGAAATATTGTTGTCATCGACACCGAGGGAAAGAGAGCACTTATCTATGCAGATGATGAAGACGTTTGCGGTTTTGAGCATATAAATTTTGAGTTGCCTTACTCATCTGAAAGATACAAAGATGCTGTCATGACTGCCGTTCTTGCTAACGCTGATGCAATAATCATTGATTCTGCAAGCCACTCTCATGAGGGTGATGGTGGCATGATTGACTTCGCAGAAAAAGAAGAGGCAAGGATAAAAGGCAGGAGCGCGCACATTCAGAAATGGGTTAAGCCAAAAATGGCTCACAACAGATTCATTAGAGCAGCAGTTGGCGCACCCGCCCACATTATTTTCTGCATCAGAGAAAAAGTTATTGCCGATATGTCGGAAGAGGCAAAGCAAAAAAAACCAGAAGATAAAGTTTTGTATGTTCCGGTATGCGAAAAGAATCTCATATTTGAAATGACAATTGCTGTAAGGCTTGAGCCAGATACGCACAAAGCAACATTCATAAAAGTGCCAAAACCATTTTTAACTCACATAAAAGACGGAGAAGTTCTCACTAAGGTGCACGGAATGAAACTTTTAGAAGTCGCAATGAAAGGCGATGATCTTGACAAAGAATATAAAAAACAACTTACTGTCTGTAAAGATGTTGCAGCTTATGGCACTGATACATTAAAAGAACATTGGGCAACATTGACTAAAGAAATTCAAGCTAAATTAAAAGACCAGCTTGACACTGTAATAAAGCCGATTGCTTTACAGGCAGATTCAGATAATAAACTTTCTTCTCAATTAATAGAAGCCGGTGAAGATAAACCGTAAAGATTAAATTACATGAAGATTTCACATAGGCATGAAATCAATTTTATAGAGTAAAATTATGACAAAAGAAAGAAAAATTAAAATGCAAAAAGGTTATCCAACAACAGATGGAAATATTCATAATAAATATTATGATGCAGTAAAATGTCAGTCAGAGATTGATTTTACTGAATCATGTATCAATTCAGACGTTGATATAAAAGATACAAAATCTTTTTTAAAAAACAATATTTCAGTGATTGAAGAATATATTAAGTATCATTTAACACCAAAAAAACCTGCTGAAAAAAAGACAGGTGAAAAAACAGCAGCGAAAGATAAGACTGCGAATAAAAAAGCTGACGGTTAAGAATCGGCATTGAATGCGGGTGACTCTCTCACCTGATGCCATGTGAATCGAGTGGTGCATAAATTCGGTTAGTTCATTCAGGGAGGTAACTCTTTGGATGAATTTTATAAAAATAACGACCATTATCAGCGGCGTGTTTTTTACGTCCGCTGGATATAATTGTTATATTTTTTAATTATGGTGATTTATGAAAACATTTTTTATTAGCTGGGAGATTAGGCCGTCTGGCGATGCGCTGTGTAGCTCAGCGAAACGGCGTATTGACAGGTCGCACTGAAGTTACTTGTTATATTTTTTAACTAGAAAGGGCAACATTATGTATTGGTATGATAAAGCAGAAGACGACCTTTGTGAACAACTTGATGAGGGTGAAATCACAGAGACAGAATTTAATAGTGAAATGAGATCACTGCGTGACGAGGTAAAAGCAGGAGCAGAGGAGGCAGCAGATAATGCCTATAATGACTACATGAATAGATATTGAAATATAACGATAAAAATAAGGGGCGGTGTGTTTTACCGTCCCGATTAATTGCCTTGTTATGTACGAGGTTTAAACTGGAGAAGAAAAATGCAACTACGATATATGCTTTTAATTGCCGCAATTTTTGCTACGCCGTGGGTTTGGAATGGCGTTAAATTTGCTAACTGTGATTTTGAGTCTGACTGGAAATGTGAGGTAATACATGGCGCTGGTGTTTTTATTCCGCCAACATCTTACATTACTGTTTGGTTTGACGATGATAGTAGTACATAACGACTGAATTAACCGGAGAACGGATTATGAAAACTGATGGCACAGAGAGCGACAATGTTGAAGAAATGGGTGACTTCCCCTGGCAACCGCCAGTGGCTAGTGAATCCGCGTTAAATGATTTGTTGTGTGCTGATGTATTTTTGTACGAGGATTTAAAAAGTCAATTAGGAATAGCGTATGAAAAAAACGGCATTGAATATTGTGAAATAAACGATACTGAATGGCACGATTTAATAAAAAATATTTTGATTAGATATAACAAATTATTGGCAGTTGAAATACAAAAAATTGAATATACTGGTTTTGTTGGCGAGCCATTGATACCCAAAGCAACATTATTAAAATTAATTTTAAGCACATAACACATAACGCCCGTTATCAGTTGCGAGCGCGCCGCTTGCGCGAAGTCCACTGCATATAATTGTTATGTGTGGTGCTAATTTTGGAGATGAGAACATGAAAAAAGTTACAGTAGTAATTGAATATAATGAAGATAATTATCCAGAAGGGGTGTCATTTGGATACGGAATGCTTACTGAAGACTTGCCCGAAGGTAATATAACCGCTGTGTACTTTGGCGATGCAATTAATGAAGAAGAATGCACAAGATGAAAGTTATTTTAATAATACCAATGGCGATATTTGAAATAATATTTTTAGGTTTTTGCTGGCTTGTTTCTTTTGCACATAAGCCTACTGGTAAAAAGTTGATTGAGTGGTCAATCCGCACATTACCTGATAAAGAATGGTATTACACATAACAGTATGCTATACGGAAGCCCGTAATATTGGAATATGTGGAAAGCTGTATATCACTGTAAATCTGACTGATTACACGACAAATTCAGTCTGTCACTTGCTCGCCAAAGCTGGTTGTATTTTATTCCGCAGGCGTTGTATCGTCCGATACAATATTTGATTGCTTCGTTGATGTCAGGGGCGGCAACCGCTGAAAGTCCTCCTTGTAGTACGCTGGAATGCTCGCTTTCGGGGAGTTTACGACTACTACGCGCTTCGTCCCACACCCGGTTAATATCATTAACATCGACAACCCGATAATAAATAGTATCGTTATCCTGATTAGCGTTCGTTCCCGCTGATTTTTTACGCTCCTGTCTAATAATTCGTTCCAGTCGCTTAATTTCTTCGGTCTGCCCAGAGTTTGTTTTGATTGCACGGACTCGTTCCTCATCTGATTGTATTAGTTTTCGTGCGTTGTTTGCTGCCGTGCTTTCCTGTTTCTGGATAACAAGGCCCAGTTCTGAAAGCCCATTTTGAAGCCCTGCAACATCTTCAGCGTTTTCAGCACGCTCAAGTACGCGACCATAATTAATAGAGCCATAAATTGTACCGGCAAATATCGCAATGAGAATAAGCGCCGCATATAGTTTAGTCACGGTCGATAAGGATTTTATTGATTGATTCTGAATTCTTTTCAACATTTTTTGAAATTGAATCAATACGTTTATCTGTCATATCAAATCTGAGGTTAACAGCCTTATCGCGTAATTCGGCAGATGTATTATTTTTAACAAACTCAACCCGTATTTCTACAAATGATTTATTTAACCCTTTTAGTTCGTCAAGGACTTTTGAAGCAAAGCCACCGCCAAAAGCTATTATTACGCCACCCATACCCAAAATAGAAGCAATTACTACTGTTTGCATTATTATAGTCCACCCAATGCGTGTCTCTGCCTTTACATCCTGTACTTTAGTCGGCTCCTCAACCCTCCGTTTTTCTTCACCTGAATATATTGCATTTGTCATTTTAGTTAATCTCAATTAACTGCATTCTGTTGTTTTCACTATGAGATCCATGTGTCCACCCAGCAGTCGGATCACCTTGCTTCATAAATTCAGCAATTAATTGATCGTATTCAGGCAAATTTAATTTACACCAGTTGTACACAACTAAATTACTAATGCCAGGTATTTCAAAATCGATTGCTGAACCTTCGGGGTGTGACTTACGGCTAAAATAATCAGCCCACGCCTTTGTATGCTGAGTAATAATATTGTAACCATGTCGTTTAGCCCAGGCCTTAAACGAGGATCGTGTAATAACCTTCTCCAGCATTTCGCAGCGAAACCAACTGTTTGGACTATATGCTCCGAATTCATCGCGCACAGGTTGAGCAATATGAATAGCGACTTGTTCAGCTCTTTCTAAAACTTCGTCCGATGGCGTGTTGTCAATACCAAGTCGAATAGCGGTTGATGATTTAGCAACTTCATACATTTTAAAGTTGCCGTGTAGCGTTTTGTTTGCTGAATAAATCATTAACTTAACCCTAAACCACAGTGATTAGGGTCCCATGGTGATACCAGTCTCCGGCAGGTGAAATACGATAACCGATAACGCCATGCGTATACTGGGTATTTAAGGTTACGTTTTAGCCTGGCAGTTAAAGTGAGTTCCTTTGGTATCTGCATAAATATTATAGAACCGACTGTTAAATTATAAGCTATATCGATTATTATAAAGATGAATGCATATAATAATGCAGGCGCAACAACATATGGCGGATACTTTTCTTTATCCGTAAACTTTCTTATGTCAGCTAATACTACCCACATAATGAATAAAATAATTGATGCAGTTAATATAAAAATCATTACTTATCGCCAATTGCTGTGGTTGTTTTATTACGGAAAAACACACCGCCAAACTGCGTTATAAAGCCAATGGCTGCACTCGCATACGCAAACTGCTCAATGGTTAATATCGGCTGCAAAGTCGCCAGCATCGTTGCAATACTTTGCAGAAAGGCCATAAACACCATGAACTTATTAGTATCAGATTTTGCTTGCTGTTTAATATCAATCATAAAAACCTCTTAATCTTTTTTCGACCAATGTAAAAATTAAACTTCTTGCGACTTTTGTACGGTATACCACCGCAAGAATGTATCATGCCTTTGCCTAATGCTTTAAATTCCTTGCTTATTTTACCCGCATAATCAACAGGAAAAGCTGCGTGATACTGCATAGGGAATCCATTTATTACGCACATTGTTAGCATGTTAAAGCTCATAAGCACACGCTCTTATCAGATTCCCTACCATCAATGTCTACGTGAATTCCCTGTATGCACTTAGGACATGAAAATCCGAACCATGCTGTGCTTTTTACTGATGGCGGAAACTTTGTTGTATCAAAGCCGTTTGACTTATAAACAGCGTTATCCATAAATAAATAAGTGTAAGCAATCTCGCTTTGCTTTAATGGTGAGTCATCAATACGCTCAGTAGCATTACTCCAACTAACATTAAAACAACTTTTAACAGAAGACATACCATAAGCGCAGGTCATTAGAAACTGTGAGAGTAGTAATATTGTTAGTAGTTTTTTCATAGTGACCGCCGTATTATGTTGCATATATTAAAGGAATTAAAACATCGGCAACACCTTTTATGCCTCTGTCTCTTGTCAGTATTTTCGCATAGCCCCTATCACTAGGGTGTGTTGGTGAACTTTGGTTAACATCAGCATCAATCCAGTTATTGTGCCCACCAAACAATGTAAATGCGTCAACTAAATAGACATTAGAATTTGCATCTGCAATCGCCTTATGTATAACGTTTAATTCATCAATTCTGGCTTCATACGTATCACCAGCAAAATCTGGATTTGTATTTCTTGTGTTGGCGTTTATTAATATAATTATGCGCGCGCCTAACGCTGTTGCTCTATCTATGTGAATTTGATAATCTGCCTGCCAAGTTGCAGGTATTGGGCTTGCTGCTTCATTAGTTCCCATCTGCATTATTAATATATCAAGTTTGCTAGAATAAGTTTCAAGAACATCAAGTTGTCCTTCATAGCCTGTTGTAAAAGAATAGGCTTCTGTACCTAGCGGGAATAAGTCAGTATCAAATGTTACATTATTTGTTCCAACACCTGTTACTACTGCTGACGTTCCTGCTGTTACATTATTGCAAATCATGCCTACCTGAGCGCCTAATTGTTCTAAATTAGTTGAAGTATCAACTAACTGATTAACTACATTAGAGTTAGCGCTGCCAGTCAACACTGTATTTAAAAGAGTTCCGCCAACGCCAACATTTCTAATTCTACCTTGTGGTATATCCCAACCATGTTTCGCAAACTCTCTATGTAAATTGCTTAGTCCTCGATCATCACCTGAGTCGCCGTTTGTGCGCTCACCAACAATAAGCGTTTTAGTGGCATCCTCAGAGTAATCCATCCCCTCTGAATACGAATGACCAGCAATGGCTATATGGAACATCCCATACGGCACGTGTAATCTGATTGGCAAAGTGGATATATGAACGTTTTTTATAACAACATTATTTAAAGCTCCTGTGCCATTTATGCCCCCAAAGAACATGGTTGCAAATGACAAATCTTCTATTATTGCGCCCTCAATTTTTATCACTGGAAGTTTATCCACGCGCACTAGTACAGTAGTTCCATACCAATCAAAAGTAACTAAAACAAAATCATCTTTTGTCGCGTCTCTAATGCGCGCATTTACTGGACTAAACAATGCGGCTTTAGTGTCACGCATCCTAATCAATGAGCCTAAGTTGCCTTTATGTATGCCAATGTATAACCCGATGGCGCTTCTTATACCCATTAAACTTTCTTGGCCAGAACTCGCCACCCAATTGTCAAGAAGCCATTTCTTCTCGACGTGCAACGACATGTGCCCGCCATTAACTAGCTGCGCTTTCTGTGCTGTGGTGGGTGTAAAGTTTAAACCTAGGCTTGATGATATTTTAATGCCGCCTTGCTCATATACCTCTGTTCCAGCATCTGTTCCAACGATAGACATACCACCTAAATTACTAGCATCCGCTAAAGATGCAGACATAATAATAGAGCTATGCCCCGAATCCCAGTCAATAAAACCATAATTACGTTCAGCCATTACAGCACACCGTGAAGATATCGAATAGACTGCGCCTCGTTAGTTGTACCTTTGCGCAGCACTTTCAGCGCTTTCCACTTGCCAATAATACGGCAAATTTCACCGACAGCAATTTGATTAACCGTAATCTTACCCGCTGTTTGTGCGGTGCTAACTATCTCAACCATCACAGGTGTAGCATTAAAGTTTGTGCCATCAAGAGACCCATAGACATCGATGGGATCTGTAGCAGAAAGATTTTCAAAACTGTGTTCACTGTAACCAGTCAAGTCACCGGAAATATAAATTTGTACATTATCGGTAGCGCTTGCGGCTACATCAGCTTTTCCGACTATCTGTTGATTTTGTGCGTATACAGGGCGATCGCTTACAACAACATTCGCCGCATCACCGCCGTTGCTGTTTGTTGTGAAAAACCCACCTGACAATAAAAGTTTTAAAAATGTTAAATATTGCCCTTTATTTAATGCCTCTAATAATGTCATTTTAATGCACCCGTTAATTAATTTAAATTATCTGAAACAATAAATTCCTCAACTGAAGAACTGTTTGTGTATCCGCTATCAACAACATAACCTTGAATTTTCCATCTTCCAGCAATAGATAAATCATTTGCAACTGTTATATATTCAATCTTTCCGTCAATACCTGATGTTGTAAAAACAGCAGTTTTTTCAATAACACTTTTATCAGGCAAAAAGAATTTTATCTTCATTTCTGTTGCTGATGATAGGTCAATCGGCAACTTAGTTTCACAATCAATAATTGTTACTCTAAAAATTGTACCAATATCAAGTTTTTGTATATTGCATATCATGATTCATTAATTCTTTTTATTGCAAGAATATGTAATTTTTCTCTTGAAATTGAAAGATTATTGTTCTTTTCTCTGGTAATAGTCAAATCAAATTCTGCAACTTCGTTATTTACTGACTCTGTTACAAATCTTTGAAAGAATAAAAAGAAGCCTGCACCCAATGGCGATATAAATATCATTATATATCAATTAAAATCATGTCGAAACCGGCTGTAATATCTGAATTGCTGTCTGAAACATTTTCGCATCTAACAAGAATATCGGTTTCCTGTGGAACTTCTAAAGGCACCGGGATAATATCACTTGTTCTGCTGGTTCCGACTAAAGAAATTCCAGCATATCCTTCAATGCGACTACCTGCCGATCCGTATCTTGCATAAGGCGTTGCCCAAATAGATAAATCAGCCATTGCGCCAGATGTTGATCCCTGTCTATTTAGAGAGCCGTAGACGCGAGTAATAAAACCTCGACGATTACGCGGTAACGTGTGACTTGCAGACAAATGATGAGCCTTTCCAGCACTAATTTGCATGGTAATGGTTGAGTCAACTTGAGCCGTTGCCGTAATATCTCCAATATTTGTTGCTTTAGATGCAGCACCATCGACATGAAAATTATTTAATCGCCACATTGAATTTACTGTTTGAACAGGCGTTGTCCCGTTAAGCACAACAAATTCTTTTGCCTCAAGCATATCGCTTGTTAAATAGTGTACTTTTACTACTGATGCACCTGTCCCGGTAGCAGTAACAATAATGTAGTTGTCACTTGCTGAAAATACACCGCCATCTGACGGCAGTAAAAGACCAAGTGACTGGGGTGATACGGTATTAATAGCGGTATGAGTATTAGATGTTGTACTGATTAAAATGTCGCCAGGCGAGACACCTGATGCCACAAAATCTGCTGACGAATCAGCGGCCGCTATCGAAGACCCGCTTGTCAATGTTCCGCTTGCAATAATTGACCCGGTATCTTGTGCAGACGTTGATACAATATCATGAATTCTTGGCGCTGTTGGTTGCACATGCAATCCGCCTAAATCCCAAATATCTTCAGGGTCACTGTTAGTATCAATATCAGGATTTCTACCATATATTCTGTGAGCAGAATGTCCGGCAACATTTCCTTTTGCAACCTCAAGAAAAAAATCTGAGAATACAGGATAATGAACGCCGCCAATATCAATGGTTCTTACTGGTACAGCAAGAGCGTCTGCTGATTCTAAAACTTTTAAATTGTCGGTCATTTTATTTCTCGGTAATATATATAATTAATATTAAAAATTTGCAGTTTAACTGGTTACCTTGTTCATCGACTATTGCGTTTTGTGGTTGTTCTAGTGTCCACTAAAAAACATCACCAGTTATTAATAACAAAATGAAGTTCACTGTCAGCAGAGGTTCCACTCAAATTAGAGACCAAAAAATCTACAGAATTTAAGTCAACATTAAACGTCCTTGTTATTAAAACACTAGAGCCCCTGCTGGATGCAATTGCAGAATAATTTAAACTGTTGAAATTATGAGTTAACCTATACTGACCTAAAGCTAGTCTTGAACTTGATAGCCCACCTGATTGTGTAGCAACCCCAGTCATTGGGTTACTTAAAATAGCTCCAGTTGAACTAATGACACCGCCAGAAACTTTTATATATCCTGATTTATTTACTGCTCTTTCATCAGTAACCAAACTATTAGTAATCGCTGTAGTAGCAGGTGAGTTATCAAGCAACACCTGACATATAGCAATACTGCCCGAAGTCAAAACCGGCGCAACTGGCGAAGCAT
>VAPB010745916.1_pt1 | contig 11095 bp, 9 predicted proteins | sample 3395101 | NCBI WGS metagenome assembly VAPB01 (sample SAMN08290433, study PRJNA428436) | hydrothermal vent metagenome | isolation source: Deep-sea hydrothermal vent chimney | place: Indian Ocean: Southwest Indian Ridge | reverse complement strand
TATAAGAGCATCGGTGTTGAGATTAACCCCTTTCTTCATTTTGCCGCCAAGACCAAGATAGATGCGCTCTATCATGGAAATCCGGATGAAATCAAGAAAGTGGAAAAGCGGCTCCTTTCAGACCCTTTGGAATCAATAGATGCAAAGAATGAGATATTCTTAAGACGCACATTAGATCACTTTGATCCCCAGAGTCTTAAATTTCTTCTAAATATTAAAGAAAACATTGAAAGGCTAGATTCTGATTCAATAACATACAGAATACTCAAACTTGCATTTCTGAGCATCCTTGTTGATGCAAGCCAAATGACAAGAGCTCCCTGTATGGGTTATCCGAAGAAAAAGAAAGCAGTAGGCGAGGAGCGAACGAGAAACCTATTTCGCCAGCGAATTGAGATGATGATTGAAGACATTGTCAGATTTAGAAAAGATGATTTGCCAAAAAAATACGCGCCGAAGCTGTTCTTTGATGATGCTAAAACGTGCAATTTCAACGGTTTACTTGCAAGTACGGTAATAACAAGCCCCCCATATGTCAATGGTATGGATTATGTCAATAACTACAAGATCGAGCTCGTTTGGGGCGACTTCGCTAAGTCCTATCCCGAACTTAAGAAGCTGAAAAATGCAATGGTTGCATGTGATAATATTTCAAGAAATAGTGTCAAGGAGAAGTTGTTAAAGTACAATGATAAGATGCTAGAGGATATCATTGATAGAATTGAGAAATCAATTGCAGAGCGACCAGTTGAATATAGACGACCTGACCAACCACTCATTGTTACTAAGTATTTCAATGACCTTTACGAAATTCTAGAAAACACCACCAATCATATTGAGTCTAATGGTCAACTTGCACTTGTTGTAGGCGATTCCTTAATCGCAGATGTTTACGTTCCTACAGACTTACTACTCGCTAATGCCTGCGTCAATCATCTGGGTTTTGATCTTGTCAGGATTCTCAAGTCCAGAGATAGGCGTTCCGGACAAAGAACCACGTTTAAACTGCGTGAAACAGTGGCTATACTAAGGAAACAATAAGGCCGTCTTTGAATGCCTACAAAAAAGTTGTCCTAACAACCTTGTAGCATTCATGAATTCTAATGCATAACCCTCTCACTGGATTCCGGAAAGTAATCTTCAGTCAGCAGTCGAAGAGATAAACGACATCAAATCTAGAGACTTCGCAACTCGAGTTTCACTGTTCCTTGTACTGAAAGCAATTGGAATACAGACACTCAAACAGAACCACTCGCAAGAATCCAAAGAGAGAAGGTTAAAGCTAACTTGGACATTCTCAAGGGATATTTCTCTTACGCACATCATCTTCTCCATGTTAACAGTCGAAATTTAATAATACTTTTTAATATAATCAATAAGTCTTTGAATCAACACAGGGTCCTCTTTGAATCTGCCTAATCCAGTATTGCAACTATCACAAATCCATTCCCGTCCTGCTCCTGTTTTATGGTCGTGGTCTATCACAAATTTGGCGGTAACACCTGCTATGGAAGTTTTCTCGCATAAAGGGCATGTGTATATGTCCTTTGGTTTTATAACCATTAACCTTTTCCTTTCTTTGGTTGTTAGTGCCTTTCCGTCTATATCTATTCTGCATTCTTTGCAACTTGGTCTGGTAGTCTTTCTCCCTTTTGCATCTGTCTGATTAATGGCGAACTCAACCAAGCGGTCTTTTAGTAGATGGCATATGTTGCATATTTTCTTCTTATGTGGCTTACCAGTTTTTTCAATATCCAAATAGGCAACATGGCTACTGTCGGTATCCACGGTCTTGTTTTCTCCTATAAAGTAAACAGTAATTCCTTTTCTTGAAACCTCTGCAACTAAACCAACAGACCGTTTTAGAATACCATTAATGTTTCCTGTTGCAACTACGTAATTACCAGCTTTTATGGCAATATTGGACATAGTTAAGAATAAGATATGACAAATATAAGTCGTAATGGTTCCTGTTGCAACTACGTAATTACCGGCTTTTATGGTAATATTGGACATAGTTAAGAATAAGATGTGACAAATACAAGTCGTATTGGAGTATTCGTTGCTCAAATAACCTCAATAATTGTAAGGAAATGGAATTAATGTAGTATCTAAGCAGATAATCTAATGCTACATGGCCTAGTTTGCCACAGTCATGATCATGAATCTCTAAGTTGGCTTATATTTCACCTTTTCTTTGCTCCTTACATCTTCCATCATTTTGTATTGGAGTCACACTGGCTATACCAACATATATGAGAGATTATATCACGATGTTAAGATACTGATGAACATATCCCGTTACTATGAGATTGTGAGTGGGCGCACAATTGGTTCTCTAACAACAAAAGTTGCCCGAGTTAAACTACTAGTTATTTCACAGAAAAGAAGAAGCATACTCCATATATTCCATTATGGATAAAGCTGGTGCTATGGCAATGATTGAATTATGGGAAAAACCCCGCATTCTATACAAACCAAAGCAGGATTTCAAGGTGATACTTAATTATGGTTAGGATGATTCGTAAGAAGCGGCTTTTATTCGTTTCATCATCTTTTGGTAGACTAAAGAGTCCTGAGATGGTGCCAGCAATAGAACGATACACTGGTTTATTCTTCAGAGTGATTTTGAAAGCTTTCCGTGAAGGTCATGGCAATAAACTTGATATTATGATTATCACAGACCGATGGGGAATTATCAGACCGAGCGAACAGGTTCCTTACTACAGACAGAACTGGAGACGGGTTCCGAATGAGAGATTCAGTGAATTAAGAGAAAGAAATCTTACTGTTCTCAAGAAACACTTCAAGAAAAATCACTACAATGAGATATTCATATGTGCAGGAAGAAAGTTCAGTGAACAGATCTCAGGATTTGAGAATCTGACTTCAGCAACTGTGATCCGCGCGCAAGGTAGGATGGGTCCTATGGCAAAGCAGCTGAAAGAATGGATTAAACATGGATCATGAAGTTCAGATTCCCCAACTGAAAGACACAGAAACACAAGCTCAGTTCATTTAAGTGAGAGAGTTCTTTCGGGAAGTTAAATTCAAATACATCATTCAAGAATAGATCATGTTTTAGGCTGGCTCATGTCATACTAAAATGACTTGGAGAATCTCTTTCTAGATTAGTTATTCTACAATCATCTGTCAAGGTTCTCTGTACGCAGGTTCTTCCAGATACAGTTGAGCACGCATTGAATAGATCTCTATCTCATCACGAGCCAGAGCCATCTTGGCTTACTCAATCGCACCTTCTCACTCACATTTGAGATTGATAGCATTCCCCCATCAACCAATACACATGAGGAATATAGAGCTTCAGCTCCCCAACAGGCTAATTCGTTTCAATGAATCACTCAAAATATGGTGAAACATTATCAACATCGTTCCTTTATCTGAAGTGATTTTAAAAATTCCACACTTCATAACTTTTTTCTGTCCGACATTGGTTTTTATCCTTAGAAAACGATACTTCATTATTAACATCACATTGAACCGTGCGTGATTCCAATGAAGTCCAAGTCCACCATCACGATTCTCCTTGTCCTACTCATGACTAGTTCGCTCTTTGTAGTAAACACGGCCCCTACAATAAATAATGGCAGTCAACGTCTTGAGATGCCACAAGCAACTTCTACTACCTCAGGAACCCCCGCAATATCCCCGCCTCATATCTTGGTCTACACCGAGTTTGTCGATGACCGTACTGGACAAGAATATGAAAATACAATGACTGCGATTAACAACACCTTTGGGACTAACTACCAACAGACCAACCTCACAGACAACAACAATCTCGATAGTTATCTACCCGGAAAGGACATACTGCTGATTCCTGAGCAGGAGCTTGCCACTCCAACCACCATGAAAGCGGTAGGAGCATTATGGGCATCCACACTCACCACCTTTGTGAACGACGGAGGAGTCGTGGTAATGCTCGACTTTGGGAATGTTTCCGCTCCCGGTCTTGGTCTGCACATCTACAACCAGTCTGGCCTCATGAGTTTCGGTCCAGTATTGGGTCAGTATCCGAGTGCAGCACTCATGGAGATGAATCGTTTTACATTCGGTGATGCACTGGGTAGACAAGTCAAGTATAGATGGGTCCCCCGAAACAACACATTTGCAGTCGCTACGACAGATGGGACCATTGCATTTGCCGACTATGATACAGACAGTCCAGTAAGTGTCCACAAGACGATGGGTCGGGGACATGTTGTCTTCCTCGGCTTTGACCTTTCAGACCCCGGTCCTTACTACGAGCAAATAGTTGGTAACGCTATCCGGCTACCCAATCATGTGGTCTTCGATTACTCACAAGATACAGACTACAGTTGGACAAACGAACGTCAAGATCAATTTTATAATGACGATCACCCTGCAATCGCATTTGTGGAGGATTTGGTGGAGGCCGGATTTGCAGTTTCACGGATGGACACAATGGATGCAGCATTCCTCAATGCAAGTGATGTTGTCATTTGCCCTGTCCCTAACTACCCAACTGACGATTATAATGCAGGAGAGATAGCTATACTCGATGCGTATGTTGCAAATGGAGGGTCGATCTTCATCCAGTCTGACTGGACCACTTATGGAGATGATATCAGAGCCCTCGCGAACAACTTTGGGTATGACTGGGGTCGTGATATTTTGTATGACACTGATGATGCTATGAATTGGTATTACGAGAGTCAGATCGCGTATACAGGTGACAACATTCTCTCCCATCCAATAACCTACAACGTATCGCGAGTAGAGTTCTATGCCAGTGATGGCTTCACAACACTCCCAGCAAACGCAGAACGTGTTATAGTGACAGACTGGGATAATACAAACTGCTGGGGAGAGGCTGGCTGGTTTGATGACTGGCTGGGGGCAGATGGCATCACACTGATGGCAGTCTCAAGCTATGGTGCTGGCAAGGTGTCAGTGGTCCTTGATGGCAACTTCATGGAGAGTATTACATGGCCTCTTGATGAAGATCAAGACAACGATGGCACAATTGACTACTTTGACAGCGATAACGAAATCCTTCTTCAAAATACAATCCATTGGCTGGCTGATACTATGCCTGCATATGATGCTCCATTGCTGTCAGGCCTGAATCACACTCCAGCGAGTCCGACCAACGGTGACAATGTAACAGTTTATGTCAATGCTGCTGATGCCGATGGACTGGCCAACATTACCAGTTACTATCGTCTGGATAGTGGTGAATGGCAGAATGTTTCAATGACTCCCGAAGGTGGTGACCTCTACTCCGCACCAATCGGAACATTCTATGACACTGATTTTCAGGACTATTACATTCGCGCATTCGACAATTCAGCAGACCAGATCGAGTCAGTAAGTTCAGTTGTTCACTTGAACGGAATCAACTACTTCCCATCGACACCCTTGTTGGCTGACCCTGGAATAACTGATGATGATGGTGTGTTTCTGCTTAACTGGACTGCTTCCACCGATCCTGATGGATACATCGATCATTATGAGATTCAGGTAAGTGACAGCAGTCGGTTCACAAACATCATGGACGAAATAACTGTGTTCACCGATGAATACGAAATGTCTGTGTTCGTCAATGACACCTACTACTTCCGAGTCCGTGCCGTAGACGATAACGGAACGGAGGGCTTCTGGTGCTTCCCGCAGAATCTCTTTGTGGTGATTACTAACGACCTGGTTGGTCCATCAATATCCACGCCAGTTCTCTTCCCTGCAGCACCTAAGCATGGGGACTCTGTGACCATATTCACAAACATCACCGATCTTAGAGATGTGAAGAATGTTACATTCTACTACAAGGTCAATCACGTAACATGGATTCCTGTGGGAATGATCAAGGGGGCAGGTGATGAGTACAGCTGTGACATCGGGTCTTTCTTGGTGGATGATCTCATCCAATACTACATTCAGGCGTATGACAACTCGACCAACTTCAATGTGGCAACCACAAGCACATACTCATACACAATACTCAATCAACCTCCATCAGAGCCAATACTCATTGATCCGGGATCGACAATTTCGGTTTCACAATTTGTAGTGAACTGGACCGTAGGTCTTGACCTGGAGAACGCTATCGACCACTACCAGCTCCAGATGAGTGCTACCAGTGATTTTTCACTGATTCTGAACGAGTGGAATGTGACCGTATCAGACCGTGAGATCACCGGTCTATCAAATGGAATCTATTATTTCCGGGTGCGAACCGTCGATGACCACGATGCCGTCAGTGTTTGGAGTAACGTTGAATCGATTGAGATACAGGTTTCAACAACTACTACGACAACGACCACAACTACAACCACTACAACCACCTCAACTACCACCACTACAACTGGCACCACGACATCAACATCGACTTCCACGACGACAACAACTGATGGATCACCATTCGACCCTGATATCCTGAATTTGGTCTTTCTGGCTGTCAGCATTGGTTCCTTGGTAATCATCCTAATTATTATTGTATCAATCATCAGACAGAGGTCTCGAGCTCGAAGAAAATACAATTTCTGATTTGTGTTGTATGGAAAATGAACGAATTCAGAACCTATCAATACTCCACCCGATTTCACCCTCCTGGAGAGGGACTTATGTCTGGTGAAAGTATTGTGTGGACTCGGAGGGCGGGAATTGGATTTTGGACCATTTTCTGCGGGGTCACTGCTCTAATACTTGCACCCTTTTTGTTCGTATTTACCATCGAGGAATTTGGTCTATCAAATTGGCTCCCTCTTCTTGCCATTGTTCCAGCTGGATTCATCATCCTAATTGCACGGATAATTCGAACCAAAAGAACCAGATACTATCTGACAAATGAGAGGATTCTTGAGACCAGAGGTGGGCGAGTCATCAAAGAGATTCCACTTCATCACTTCGCTGGTAAGCCTATTGGGCAATTTCTTGAGACTCGAGTCACTCACACGTCAAACGATCGCCCAATCTATCAGATACAAATTTACGACCCTGTGTCCGATGACGTGCTTGAGATTAAGGGTTGGACAAAGTTGCAGAAATCTTACCCAAAGTTGGACATTCTTTAGATCTTCTTTTGATAGGTCTTTAAATATACCAACACTTCGATGAATATTGAGGTTGAGCTAACACGAATAAGACCTCACAGAGTCTACCCAGTGCCGCTCCTGGGAGTACATCACTCTGGTGTCCAAGATTGTACAATTAACAATGAACGGTCAGGATCAGTCTTCTACTAGGGCATTCGAAAGGATTGGCGATGTGCTTGAGTGTCCATACTGCTATTTCGACAATACTGCGCTCAGCTCAAAATGCAAGAACTGTGGAGCTGTCCTATAGACTGTACACCCCTCTCTAGAGAAATTCAAATGCTTTTTAGCATCCTTCACTTATTTCCATCAGACCTATTCATGAAAGGTGATGTCACATGACAAAAGTAATCGCAATCAATGGTAGTGCAAGCATGGAAAAGGGCAACACGCAGAGGATGTTAACAGCCTTCCTCGAAGGAATGAAAGAGGCGGACGCAGAGGTCGAAACGGTATATGCCAAACGTCTCAAGATCCGACCCTGTACGGGTTCTTTCCATTGTTGGTACACAAAGGTTGGGGAGTGCATCCATTCCGATGACATGGATTCCCTCCTCCCAAAGCTGCGAGAAGCTGACATTCTCATACTCGCTACACCTGTCTTCCTTCCTCTCCCAAGTGGGATACAGAACTTTCTGAACAGACTCATGCCCATTATAGAACCCGTTCTTGAATTTCGAGAGGGGCGAACACATGCCAAGTTCCATGACGATGTCAAGATATCTAAGATAGTCCTGATTTCTGCAGGGGGGTGGTGGGAGAAGGGTAATTTTGACAAAGTGGTCCGAATAGCGGAAGATGTTGCGGAAGGTGTTGACGTTGAGTTTTCAGGAGCGCTCTTGAGACCTCATGCGTTTCTTATGAACGAAAGTAAAGAGAAGGGGGAGGAGGTCTTGAGTGCAGCGAAGAACGCAGGGGCCCAATTGGTGCGAGAGGGGAAGATATCCCCTGATACGCTTGAGACAATCAGCCAGCCTTTGATACCTGAGAAAGAACTCAGAGAGAGATACAATAGGATGTATCAGAGACTCAAGAAACCTAGGACTGGAATCGCTTGTTAATCCTTCGGACCTGCTACCGTCGTCCTACGATACTACAAACAACAGATATGGAATGATTATTTCCAACTAAGAGAAAATAGACTCTAATAACGATTTGAGGTCTTCCAGAACAAGAGAGAAATCCGGAAGACTAAAAACAAATCGACCAACATCATTTTTCCAAGTTTTTCTAATCTCCGCAATGTGATTTTTAGGAAAGAAATCATGTATTGATGCATAATCAACGTTTCTTACTTTACACTTCTTCTTTACCAGTCTTGGAAAATCTTGGAGCTCTAAATCGTCATTATAGCTTTTCAGGACATACCAAATATCATAGAAATCTCTTCCTCGAGGTCGTGCCCATCCACGTTCTTGTCTTGTCTTCTCTTGTTGAAGAACAGCTCTGAGCTTCTCAGCTAGGATTTCTTCAAGGCGATAACATAACACATCTGTATTAAGATGATTATCATAATCATGAATAAGCGGCTTGCGTATTGTGTTAAGGATGATTGGTTCATCATGAGTGATCTCAATCTTTATTGATTGTTTGAATGAACCATGCCACGGGAATTGGATCATTACCTTGAAAGCTTCTTGACCACCAGGATGTGGTTCTTTCATTTCAAAACGTTCTGTGTCAACACGGAAATTTCCACATTGTTGAAGCAAATCAGATGCTGCATTTCCAGCTTCTTGTATCTCTCTTTCAAGTTCTTCCTGTTTAGGGGAATCTACAGAGGTGAAATCCAAATCTGTAGAGAATCTGTAGTCGCCAAAGAATAACTTCCTAAGTGATGTCCCACCGTTCATTGTAAATTGCACAAACTTAGACACCAGAGTGAAGTGCTCCCAGAAACGGCACTGGGAAAGACTCTGTGAGGTCAAATATGTGTCAGGACAACCTCAGACTCATGTCACCGGACTCTGATATATAAAGACCTACAATTTATCTCAGATGACTATTTTAAAGATGTCCAACTTTTTCCAAGTTCTGGGCAGCTGCTACATACCCTTCATAATCAATGTATCTCATAGAAGTGCTCTTTCAATTAGACCCGCAAGAACATAGCTGATTGCATAATCTTTCTCTATGACCCAGAGGCCACCAGGAACTTTCTTTGCCATGTCCATGAGAGTCTGCTTGAGTGAAATCAAGAAATCACCTGCCTACCGATGTTATCTATTATCCTCCAGTTAGAATCACAAGCTCCTCTCTTGACTCTTGATGGGTCAAGAGGAGAATAGCCTACTTGAGAATGGTGAAGAGTACTGACAATGGACTCTGGTACCCCCATCTTATCGAGAGCCCACCCGAGTCGCCTTATGATTGAAACTCGTCCATATCTTTGAGCATAGGATATCAATTTCTTCAAGTTCAATTGATCAAGAGACTCCTCCAATGTACTCAGAACCCATTGCATACCCCCAAACATCTGTGGAGTTGCAAAGCAGTCAATTATCGTGCGTTCCTTATCGGTTATCTGGATTCTAAAGTGCTCATCAATCCAAACGCTTTCTAGTCCAAAATATAGACTCAGTTTAGTACTGATATACTCGTATTGGGTCTGATCTAACTTCCAAGTATGCTTCGTCTTAGACCGGGTATCAGAGCTACGCATACTTGGAGTTACTATTTTCTTTGGCGTGATAGCGGTAACTATCAGAGGTACTTGGTCGGTCAAGTTGTGAAAACTCAATGCAGACCAATGGCTAATTGCTGATGGTTGGACTAGATGGGTTGCTATTGCAAATGAGTGGATTATCACTGGTCCTAGGGGCTCCATGGCCATTGCATAAAGCCCCCGACGAATTCGTTTAATCCACCTCCCATCAACAAGATTATGTAGAATCTTCCTAAGATGTCCTCTGCTAATACCAAAGCTACGTGCCTTCTTCTGTGCATCATCAATTGTGAATATTATTTGTCCGTCATCAGTTAATTCACGAATTAGTTCTATTCCCTTGGTCACCGAATATGGCATCAACCACTCACCATTATCTTTCTTACTACGAAAATTACTTATAAAGGTTATTATCGTAGTACATATGATAATACTTGATTTCAAAATGCGAATATAATTCTTGAAATAGTATTTACAAATATTATAAGCTATAGAAATAGATGAGATGAGTATCAAGAAACCTCCATCATCTTTGACCATCAATTGTGTTCCCGCTGTAGTGTTCTCGACACTGTTCTCCAGCGTCGGATTCAGAAACTGATAGATGAGAAGAACATCCACGTGAGAATAATCAAGAGCCTTGGAGCGGTTCGGCGGCCATTGGGACATCTTCAGATGGATACGACTCACTCTTCAGCTTCTCTTTCCCATTTTGGAATGAACTGGCCGGGCTTAGTTTCTTTGCTGTAATGGTCCTCAACCTTGAGCCATACCTGAAATAGCCTAACTAGCTCGTTCTCTGCCTTGAGGCCATATTCCTTTGGGTCTTTTAGAGTCTTGATTCGTCTGACCACACTGTCCACATATTTCGAGGAACATTGAAATAAAACTGTAATAATGAGAGCGAACCATGGTAGATGTGGAAATACTCCCTACTGAGTTTACATCAGAAGGCGAGACAATCAAAGGAAACTTCGTCGTTCCAAAAGGCGATGGTCCATTTCCTGGTATCTGCAAGTTTCACGGACTACCAGGTGGGCCTGACCAAATAAGTGGTATTGCAACATTGCTTGCTCAGGCTGGTTTCGCTGTCCTGACATTCGATTTCCGGGGTTTCAGACAGAGCGATGGGATATTCAGTCTTGCAGGTGAGATTGAGGATGCTAAGGTCGCTATTACCCATCTACTGGAGTCAGAACTGACCATTGACTCATGGTCCGGGATCTATGGTGCCAGCTACGGTGGAGCAGTTGCAGTCTGTACAGTTGCACAAGACCCACGAGTGAATGTGGTGTGTCTGAGAGCACCAGTCTATGACACACTCTGGTTTGCTGAGTCACCAATGATTCGCCCT
>VAPB010453510.1_pt1 | contig 11098 bp, 13 predicted proteins | sample 3395101 | NCBI WGS metagenome assembly VAPB01 (sample SAMN08290433, study PRJNA428436) | hydrothermal vent metagenome | isolation source: Deep-sea hydrothermal vent chimney | place: Indian Ocean: Southwest Indian Ridge | reverse complement strand
TCCCTGTCTCCTTTATCACACCAGAGATGTCACTACCAAGGATGTGGGGCATATCAAGAGTGAGCCCCGGAATTCCACCTCGGACAAACAAATCAAGATGATTGAGGGCTACTGCTTTCACGTCAACCAAAACTTGTCCCTCCTTGACGTCAGGATCCGGGAAGTCTTCATACTTGAGCACATCTATGGGGCCGTGTTCATGGAATACTGTTGCTTTCATGTGACATCATCCTGTTAGTATGGCAATGATGGTAAGTTTTGACATAAAACCTCGGGTAGGCAACCCTTTGAACAAGTTTAAGACACCACCTCCAGTAGCAGACGTAAATCTTGGTGAGATCATGGCAAAAGGAAAAGCCGGTAAGGTCCGGGCAAGCCACATTTTAGTTGATAAGCACAGTCAGGCACTTGCTCTGATCAGTAAAATCAGAGAGGGAGAGGATTTCAGAAACGTCGCACGACAGTACAGTACCTGCCCGTCAAAGAAAAAGGGTGGGGACCTAGGTTGGTTCGCAAAGGGTCAGATGGTGCCTGAATTCGAAAAGGCTGCGTTCAACCTGAAGGTTGGTGCAATGACCAACGACCCTTGCAAATCTGTACATGGTTATCATGTCATCAAACGCACTGGCTAGTTTGATTTTTATTTTTGAAAATTAGATGAAAAGAGAGGGACTCAATGTCCCGCTCTCTAATTATTCTGCTGAATCAGATGTATCCTTGGCTTTACTGGTTGGAACAATCTCTTGCTCAGAGAATCTTGTTTCGCATCGAGCCAAGACTTTAGGTAATGTAGTGTACTCCATCTCATGCTCACCGAGACGATGAGGCTGGAATGGTCCAATTCGTCGCAGATAGTCAGCAATCTCCATTCCTCTCTGACGTGTGATATCAAATGCAATATCATCGAACAGATCGACAGGACCAACAAGCATGCCATTTGAAACTTGGAATCCGAGTGCAACAACTCGTGGCGGTCCATCAAAGCGTGTGCATCTGGAGTCCTTGAGTGCAACCGGTAGTAATGGTCCAGTATGGGAACCTCGCATCCAACCTGAAACTAGATGTGGCAGAGTGAATGCTTCAAGAATTTCACCCATAGCTGGGAGTCCTGAGTGAGCCCTAATAATGGCTACAGGATCGTCTTTTCCAACGTATTTACCGGCAACAGCATGAAGCTTATCCGTACTTACCGAAGCTGTAATCATTCCATCATGACGGTAGATTTTCTTTATCGTGTAACGACCTGTGCTACCGAGAAGAGCAAGCACATCGTATGATTCCTCAGGAGTTTTCATGTTGATGAAACATGGAATATCCTTCATAATGTCTTGAATTATGAAATTGAAGCCATCATGCAAGTTTGGATCAATCACAAGACCAGCTGTGTTGAAAGGATCAGCATAGATCTTGTACAAGGGGAAATTGAATGCCCCAGGCTCAGTCTTGTCAGCCATCAATATAGCAATTGGTTCAGACTTGCGTTCCTCAATCACCATCTCAGCAGAACCAGGGCCCATGCCCTTCACGTTTCCACTGAAAGTATCAGCCAGCATATCTTGTCCTGCTGCATAGATCTTCTTCTCACGAGCCAGTTTAGTACCCTTCATGAAAGTGTCCCAAGCTAGCTTGTGAACATCCTCAGCACCTTCACCTTTGTTGTGAGTCATAATCAATTCGAGATCGTCGCCCGCATTGGTGACGTAAAAGTCGTTGATGATTTTCTTATTGACTGCTTCTTTCATTTCCTTCCTCGCTAGTTCGAAGAGGAAATCGGGTACAACAACGTGACCCGCTAATGAGCCAATATCCGCTTTGATTACGCTAATGGTTGTTTCGACCATACCCATCTCGCTCCTATTTTGATAATTATTGGGCTCCAATAATTGAAGCCTTTCGATGTCGTGCTATTCTTTATCCATATAATAGTTTATCCATCTGGTGAAAGTGGTACTAGATGGTGAAAACACGAATCTTAGACCTTCAACATGATATCTTTGAGCGTCTTAGTCATCTTGAGCGCATCGTCCCAATCTCTCTGCCAAAGATTGCGACCAAAGATCAAACCTGTTGCTCCTTGTTCCATACAGATTCGAGCACGCTCTATAACCTCTTCATCAGTCGCCATACCACCGCCTGAGAAGAGGACCAAAGTCTTTCCGGCAGACTTCACGACCTTTGCCACCATCTCTTCAGTGGAGAGATTGAGTTTGTCATATGGTGGTCGCTGCATTGCTCTGCTCTTTGCACTTGTTTCTGGCACATTCAGCTTGACAACATCAGCTCCAAGCTCATCAGCGACTCTAGCCGCGTAATCAATAGCAAATAATGAGTTTCGACCGCCTTTCTTTTCAACTGCGCTACCTCTGGGATATGCCCAAACTATGATGGGAATTCCATAGCGCTCGGCATCTTTTTTCACTTTTCTGAACTGAGTAAAGTCTGTGTGCTGGTTCGGGCTCCCAACATAGAGTGTGTATCCAATCGCATCAGCACCAATTCGAACAGCATCCTCTACAGAGCCAGTCATTGGAGAAACAGGTTCGTCTGCAGGGGGGATACGAGTCTTTCCATTGATCTTCAATACAATCGGTATCTTACCCGCGAATTTTGGAGCGTATTTCTCCGCAAGCCCCAGATGCAATGCTATACCGGAATATCCTCCCTCCACTGCAAGTCTATACTGGTATTCTGGATTCATACAATCATGATCAGTGAAGAAGTCAACAGGACCATGTTCCATACCTTGGTCAATGGGCAGGATAATGAGAGTTCCATTTCCCGGACCGTGTTCATACATCATTCGATGAAGACGTGTCCGTTTTCCTAGATTCAGATGGAGTAAATCGTCAAGTTTTATCATGCCAATTGACCTCACACGATTTTCTATAGATGATGCGTTCCCCTATAAGACCATTCTTTACATTTCTGGTGAGTGAACTGTAAGAGACTCCTGTGTTCCACCTTTCTCACGACCGCTGTCACCAGCCTGTCCCTGACAGGAGTCAGCAACACTGTCACGAGCTTTGCCCCTCTTCACTGGAACATCGTTCCTCCGATGGGACTCGGTTTCTGTCCGCTGCGTTGACTCACACTCACCAGATAGTGTGATGGCAGTCGGTGTTTCCACAACATTTACCATGGCAGGGTCTTCACTCCTCGCAGATGGCTCAAGAGTCATCTGGTCATAGCAGTCGACCACGGACTCCCCCACTGGGGCTGGTGTCCCCTGGGGAAGTGCGGACTTCCCATCAGAAGAACGAGTCTTCCTCCGGGCTTTCAGTATGGCTCTATCTCTGAGAGTGAGCCACATCCCTAGTCCGTTCTCATCTCTCAGTGATGGGATGAGCATAATCAGGCGCTTCCCGATGTTGAGAGCGCCGTTCAGGTCGGCGTTTCCTTTGTATCCACAGGTGTTACAGATGAAGAGGTTCTGTCTGGGTCTCTGTCCCTTGTGTCCACAACTGTGACACATGATGGATGTCCACTGTTCAGGGACTGCCCTGAATCTCTTGGGGTCAAGACCAAGGGAAACGATCTTGTGTTCCAACATACCACTCACCCTGGCAAAGGCCCACCGGTGAATCATCCCCCTGAACCTTCTTCCCTTGTAGTTTCCCTTACGAGCAGTATTTCGGATTCCCTTCAACCGACCAATTGAAACATAGAGGTCATATTTATCACTTATCTCTCTGATATAATCAGAGATGTCGCGCACAAGCTTCCTGTCGTACTCCCTGCTGACACGTTCCCGCTTTCCACTCAAACTCCTGAGCAGAGCAGTCACTCTGTCGGGACTTTTACCATTCGCAATGAAGGGACCACGGATGTGATCCAGACCCTGAGATATCCTCTGGTGGTTGGTGCTCCCTTTCGTGGTGAGTTCTGGTGGGATCCATTGAGTGATGTTGACTATCTTGAAGGTGTAACCGAAAGTGGTCCGATTGACATGTCATTTCTAGCGCCCTTCATCCACAGGAGTAGGAGATGGTCTGAATTCCTCCAGGGACTCGACCTTCCAAGGACTGCCAAAGATGTCTTGAAGACTACTCTAGGAGAATCGATCACGCTGGTGGCAGACCCGGATGTGAAACGGTCAGAGAAACCTTTGTCAAAAGTATGGAGAGTCTTGTTCCTTCAGACTCCTGTCAGTGATAGAATCTTGGCGCTTCAGAAGACTGATCTGGATATAATAGAGGTGGCCGAGTTCTTTGAGTCCAGACAGGTCTTTGACACAGTCACGGGACTGAGACATCCTACAATTATAGCAATCAACAGAGCAGAAGATGTTGAGTTTCCACAGAGGGTCTTTCAGTTTGTTAGAATCATGGAATATCTCGTTGTGGAAAAGAAAATCCTCCCAAGAGGTATGCCCTAGTCATCCTTCCAAAGTATGAATTATCCTCACCTATTCTTTCTGAAATCTTACATGTTTTTGGAGCCCCTATATGCTTAACGTGTGATACGAAAGTAACAAATCATAGTGTTCAAGCATAAAACAAGTGGTTTCCTATGACTGACAAAAAAATCTCTGCAACCCGACCAGTAACTGAAGACAGGGAACAGTATCACCTTGAAGTAAAGAAAGGCGATGTAGCAAAATCTGTACTGATTCCTGGAGACCCTAAGAGAGTAGAACGAATCAGTGCTCTCTGGGATGAATCAAGAGAAGTGGCTGTGCACAGACAGTTTGTAACGCACACAGGAAAATACAAGGGTGCAGATATCTCAGCATGTTCAACAGGAATAGGGGGGCCTGGAACAGCTATCGTCATAGAAGAACTCGCTAATGTTGGGACAGACACCTTCCTTCGGGTTGGCTCTTGTGCAACGCTAAAGGAAGAAATTGAGATTGGCGACATCATCATTTCCACAGCAGCTGTTCGTTTGGAGGGGACAAGTAAGCAGTACGTGAGACCAGAATATCCAGCATCTGCTTCCTATGAAGTGGTGCTTGCTTTCGTCGAGGCTGCAGAAAATCTGGGAGTGAACTATCATCTAGGAATCTCAGCTTCAACTGACTCTTTCTATCTGGGACAATCACGTCCAGGTTTTGGTGGATACACACAAAGTATGAGTGAAACCCTGATCAAAGATCTGACCAAAGCTAATGTGGCCAATTTTGAGATGGAGGCTGCCACGCTCTTCACTCTTGGTAACATTTTCGGATTCAGAACAGGTGCAGCTTGTGCCGTATATGCCAATAGGGTACGCGATGAGTTTGCAGTAAAAGGAGAATCAGACGTTATCAAATGCGGAAATGAAGCGGTTAAGATACTTGCAGAGCTCGATGAGGAAAAAAAGAACAAGAAATATTGGAGTCGAAAACTACACTAATTGCTACTTACCTTTACCAATGTAGTAGTACTCACCTGAAGCTTTTTGCTGAGAGTCTAGTCGAGACCCATCTTTGTTGACCCTTGGTCGACCGGTCTGAGGATCCCTTCGGAAGGTAACACCCATCTCTTTCAGGAAAGTGTTCATTCCGTTACGAAGGGTTCTGACAGATGAAGCAACACCGGATTTCCCAGGAACTCCTCCAAACACGACTAAGCTATCACTGAGATAATCTGCCATTAGAATAGAGTGCTCAACAATGAAGGCAGTCTTCATGCCATTTCTCACCAAGCGTCTGATAGCCCGAGAAGTAGCCAATCGTTGCTCGATGTCAAGGAAAGCAGAAGGTTCGTCAAAGAGGTAGATGTCTGCTTCACGTGCAAGACAGGCCGCAATAGCAGCCCTCTGAAGTTCGCCTCCACTGAGCTCGGGAACACGGTGTTCTAACAAGTGCTCAAGTTCAAGCCTCTTGATAACTGCAGTCTTGAAGTCAGCAGTATCAGCAGTACCCCCTCCAGCCTCTCGGAGATACATACGTAAGCTCCCATCGAAATCTGACGGAATGTATTGTGGCTTGTAACTGATCTTCAAGTCTAGACCAGAGACAGTCTGTGCTGGAGCTTCACCTTCATCGGGGTCAAGTTCTCCTGCAAGCATCCGGACAAAAGTCGTCTTTCCTATGCCATTGGCACCCAGAATCCCAACAATCTGACCCTTTGATACACGACCTCCCTTAACTTCCAAAGAAAAGTCCTCGAAGTTCTTCTTCATATCACCGTATTCAACAAGGGGTTCTGATGATTTGTACTCCTCATCTTCTGCGGTCATTCCTTTGAATGATATTGAAGTATCACGAAAGCGCATGTTTTCGTCAGGTATAAACCCGTCAAGGAAAATGTTGACTCCAACTCGTGTTCCGTGCGGATGGGAAACAATACCATAGACCCCAGGGTTACCGTATAACATGCACACAAGGTCCGACACATAATCAAGTATAGAAAGGTCGTGTTCGACGACGATAATTGTTTTCCCTTGGGAAGACAAGTTTCGAATCGCACGAGCCATACGGAGGCGTTCCCTGACGTCCAAATAAGCTGATGGTTCATCAAAGAAGTAGATATCACCCTCACGGACAATCGCTGCAGTGACAGCGACCCTTTGAAGTTCTCCGCCACTCAGGAATTTAATTGGTCGGTCCCAGATCTCCGTGAGGCTCATATCATCCTTGAGCTCCTTCAGGCGACCGGATGAATCTGAAGCGTCTAGCAAATCGCTGATGGGACGGTCCGCGAGGTCCTTGACTTTTGGCAAGTCGGTGATGTTCTGCGGTTTGAGAATTGGAACTAATGAGCCAGCTTGAATCTTCTCAAAGAAGGGTTGTAGCTCTGAACCACGATATGCTCTGATGATCTCATCCCATTCTGGAGGGTCTTCAACACGACCGAGGTTTGGAGGCATTTCACCAGCAAGAATCTGCACAGCAGTTGTTTTTCCAACCCCGTTCGGTCCAATCAGCCCTAATACCTGCCCCTCCTTCGGAGTGGGTAGTCTGAATAGTTTGAACCCATTTATGCTGTAACGATGACTGGTGTCACTCTCCAGCTCTTCAGGAAGGTTCACTATCCGAATGACATTGTAGGGACATTTCTTGACGCATATTGCCTCTCCGGAACATAGAGCCTCCACTATGACAGGGGGCTTATCAGGACCTTCTGGAAATACCACGGTTTCATCACCTGTTCTGACTCGAGGACAGAATCTCTGACACTCATGAGTACAATCCTTTGGTCTGCATCGATACCTATCGACAATGGCAATTCGCATCTAATTGTTCAACACCTGTTGAGGGACTATGCGAGAATGATTTTGGAGACTATTTAGCGCTTTGGCTGCGTGAAAAGAGTTGTAGATGTTCAATTGCAAATCCTTTTGAGCGAATCTGAGTAGTAATAATTGGAACGGACTGCAATGAAAATAGTAGATAGATTTCTTGATGTGTTTGGAATGCGCCGACAACGACTTCTAGGTGCCACATCACAGCCCAATGACCTGATGGAGCTTGTACGCGTAGTCCGAGCTAATGCATATTTCAAAATCACTGGAAAGAAACTACCTGTACAGGAATTACCAACTGGAAATACCATTGATGACATGACCAAAGACCTTTCTCCATCACGACGTCTTGCTAGAAGAAATCTCTGAACAGATTGTTTTTCAATAACCTCAAACACACCAAGACTAAGTCATATTTAGAAAGCATATTTAGCCCTGAGTTGGTATATTTCATTTGTCGGGATGATGATGAAGTAGGGAAGGCGAGCGAAATCATCAAGCGCAATGAACCTCTAAACCGCAATCTGACCGATGCGCCAACCTGGCAGGAGAAAATGAAACTTTGACTCCCTTTGTTTGTAATCATGATGGATCATGCGAAGAGATTCGCCTTTGTTGTACTGAAACTGAGATGACTTTGACAAGCGAAGATGCAGAACGAATTGAATCTCTGGGCTATAATAGAAGTGATTTTCTCGTACGAGTGATGGCAGGTTTCTGTGAGCTAAAGAATGTTGATGGGGTCTGCTACTTCTATGACATAGAAACAAAGGAATGTCGCATTTATGAAAACAGACCTGAGGGGTGTAGATATTATCCAATAATCTATGATACGCGGAGGAAGAAGTGTATTATCGATCGAGACTGTCCATCAGGAGAAACCGTGACTCGTGAAGAAGTCCGAAAAGTATGTCACAAAGTTCGCAAGCTTGTAGAAACACTAAGACAGGAGGCATCTCATGGTGAGAGCCCGTGCTGATCTACACACACATTCGTATACCTCGGATGGAAGTGATTCTCCCTCCGAAATAGCTGTGAAAGCTGACAAAATGAAACTCGGCGGTATTGCACTCACCGACCATGATTCTCTTGGCGGGATAAAGGAATTCATGAATGCCAATGTGTCAGATGAACTGATACGAGTCCCAGGAGTAGAGATAAGCGCAGAGTATGAAAATCGCGAAGTGCATATCCTTGGTTATTTTGTACCTTTAGATTCAAGACCTCTCAACGATAAACTAGAGTTTCTTAGAAAAGCTAGGTATGATCGACTACCTCAGATGGTCCAGAAGCTTGTTGATTTAGGTCTGGAAGTCACGATAGACGAACTGTACGAGGACATCAAGGAAGTGGCAAGTCCTGGTCGACCCCATGTTGCACAATTGCTCATGAAGAAAGGAATAGTGTCAACCACACTGGAGGCGTTCGAGAAATACCTGGCATTTGATAGACCAGCTTATGTGAAGAAGGAACGAATGAAAGCGCTCGATGCAGTGAGGTTGCTCAGGTCAGTTGGAGCATTTCCTGTGTTGGGACACCCATTCACAGTCAAAGCGCCAGATCTTTATTCATTCATTCAAGCTCTGGTGAAAGAGGGTCTCTTGGGCGTTGAGGTAGAATATGACTACAGCTTCATGGGGATGAACTATTCTTCTAATGAGGTCAAAGAAATGAGTCTTGACTGGCACTTACTTCACACTGGTGGTAGTGATTATCATGGAACCATTCATGTCACAGAACTCGGAAGTACTACTGTGCCAATAGAAGTCATCGAAGAGATGCGGATGAAGGTGACAACTTGAGAGTCATTGATGTACATACTCATACCTGGACTAGAGATATCATTAGTAAGAAGGATCTAGAGGCTCGTCAAATTGCAGCTGAAAGATTGGGTGTAGATCCGGTCCTAGATTCCAAAATTGAATCTCTTCTTGATGCAATGAATAAGAGCGGGGTGGAGAGAGCAGTAGTTCTTCCTATTGATAGTGGACTACATCAGAAGATGCCTCTATCACTTACTGAAAAGACAGACTATCATGCAAATGAAGTGGCAGATTCCCCAAACGTTGTCACATTTGTGGGGATAGATCCAAGACGGGGTAAAACGGGGCTCAAAGAGCTTGAACGCGCTGTGAAGGAAAAAGGGTGTCGGGGATGGAAGATGTACCCTCCAAATGGTTTCTATCCAGATGACAAGGAGTTTGATCCTTTTTACGAGCTCTGTGTTGACCTAAGTATTCCAATCTTGATACACCAAGGATTTGCTCCCAGGTTTAAACATGTGAAGTATGCTAGACCGGTCTATGTTGATAGAGTTGCTGCGGACTTTCCGGACTTGAAAATCATCCTCGCACACGTGGGTTTTCCGTGGAAAGATGAAACACTGATGATCGCTTCTAAGAACCCGAATGTTTCGGTTGATGTTTCAGGATGGCAGTATGCATCAACTGTGCCAATGAAGATCTATCAGATGGTTGCTGATGCGAAACTCATGCGGGTTTTTCCAAATCGCATGCTCTTTGGTAGCGATTATCCCCTCTTCGAAGATACGATGTCTCTCAAGAAATGGGTTGAGTTCTTCAAAGACCTGCAGATGCCCCCTGAATTGACAGATCAGGGCTACAAACAGGTTAGAGAGGATGAGATTGAGAAAGTAATGTGGAAGAATGCAGCACGTATCATCTTTGGTGAGAAGGTATGAGAAAATTCACCGTGGATGCAATGTTAGGAAAACTCGCGATATGGTTAAGATTGACAGGACATGACACTCGCTATTCCACTGAGATGCATGACGAAGAGTTGCTTCAGGTGTCCCTCGAAGAGGATCGGATACTCTTCACATCTGATGCAGAACTTTATGAACGCGCACAGAATCTGAATCTAGAATCGCTTCTTCTTAGAGGTTCTGTCGATGAAGGAGTTGCTCGAGTATTTGCTGAATATGATATACTTCCCAAGATAGATCCGACAACATCTCGTTGTAGTAAATGCAATGGCAATCTAATTACACTCAAAGATGTCGACAAGGATCGCGTGAAAAGACTCGTCTTTGAACAGACGTTCGACTATTATGAGGAATTCTGGTTATGTGAGGACTGTCAGAGTGTCTTCTTTCAAGGAGGTCACTGGAAGAATATTGAGGTGTACATGAAGAGAATCTCTGATTTGATAGGAAGGATGACTTAGCTTTCTCGGACTGAGATGTTATACTCAATAGGAATGCATGCCTTAATCGACCGAGTGATATGACAATAATCTATCATGAGTTCGACACACCGTTCTCCAGTCTCTTGCTCTTCTTTCCCAACCACAACTTCTCCGGAAACTGACATTCCTGTTATCATGTATCCTTTACCATCAAACTCAGCTGTGGCAGTTCCCTTAAGATTTAACGATACCAATACCATCTCAAAACGTCGTTGGAAGTCGAGGAATGTGTTGTTCAGACAACCAAGTACCGCAGATACAAAGAGTTCATCTATGCAGACACCTTCTCCTCGACCACCGAAGGTTTTTGGTGTGTCATAGACAAACTGACGACTGCCGATGACGGTAGCTATCCCGCCAGTCTTTCCGTCCCATTCATTCTGAGCATGATATTCAAGGTGTTCTGGATATTTCGACTTCAGACGCATTGTCATCAACCGGTCGGACACCTATTGAGTAATTCATTAAGCGTTGTGGTTAATACAAGGACAGTCAGGAAGTCATTTAAACAGAATATGAGAGCAGGCTCTGGGATGCTCATGTCTCGAAAGATGAAAGCTGCTATGTACTATGGTATCGGTGATGTTCGATACGAAGAGGTCGATATCCCTGAGATAGGACTTGGCGAGCTGTTGATCAAAGTTGGGACTGCCCTGACTTGTGGAACTGATGTCAAGACATACAAACGAGGTCACCCACTGTTGATCAAGACCACCCCGGCTTT
>VAPB011033973.1_pt1 | contig 11106 bp, 10 predicted proteins | sample 3395101 | NCBI WGS metagenome assembly VAPB01 (sample SAMN08290433, study PRJNA428436) | hydrothermal vent metagenome | isolation source: Deep-sea hydrothermal vent chimney | place: Indian Ocean: Southwest Indian Ridge | reverse complement strand
GAGGCAACAAAAAGGCAAGAAGAAAAACACTGACTGTTGATGAATCAGTGCAAGAGGCCGGATTACTTTCTGACAGGGGGTATAGAAGACTGCTCCTTGTTGTAAGTGAACACCCGGGATCTGCCGGCATAGATTATGTTGAGAATGTTGTAGATAGTATATATAAAAATACCGACATCAGGATCCAGCATATTAATTCAGCCCCCATGGGTGTAGAAGACTTTAAGAGACTGAAAGCGTGCGGTGTTGGTGTTTATCAGTGTTTTCAGGAAACCTATCATATTCCCACATACATGAAGATGCATCCGTCCGGGCCCAAGGCTGATTATCAGTGGCGGCTTGGTGTTATGGACAGGGCTATAGAAGGCGGGTTTGAAGATGTCGGCATGGGCGTGCTTTTGGGTCTGCATGACTGGCAATGGGAAGTGCGGGCCCTGATAGCCCACAGTAACAGGCTCATAACGAAATACGGCTTTGGCCCTCATACACTTTCCGTGCCAAGGCTTCAGCCTGCGGAAGGAGCAGGAGTGAATAATGAAAAGTACAGGGTTTCAGACAGTGATTTTAAAAAAATAGTCGCGATATACCGTCTCGCTCTGCCTTATGTCGGAGTTGTTGTATCAACAAGAGAACCGTCCGGTCTGAGAGATGAACTGTTTTCAATAGGTGTATCGCAGGTGTCAGCAGGATCCAGGACAAGTCCATGGGGCTATGTTGAAGACCGCGACACAGCGCAGTTTGAGGTAGGCGATAAGCGGAACCTGGAAGAAATTATGGGAAAGATCGCGAGTTTAGGACTTGTCCCAAGCCTGTGTACGGCATGTTATAGAGAGGGACGAAGCGGTGAAAAGTTCAGACTCCTTGCCCAAAAGCAGAGTATCAGGGATTTCTGTCAGGAAAACGCACTGCTGTCTCTTAAAGAGTATATAGAAGACCATGCTTCATGCAGTGTAAGCCGTCAGTTAATACAGAGATTGAAGCATGAAAGCGCTAAAAGCCGTAATGGCTTTTCAGAAAAATTCAGGCTTATTGAGCAGGGGAAAAGAGACATACATATATAGCAAATAGCCGCGCCAGAGGCGGACAAGCTCGTGGCTCATAGCTGATAGATAGAGACTGAGGGAAATGAAACTTAATTTAAACGGAACTTTATCGGAATTTCAGGACGTGTTTACTGTGGACGGGCTTCTGCAAAACCTGAAAATAGAGCCGGGAAGGGTTGCTGTTGAGGTTAACATGGCTATTATTAAAAAGCAGGATTATGAGAAAGTCCGGCTTAAAGAAGGCGATTCAGTAGAGATTGTGAACTTTGTAGGTGGAGGATAGAGATATATATAACAGGGAACGGTCCTTTCACTCATTCCTGCCTGCCGGCAGGCAGGCTCGTACGAATAAGTGGAACTCCGAGGTTTTTTTTACAATTAAGAATATTATATAAATTGTTCAAAAAATTAAACCGTTCAAAGACCATTTCCTGTTATATATAAAATGGAGGGGAAAGGAAAATGGAAGATAAACTTGTAATCAGGGGAATTGAATTCAGATCGAGACTTTGGGTCGGGACAGGAAAATATAAGGATTTTGAAGAAACCAGGGAAGCAATCGAGGCTTCAGGATCGGATGTAGTAACAGTTGCCGTAAGAAGGGTGAATATTACAGACAGAAAATCAGAGAACCTGCTTGATTATATCGACCCTAAGAAATACAAGATACTTCCCAATACTGCGGGGTGTTACACTGTTGAAGACGCTTTAAGATACTCCCGGCTTGCAAGAGAAGCGGGTATTTCGGACCTTATTAAGCTTGAGGTAATAGGTGATGAAAAAACCCTGTTCCCTGATACATGCGGCCTGCTTAAAGCAACTGAGGAACTTGCAAAAGAAGGTTTTATCGTGCTCCCGTATACAAATGATGACCCTGTTATGGCAAAACGGCTTGTTGATGCGGGAGCAGCGGCGGTCATGCCGCTTGCAGCACCCATAGGATCAGGTCTGGGCATACGAAATCCTTATAACATCAAGATAATACTCGAACAGGCAGAGGTCCCTGTGATCGTTGACGCGGGTGTTGGCACTGCTTCCGACGTAGCTGTTGCGATGGAACTTGGTTGCGACGGTGTTTTGTTAAATACAGCAATTGCAGGTGCTGACGACCCGATAGCAATGGCAGAGGCTATGAAATATGGTGTGCTTGCCGGCCGTCTGGCATATAAGGCAGGCAGGATACCGAGGAAACTGCATGCTGCAGCAAGCAGCCCGATAGAAGGAATGCTGTAAAACCCGTTAATAGTTAATCGTTAATAGTGAAACGTGAAAAGAATAAACATTAAAGTATAACTGCCATGACGGGTAGCCGGTGACTAGGAACAGACAACGAACAGAAGGAAGAAGGATGTCGAAGCGACCCATAGCGAAGACCCGCATCGGGAAGGACGAGGGACGAAAATCGAAAAGAATAAATTTCAAACTTTATCTCATTACTGACAGGAAACTTGTTGCTCATAACTTGTCACTCGTTAAGGCTGTTGAAAAAGCATTAAGAGGCGGTGTCAGGGCAGTTCAGCTTAGAGAAAAAGATCTGGGTACCAGAGAGCTGTTAAAGCTGGCATACAGAATGAGAGAGCATACAAATAAATACAATGCGAGGCTGTTTATTAATGACAGGGTTGATATTGCCCTTGCTGTTGAAGCTGATGGAGTCCATCTTACTCAAAACAGCATCCCCGCAGATGCGGTCAGAAGGGCCGTTCAATCGTCCATCGTCCATCGTCCATCGTCCCGCTTCCTGATAGGTGTTTCAACACATTCTTTAAAAGAAGCAAGGCAGGCTGAAGAGGCCGGGGCTGATTTTGTAACCTTTGGGCCGGTATATAGGACACCGTCAAAAGTAAAATATGGTGAACCTGTGGGCACGGACAGATTAATAAGAGTAGTCAGGCAGATAAATATACCTGTCTTTGCAATCGGCGGTGTAAAGAGCAGCAGGATCAAGGATGTGAAAAAGACAGGCGCTAATGGTGTCGCCATGATCTCAGGGATATTCAAGGCGTCGGATATACAGAACAAAGCAAATGAAATTATTAATTTATTGGAAGATAGATAGGAGAAAATGCACAGGATATCCTCCTATCGCTCATTCCTGGTCGATTCGACCTCCGTGGTCGCGAATTATCGGGTTCGAGGGTTGATTCGGGAAAACCGCTTAAGGAGAACATTCAGTGCATTTTAAGAAAGAGGAGAACGAATATGAGTGATCTGAAAGAGACCAGAATAGAACTTGCAAGAAAGGGCATCATTACCGACGAGGTTAAACAGGTAGCTGCTGAAGAGGGTATTGAACCCGAACGCCTTTCCATGGACATTGCCAACGGCCTTACAGTTATATCGAGAAACAGCAGACATAATATTAAACCGCTTGGCATTGGAAAAGGACTGAAGACAAAGATAAATGCCAATATCGGCACTTCAAAGGACAGAGTATCGCTTGATGAGGAGATGCAGAAGCTTGATATCCTGGTCAAATACGGAGCTGACGCGGTAATGGACCTTTCGACCGGCGGCCCGATAAAGGAGATCAGAAAGCTTCTTATGGAAAAATCACCTATATCAGTCGGAACTGTTCCAATATATGAGGCTGTTGTAAGAACGGTTGAGGAAAAGAAATCTATTTCAAAGATGAGCGCCGACATGCTTTTTAATACTATTGAAGAACATGCTGAAGAAGGGGTCGATTTTGTCACTGTTCATTCAGGCCTTACACTGAAGACCATAGAGACTCTCAGAGAAGATGGAAGGATACTTGATATTGTAAGCCGCGGCGGTGCGTTCCTTGTGGAGTGGATGATATACAACAACAGGGAAAACCCTCTGTATGAATATTATGACAGGCTTCTTGAGCTTGCAAAAAAATACGACCTTACATTAAGTCTTGGTGACGGTGCCCGTCCCGGTTGTCTTGCCGACGCTACTGACAGGACCCAGATACAGGAACTTCTCACACTGGGAGAGTTAAGGGACAGGGCTGTTGAAGCGGGAGTGCAGGTTATCATAGAGGGACCGGGCCATGTACCTCTGGATCAGGTGGAACTTAATATCAAGATGCAGAAAGAGATATGCAAGGGTGCGCCTTTTTATGTGCTGGGACCTCTTGTTACGGACATAGCAATGGGATATGACCATATTTCTTCGGCTATAGGAGGCGCTATTGCCTGTGCGGCAGGAGCTGACTTTCTCTGTTACGTCACGCCGTCCGAACATATAAGACTGCCGAATCTTGATGACGTACGGGAAGGTGTTATCGCTTCCAGAATAGCGGCGCATGCTGGAGACATTGCAAAGGGCGTTAAAGGTGCAATTGATGTGGATATAGCAATGGCAAAGAGGAGAAAGGCACTTGACTGGAACGGCCAGATTGAACTGAGCCTAAACCCCGAGCTGGTTAAAAAATGGCGTTCTGAAGTACCGCCGACAGAATCAGAGGTCTGCAGTATGTGCGGAGAATTTTGCGCGATCAGGACTGTTGAAGAGGCTCTGAAGAAGAAGTAATTTACGCGCGCTTAGCTGCATAATCCGGGGAACAGGCCTTCCCGCCACCATGCCAAACAAACTGGCAGGCAAGCACTACAAGGTGGGTAAACCGGTACCTGTCTGCCGTAGGTAGAGGCAGGCCTGTTTATTCACTATTGTAAACACAACTCTTGACTTCTACAGTGATATCAAGTCATGAATGCTCTTTACATATCTTGTGAATACAAATGTTGACTTATACATCTAATTAATCTGCCGGTGTTTTTTCCAGACTGTTCCCGTTCATTTCCAGCCCCTTTATCTCCCAGCTTTTGAAGATCACATTGAATATATTGACATCCGATGTCTTTAAGCTTTTAGGCAGATTATATACTGTGCGAGATACAGGAGGGGAGTCGTCGGCTTTGCCGAGCAGGACGGTAACTGATTCTATGGCCAGGTTTATAACAACTAACAGTTTAAATGCAGGCTCGTTAATTATGGAACTGATAATCGGGTTGATTTTGGCCATTGCGTTTGGCTCCAGTTCAGTTGTAAAAGTACCGGTTCCCAGGTCCTGTTCATCCGGGACCATGATCTCTGAATATTCGATCCCCGGTACCGGTTTCAGTTCACGGTTCTTTATTTCTGTCATTGTATCCTCCTGTCTGATCAAATAAGTCTGATGCCGCCGATCTTAATAAAGTTTACGCACACAAAGCTCTGCAGGTAATAACTGCATACCGATACGGTCGGTGGTCTTAACGCACTGATTTTAACAACAATTACACGAAATAGTCTATCTGGTCATCTTGGGGATTAGTTCTAAAGAAATCAGTTTTTGGAAGAGGTGTTCGCAGCTGGGTGTTCGAATAATTTATAACGGTAAGTGAATTAATATCTGCCTGCTGAATCAATGTTGCCTATTCGAGAGCTTTTTCATATTTGAATAGCTCGATAAGAACCCCTTCAAGCTGTTCGCTGGTGAGCCAGCCCTTCTCAAAAAGAATCGTGCCTATAACTCTATGCGGTCTGCCGGATATATTGTCATCAATTTGTTCAGTTACGGCCTCCTTAAGCTGTTCAGGAGTTATAAATCCCTTTTCCACTGCAAGTCTGCCGAATCTGGGGCAGTATTTCTGCGAAAGCGTCTTATCAAAGTCGTTATTGTTATTATCCATTTTCTCCATTCCTTAAGAAATTATTGAACCCATAGCATAAAGTCTATCAATCCGGAGTGCTCAGAGTCAATACTCTACCTGTGCTATACTGGAAAAATGTTAAAATGTTCAGAATAGCAGGGTTAATATATGCCTAAAACAATTCCACTTAAAGACATAAAATTCGTATTGCTGGATATGGACGGAACACTTCTGGATCTGTATTTTGACTATTATTTCTGGGCCCATCTCGTTCCTGAGAAATATTCTGATAAACATGACATTACATTTGGCGCGGCCAAGGATTTTCTATATTCTAAATACAAATCTCTGGAGAAGACTCTTAGCTGGACTGACCTTGATTTTTGGTCAAGAGAACTTAATCTGGATATCCCGGCGCTGACCGAGCAGATAAGGCACTTAATTGAAGTGCACCCGCATGTAATAGATTTTCTTAAGATGTTGAAAAAGCAGAAGAAAAGGGTCTTTCTTGTGACAAATGCCCACTACAAGTCTATTAATATTAAGCTCAAAAGAACACAGATAGGCAAATATTTTGATTCTGTGATCTGCTCTTTTGATGTTGGCCATCCAAAAGAAAGTATTGAATTTTGGCATAAGGCAGAGAAAAAGCTTAAGTTTGATAAAGACAAAACACTTTTTATAGATGATACAGAAGATGTTCTGAAGACAGCAAAAGAATACGGGATCAAATATCTGTTGTATAAAGCGCGGGCTAACTCAAGACTGGATAACTATCAAGAGTCAAACGATTTCAGGGTGATATCCGATTTCAGGGAACTGATGCAGAAAACTTAAACCATTTTAAAATGCAAAATTAGCATTTATCATTGCAAATTTATTATTAGATTATTTTTAAATGATAATTGTTAGTTGATAATTTTTAATTTATTCTTCGGATTACTTATTCATCATATCCAGGAACTCTTTATTATTTTTGGTTCCGTTAAGCTTTCCTAGCAGAAATTCCATGCTTTCTATGGTACTGAGAGAATGCAGCACTTTTCTTAATATCCACATTCTGCTTAGAACGTCTTTTTCTACCAGAAGTTCTTCTTTTCTTGTGCCCGAGGCATTGATATCGATGCTTGGGAATATCCGTTTATCTACGAGTTTTCTGTCGAGATGAAGTTCCATATTACCTGTGCCCTTAAATTCCTCAAATATGACATCATCCATCCTGCTGCCTGTATCAACAAGCGCCGTTGCAAGAATTGTCAGGCTTCCGCCTTCTTCTATGTTTCTGGCAGTGCCGAAAAACCGTTTAGGTTTCTGAAGCGCGTTTGAGTCAAGGCCGCCGGACAGGACTTTACCGCTGGCAGGGATTACCGCATTATACGCGCGTGCAAGCCGTGTAATGGAATCCAGAAGGATTACGACGTTTCTTTTTGTTTCAACAAGCCTTTTTGCCCTTTCAATAACCATTTCAGCAACCTGGCAGTGTCTTTGAGGAGGCTCGTCAAATGTCGAACTTATTATTTCGGCGCCGGGCACCTGTCTTTTCCAGTCTGTAACTTCCTCGGGTCTTTCATCAATGAGAAGAATTATCAGGTGAATGTCGGGGTGGTTTGTTTTAATGGCCTTGGCAATTGATTGAAGCAGCATTGTTTTGCCGGTTCGAGGCGCCGCGACGATCATTCCCCTCTGCCCCATTCCTATTGGAGAGGTGAGGTCCATAACCCTTGTTGAGTAATCATCTTTGTTGTGGTCGAGAAGTATTTTGTCTGTTGGATAATAAGGAATCAGGTTATCAAAGAGTGCCCTTGCGATATTTTCATCAGGAGATTCATGATTAATGGCTTCGACCTTCAGCAGCGCGAAGTAACGTTCACTCTCTTTTGGGGGCCTGATCTGCCCGGTAACCAGATCGCCGGTTCTGAGGTTAAATCTCCTTATCTGTGAAGGAGAGACATATATGTCATCAGGTCCGGGCAGGTAGCTGTAGTCAGATGAACGGAGAAAACCAAATCCGTCAGGAAGAATTTCGAGAACGCCTTCACCAAAAATCAACCCGGTCTTTTCCGTCTGGGCCTGCAGTATCGCGAAGATGAGATCCTGTTTCCTGAGTCCACGGACATCCTCAACATTCAGCTCCTTTGCCATTTTGGTAAGCGCGTCAATAGTTTTTTCCTTAAGCTCGGTAATATTCATACCTGCAACCGGGGGTTTTGCGGTCTTCGTCATGGTGTCTCCTTGATTTTTTGTTTTGCTCATCTCAGGATTGCAATTATATTATTTGCGGGAATACATATTGTTGGAAATATTTAGTTCAGAAATATGCTTTTTTTTGCTTTTGGAGGTTCTGCCTTCCAAATAAAAAGAGATTAACGAGGATGCTTTCTGAATGCCCCGCCTTTGGCGGGGATGAAAGCAAGCTATCTTAATAAATAATTTTTTTTATTCCTTGCTCGAAAGTCCCGATTTTATTTTTTACTCAGGGAGTTTCAAAAGAAGAACTAAGCTGATACTCTGACAATACTGGAAAGAATATAATTTGTCAATAGCAAAATAAATGCAGTCCTATTTTATCAGGAGTTTCTGGTAAAATTAGAGATAACATATTCTAATTTCTGGCCAAATCTATATGACACGTAATGCTCGTGGAAATCGAAGGGCCTCTCAAAGCCTGAAATTATCTGGAAATATCATGAAACATAAATTTGAGGAGATTATCAAACACATAATGGCAGCTGACTCTCTGCTGAAAGTCAATGTGCATGACCAGTTTCGGCCGGAAGAGACTGATATCCACGCGGTAGCGCGCAACCTGAATGCCGCATTTATGATTGTGTTGTCCGGGGCATCCGATGATCTGCATAGTCAGGCGGCAGACTATTTCAACGGTCTCCGGACCGACCCCGTGTGGGGGAAAACAGTCCGTTTTTATACAGAAGGGCTTGAAGCGATACGATCGGAGATATCCGACAGGTGCGATAATGATGACAGGTTCAGGAACTGTGTGGCCGATCTTTTCTCATGGACTGAAGAACCGGAGAATTTAAAGAATTATCAGGAAACGGTTGAGAAATTTTGTCGGGTCTTCTTCCCGGAAGGTTTGTCATTATCAGACCGGCAGCAAAGAGAGGAGAAGATTAATGCTCTCAGAGACAAGAGGAAGATCAGAATTGACCGGCTAAATCCGTCTCCTGTCACCAGGCCTTCAAAAGAGATCCTGTTCACATCCAATATTCTGGTTACAATACCCCAGTCCCCCGGCGAAATCAGCGATCTGCCTGTAAGTGACTCACTCCGTCAGAAGTTGAGGAACGTAATAAGGGAGGATCAGGTTTTCTGGTATGACCATCCTGTCCCGATAGGAGTCTCACCTGAAAATAATGAAACCCTGTATGGTCTGGAAGGATTGGATAAAGCTGTCCAGTTTGAAAAAATGAGGGGGACTGTCGGCAAGGATGAAACAATTACATGCGTTCTTTCAGCTTCTTCGACACACAGGGGGCTTCAGGCGATAATAAAGGAGTATCTTGAGGAAGAGTTTAAAAAAGAAAAGAAAATCCGTAACCTGGACATATTTGTATTCTCGGAGGCTGATACAAAAAGGCTTGTTAAAGATATTCTTATTCCTGCGGCTGAGACATATCTGGATGTAAGCCGGCACAGCGTGCTTTATGATATCGTGGGCGTAGACGGGGAATACGGCAGGCATTACAGTTTTCTTAAGGCTGTTTCCGTGTTCTGGAAGGTTCTTGTTGACCCTGAGATCAAGGGAACATTTAAGATAGACCTCGACCAGGTATTTCCGCAAAAAGAACTGACAGAACAAAGCGGTTCATCGGCATTTGAGCACCTGATGACACCCCTCTGGGGTGCGGAGGGCGTTGACAGCCGGGGTAATGCGGTGGAACTCGGTATGATTGCCGGTGCTCTTGTAAACAAGCGGGATATTAATAAGTCCCTGTTTTATCCGGATGTAGTTTTTCCCGACAGGGAGATTATGGCCGATGAATTGATCTTCTTCAGTACGCTTCCCCAGGCGCTTTCAACAGAGGCTGAGATGATGACACGTTACACTGACAATACGCTTGACGGAAAGGGCCATTGTATCCAGAGGATCCACGTTACAGGGGGGGCCTGCGGCATCCTGGTAGATGCGTTAAGAAAATATCAGCCCTTTACGCCGACATTTATTGGCAGGGCGGAAGACCAGGCATATATACTCTCTGTCCTGTTCCGGAACGAACGGAAAAACTTACGTTATGTTCATAAGGACGGGCTTATAATGCGCCATGACAAAGAGGCTTTTGCCGGAGAGGCAATAAAGATCGCTGCAAAAGGAAAGCTGATCGGTGATTATATCAGGATACTTTTGTTTTCAAATTATGTAAATTCGCTGCCCTGGCAGTTCGAGGACGTGAAAGATACAATCGACCCTTTTACAGGCTGTTTTGTGTCAAAAATACCGGTTACCGTAGTTTATATGCGGTTTGCATTAAAAACGGCCCTGTTCTTTCGTGATAATACAAAAAATGGTAATAAAGAGGCATATGATTTTCTGCAAATAGGCAGTAAACGCCTTTATGAGGCAATTCAGAATATGAATGATCCTTCAGAAACTTTAATTGAACGGTTTCATGCGGAACAACAGGGATGGAAGCTGTTCTATGATATACTGGAGATTACCGGGAAAAAACTTGAACAAAATGATAAGTTCGCGCTAAAGCTGAAGAAAAAAGCAGAAGCACTGGTTAGAGGATGCAGGATAAACTTTGAAGTTAAGTAAGTTTTCTCGTTAATTGACAATTTACAATCGACGATTGACAATTGAATGTCATGTTCCCTGTAAGCCCTGAGAAAAAAAGCGCCCTTAAAGAAAAACTTAACAGTCTTGAGATTTATGAAAAAGACATTAGGGAGTCTTTCATTCGTTCACAGGGTAAGGGTGGCCAGAATGTAAATAAGACCGCTACCTGTGTTTATCTTAAACATAAACCCACCGGGATAGAAGTAAAATGTCAGAAAACCCGTTCACAGGGGCTAAACCGCTACTATGCGAGACTGACCCTTTACTTGAAAATTGAACGTCTGATAAAAGGCAGAAAAAGCGAAGAAGATGAGCGCCTTGCAAAGATCAAGAGGCAGAAACGGAGACGCTCAAGGCGTGCTAAGGAAAAAATGCTTGATGAAAAGAAACATCAGTCCAAAAAGAAAAAAGAACGCTCTTATAAAGCCGGCATAGAAGAATGAATATGACAGTGTTTTTTTAATGAATTTTATATATCATTATGATTAGACCCGGATCTAATTATCAGGAAACGGAGGTGGCTTATGATTGAAATAGAGATAGCCGGTTTCGGATTTATCAAGGCAAAACATCTTGTTTCAGACTTTACAGGTACTCTCTCAGTAGGCGGTAAACTTCTACCCGGAGTTAAAGAAAGACTAAACAGGCTGTCTAAGTCCCT
>VAPB010887022.1_pt1 | contig 11110 bp, 7 predicted proteins | sample 3395101 | NCBI WGS metagenome assembly VAPB01 (sample SAMN08290433, study PRJNA428436) | hydrothermal vent metagenome | isolation source: Deep-sea hydrothermal vent chimney | place: Indian Ocean: Southwest Indian Ridge | reverse complement strand
TTAAGATTTTTGGACATCCAGAGGAAAGAATTTAAACGCCTTGGAATATTTGGGGCATGGGAAGAGCCGTACATTACGATGTCTTTTTCCTATGAAGCATCCATAGTAAGGGAATTTTGCAAATTTATTGAAAGAGGTTATGTATATAAAGGGAAAAAACCTGTGCGCTGGTGCCCTTCCTGCATTACTGCACTTGCCGAGGCTGAGGTTGAATATGCAGATAAAGAATCGCCGTCAATATATGTAAAGTTTAAAATACTTGGTGATAACCTGAGTCGTATAGGCCTTGAGGGTAAAAATGTCTTTTTTCTAATTTGGACAACTACCCCTTGGACACTGCCTGCAAACCTTGCACTGGCTGTTAACCCGGAGATTGAGTATTCGGCCATAGACTTTGGCGACAGTATTTACATAATTGCGCGTAGCCTTGCCAAAAATATGCCCGCCCTTTTGGGGGCTGATTTAATTGACGCCAGTAATACACCATTACCTGATGAGCCTAATTTTTCGATTATTAAAGGTGACAAACTCATTGGAATAAAAGCCCGGCATCCATTTATAGACAGGGTATCAAAAGTTGTAGCCGGAGATTTTGTTTCTGTTGAAGAAGGGACCGGGATTGTCCATATTGCGCCAGGACACGGTGAGGACGACTATGAGACAGGATTAAGACATGGGCTTGATATCTACGCACCTGTTGATAAATACGGTAAATTTACAAAACAGGTGGAAGAACTTGAAGGGCAGTTTGTCTTTAAGGCAAATACGCAGATAATCGATACCTTAAAGAATAAGAATGCACTTATCAGAGAAGAAAAAGTAACCCATTCTTACCCTCACTGCTGGAGGTGCAAAAAACCTGTTATCTTCCGGGCAACAGAACAGTGGTTCATTTCTATGGACCATAATGAGCTAAGACAAAAAGCGCTCAAAGAGATAAAAAATACAAAATGGATACCTGCATGGGGTAAGAACAGGATTTATGGAATGGTTGAAAGCAGACCTGACTGGTGTATCTCCAGACAAAGGTCATGGGGCGTACCCATAACTCTGTTTCAGTGCAAAAAATGTAATGAGTTTGTTAAAGACAAAGTTGTAATTGACAATATTATAAAAGAAGTGGAAAAAGCAGGCGCTGACATATGGTTTGAAAAACCCGAAAGTGAATTAATTCCAAAAGGCTTTAAGTGCAAGAAATGCAACTCTGAAGAATTTACAAAAGAGACTGACATCCTTGATGTGTGGTTTGATTCAGGAGTAAGCCATGCAGCAGTTGTTGAAGCAGACAAAAGACTCTCCTGCCTCGGAGATGAGTCGTTCCGGCCTGCCGACCTGTATCTTGAAGGCAGTGACCAACACAGGGGATGGTTTCAGAGCTCACTCCTTGCCTCAGTAGGTACGAGGGACAGGGCGCCGTACGACGCGGTATTGACCCATGGTTTTGTTGTTGACGGCCGGGGCAAGAAGATGTCTAAATCCATTGGAAACGTTATCTCACCCCAGGAAGTCACGGGCAAACACGGCGCTGAGATACTGAGGCTCTGGAGTGCATCCGCTGATTACACAGAAGACGTGAGAATCTCCAGGGAGATTCTCGACCGCCTGGTAGAGGCATACCGGAAAATAAGAAACACGTGCAGGTTCCTGCTGGGTAACCTGTATGATTTTGACATCTCCGAAATTAAAAATTATGAGTCAGAAGTCATGAGTGGTAATGACCTCCTTGAAATAGACAGACTTGCTCTAAGTATGCTGCAGGAACTGATACAAAAGGTAACAAGGGCATACGAAAACTTTGAATTCCATGAAGTCTTTCATTCTATCAACAAATTCTGTGTTATAAATATGAGTTCTTTTTATCTTGACGTTCTTAAAGACAGACTCTATACGTTTAAGTCTGACTCAAGGGAAAGAAGGGCATCGCAATTTGTCCTTTATACGATATTGATTTCTTTAACAAAGATGATGGCACCCATACTTACCTTTACTGCTGAGGAAATATGGGGTTTTATCCCCGGCAATACAAAGGAAAGCGTTTTCCTTACCCGCTTCCCAGAGGTAAAGCCTGAGTTTATAAACAGAGGGCTTGAAAAGAAATGGGAAAGCCTTTTGAAGATTCGTGACGAGGTTAACAAAGCTCTGGAAATAAAGCGTCAGGGAAAATTTATAGGAAATTCTCTGGGGGCAAAAGTAAGTCTATATGTTGATGAGGAGAACTATAAAATTCTCAAGGGCTTTAAAACTTTTCTTTCTACTCTTTTTATAGTCTCGTCTGTAGAGGTTTTTTCCGCCTCGGCGGACCTGTCTGCCGATAGGCAGGTTCGCCTGGACGAAAAAGATACAAAATCTCCTGGAATCGATCCCAAAGTATCGGGACAATCAGAGGAAAGTTATAAAAGCCCTGAGATAAGTAGTATGGTAATTTTGATAGAAAAAGCATCCGGGGAAAAATGCAGCCGTTGCTGGAATTGGAGCCTGAGCGTTGGAAAGCACAAGAAATTCCATGAGATATGCGAAAGATGCTATGAGGTACTAAAAAGTTGAGAAATCGGTACGATTCGATTCCGAAAGGGTTTATTGTCGCAGCTATAGTTTCTATAATTGTTTTTCTGGACTATAAAACAAAGCAACTTGTTGAGGCACACATTCAGTTACCAGGGGATGAAATAGTTCTTCCTTTTTTTAGAATAGTAAATGTAAAAAATACAGGTGCTGCCTTCGGGATTTTCTCCAGCCTCAGCAACAATTTTTTTATATTTATCTCTCTGGGTGCCATAGCCTTGATAATAATATACATGATAAAACTCCCAAAGGGGCTTGAACTTTTTTCTCTTTCTTTAATTCTCAGTGGGGCAACCGGCAATCTCATAGACAGACTCACAGCAGGGCAAGTTACTGATTTTATTGACTTTTTTGGCTATTGGCCTGCTTTTAATGTGGCAGATTCTGCAATAACTGTTGGAATGGTTCTTTTTCTGTGGTCAAATATCAGAGATTTCAGACGTCACTGAAAAGTATCTCCACCTAACTTTTTTCCTAATATTTAATCGTATTCGAATATTTGAATATATTAAAAAAATAAATGATGATATCAGATTCTTGAAGTTTCTGGTTTTTAGGCGGACAATTAAAAATGAATAGCGAGCTTGCCTGACGGCAGGCGGGCATAAGTGAGCGAATATGATAATAACTAAGTCCATACATTCAGGTTTCCGAAGGGAACATTAAATGAACAGCGAGTGGATACGAGCCTGCCTGCCGGCAGGCAGGCGCAAAAAAGCGATTAAGTATAAAAAATAATATACCTCATAGTCGTCAGATTTTCTTTATAGAACGCAGACCAAGGCAAAAAGATTCCTGTTTATTATATTCAGGAACATTAATTTGAGATTTTATTACAGGAAAAAATAATGCATCCTATTTTATATGAAATCGGGCCTTTTACATTACACACCTACGGTGTTCTCCTTGCCCTGGGTTTTCTTGCCGGCATTACGCTGGCTTTGCATCTTGGGAAAAAAGAAGGTTTTCCCAAGGAGAAAATAGTTGACATTGGATTTTATTCCCTCCTTGCAGCCATTGTTGGCTCAAGACTTCTTTTTGTAATTATTGAATACAAACATTTTATTGAAAATCCCATTGATATTTTTAAATTATGGGAGGGCGGGCTTGTATTTTTTGGTGGCCTGCTCTTAGCCTTTTTTGTGCTTCTGATTTATTTCAAAAAGAATGCATTGCCTTTGTGGAAAACCCTTGACCTCTTTGCTCCTTCTTTGGCAATTGGTCATGCCATTGGTCGCCTTGGCTGTTTTTCTGCTGGTTGCTGTCATGGAAAGCCTACTAATGTGCCATGGGGCGTTACCTTTGACAACCCTGATTCTCTGGCGATATTAGGTACACCTCTTCATCCAACTCAATTATATGGAGCAGGCAGTGAACTTGTTATCTTCATCTTTCTGATGCTTTTAAGAAGGCGTAAGAGTTTCAACGGTCAGATTTTCTGGACATATGTTCTGCTTTATTCAGTTGCCAGGTTTATAATCGAATTTTTCAGAGGAGACAGGGCAAGGGGCTTTATTTATAATGATTTCTCAATTGCACAGGGTATAAGTGGTGTTCTTTTTTTGGCAGCTATAATTTTTATTGTATCTCTTAGGAGTAAGCAATCATGAGTAAGGCATTAAAGAGTCAAAAAAAACGAGGGCAGAAAACCATTAAAAAATTTAAACCTTTTTTTGGGTACAGCCTTAGAACAGAATCCTCGAAGTGTCCCTATTGCAGCGAAGTTTTCGAAAGTATAAGGGATTGGGGACTGCACATAAAAGAAGAGCACTGCCGTTGATAACCTTATTTTTAAGGTCGGCTGTAAGCTGATCCGAGCGGAAGGTAAGCCTTTGGATTTAAAGCCAAATTTGCAGATTTTCCATGCCTGAAATGGTAAAATCCAGCTGAGGCTATCATTGCGGCATTATCTGTGCATAAGCTGGGAGGAGTTAAGTAAATTCTAACCCCTTCTTCCTTTGCCCTTTTTGTGATTTCCTCTCTCAAAGCCCTATTAGCAGAAACTCCGCCAGCCAGCGCGATTTTATCAAGATTGTGATTTCGTGCTGCCTTTATGGCTTTTTCAACAAGTACTTCTACAACTGCTGATTGAAAACTTGCAGCAATATCTTCTTTTTTTGATTGCGGGTTTTTTTTGATATGAGTCAGAACCGCAGTTTTTAAGCCACTAAAACTAAAATCAAGACCACCCCGGATAAAAGGTCTTGGAAAAGGAATTGCTCCTGGATTGCCTTTTTCAGACATAGTATCTATAAAAGGACCTCCGGGATACCCTGTGCCGAGCAATTTTGCAACCTTATCAAATGCCTCACCAGCAGCATCATCCCTTGTTCTGCCAAGCTCTGTGTATTTACCAAAGCCATCCACTCTGTACAGGTTTGTATGTCCGCCTGATACCACTAGAGCAATAAAAGAGAAATCAAGAGCAGGATTTTCCAAGAAAGTTGAAAAAATATGGCCTTCAAGGTGGTTTACAGCAATAAGGGGTATTTTATATACGCAAGCTAATGACTTAGCAAAGCATACACCTACAAGGAGTGCGCCTATAAGCCCAGGGCCATGACATACAGCAATCGCAGAAATGTCTTCAAGTCTTACATTTGCGTTATTTAAAGCCTCATCTACCACAGGTAATATCATTTCTATATGTCTTCTTGAGGCAAGTTCAGGGACTATTCCACCGTATTTTTTATGGATTTCATTCTGACTGGAAACAATGTTCGAAATTATCTTAGTCCCATCCTCAACAACTGAGGCAGAAGTATCATCGCATGAGGTATCTATACCTAAAATTAACATTTTTTACGCTTTCCTTCCTAAATAGACTACAAGGAAAGATAGCACACTTATTGGCAATCGGTCAATTGTTAAGCGTAGGCAAGTTCACCCCGTTAGAAAGCTCGGCAGGGTTCTACTCGATTCAATATATTAATATATTTTTTTCTAAACCTCAGCTAAAAAGCAGAGTTTTCTTTCTAACGGGGTGAATGTTCCACGTGGAACATTCCAATCTACAATTATGCCATTTTATACTGAAATGCCCTTAATCTCAGAAAAAGCTGTGATAATATTTCTATACTTAAAGTGGCGAGTAGCAAGCCTCGCCGACTAAGACAGGCGGGCAAGTAGAGAGATTGATTTTTCTCGCTACTCTCTGCCTGCCAGCAGGCAGGGCTACCCGCTACTCCCTACTTTTGTACTTTTGACTATTTAGTATGGCATGTATTGCACAAACCACTGCCTGCATTTGCTGCTCTAAGGAATGGACCTATATCTGGGTCATGTACATTATGACACGTAGAGCATTCAACATACTTGTTGCTGCCAAAAAGAGGAAGACTATTGCTTCCGGATTGTACATACCATCTATCGCTAATCTCAGTCGGAGAATTAAACTGGTCATTCTCTGCAGGAGTAGGATAATTTATAGAAATTGGATGGTCATTAATAAGCTCTGTGCCAAGTATATGAGCAAATACCCCGTCACCAATTTCTATACCCCATACTTCATGGCAGGGCTTGCACCCTACACCATCTCCTAATCCTGACCCAGGTGCATTTATTGCAGTATAACATACTGAAAACCCTCATTTTTCAGAAAGCGAGCATTTTAATGCGAAGTGTTTGATGTGTTATTCCCCTTTCAAATGAAGGATTTACCGCAAAATTGATTTAACTACGCTCCAGGTCTTTAAGGAGATTTCCTTGAATGCTCCACAGTATATCGCATAGCATAATGTTCCACGTGGAACATCGAACAGGCTGTGCTCGTATTCTTTTACTGAAAAACCCATTATCACAGATAAAGTCTACGAAGATTATACAGACTCAAAGTAGCAAGTAGCCCTTTCAGACTCGTCCTCGCCTCAGCAAGTCCGCCGTGGTGGATGATCCGCTCTACGAGTCGTAAACCGAGGCGGAAAAGCCTGAAGCGTGGAAGTTAACTACTTTGTATGGCATGTGTTGCACGGGTCACTCCCTGTATTAGATTTTTCGAGAAACAGCGCTACAGCAGGGTCACGCATAATGCGGTATTAGAAAGACTTAATTACGGAGGTCGTGTCTATGCTATTTTAATATCTTTCTTTTCAGGGCAACTAAACCAACTAGGCCTGCAACATACAGAAGCATATTTAATACTTCAGAAACTCCTTGCTGATAAAGTACGGAAAATCCTGCAGCATAAACATTCAGTGTGACAGCAACAACAAAAATGGTAACTAAAATTACTAGAACTAATAAAAGCCTCATTACTCTCCTCTGGTATTATGTTCGGATAATCTTTTTATTAGACACGTCTAACTTAAAAGCCAACAGCACATCATTTGAATGGAATATTATAAGCAATCTTCATGCCCGCTAATAATAAAGCAGAAGAGTGATTACTGTAACTATTGGGAATTAAAGACCAATTCACTGGTTTTATTTTTCTTTACCCTAAACACTGCAAAGGCAAAAAATCCAATAATTGTAAAGTAAGATTACAATTTAACCTATAAAGTTTACACGAAGCTGTTTTTTTTCTTTGTTTTTAAGGTGTTACGAGGTTAAAAAATCCGACACAATCATGATTTTTTACAGAAGTTCTCGAAATTAGCTGATAAACGGGGTTCAAAGACGCTGGTCTAACGACCCCTGGAGCTTCACGTTAAAACAGCATTCACGATTCATGTCAAAGCATCAAAGCAACTCCATGCTTTGAGACTCATGCTGCCGAAAATTTTTTTAATTATGAATAAGTACGATGTGTTTGTATACAATTGAGTCTCGCCCATTTTTTCAGAGACAAATCCAGTACAATGAGTCTCCCTTTTCGTTGACTTACTTTTAACTTATCTTTAAACTTATTATCTATGATATCTATAAAACAGGATGTTATCAGAATAGTCCAGAATGCCCTTGAAAACCTCAACAAAACATGGGGATTAAAGAGCCTTCCAACTATTGAAATAGAAATCCCAAAAAACGAAACACTTGGCGATGCTGCGACAACTTTAGCAATGAACCTTAGAAAAACTCTGAAAAAACCACCGAGAGAAATAGCTGAGGAACTGGTTCAGGAAATAACTTCACAATCTCGGCTCGAGCCTGCCTGTCCGGTAGGCAGGCCTGCCTTGCCGGCAGGCAGGTCGATTCCGACAGGCCCATTTGAGAAAATCAAGATTGCAGGCCCTGGATTTATAAATTTCACCTTTAAAAAAGAGTACTTCTATGAAAAACTTGAGAGGCTTTTGAGCGAAGGACACTCATCACTCAGGGCAGACCTTGGAAAAGGCAAAAAGATTCAGGTTGAATTTGTAAGTGCAAATCCTACCGGTCCCCTGCACATAGGGCATGGAAGAGGCGCTGCAGTTGGAAATGCCCTGAGCAATCTTCTTCAGGCAGCAGGCTTTGATATACAGAGGGAATATTACATTAATGATGCAGGACTGCAGGTAAAGCTCCTGGGACAGTCTGTTTATGCAAAGTATCAGCAGTCACTTGGAAATAATGTTCCCTTTCCAGAAGACGGTTACAAAGGAAATTACATTGAATCAATTTCAAAAGAAATAATTAAAAGAACCGGCAACAAATACCAGAATAAAACTTTTGAAGAATGCGGAGATTTTTTTACTAATTACGCTTATAAAATGATGCTGGCTGATATTGCAAAGGACCTGAAAGATTTTGGTATTGCTTTTGATAAATGGCAGAGCGAAAAAGAGTTATATGAAAGCGGCAAAATAGAGGGCTCATTAACTGCCCTTAAGGATAAAGGCCTGCTCTATGAAAAGGACGGCGCTCTGTGGTTCAGTTCAGCGAAGTTTGAAGATGATAAAAACAGGGTCGTTAAAAAGCAGGATGGTGAATACACTTATTTCGCTCCTGATATTGCCTATCACAAGGATAAGCTTGACCGGGGTTTTGACACAATTATCGACATCTGGGGTGCAGACCACCACGGCTATATCCCGAGGATTAGGTCTGTACTTGAGGCATTTGGTCTTCAAAAGGAAAAATTCAAGGCCATACTTGTTCAGATGGTAAAGCTGCTAAGGCACGGCAAGCCGGTTCTGATGTCAAAAAGGGCAGGAGAATTTATAACACTGCGCGAGGTTATTGATGAAGTTGGTGCTGATACGTCAAAATTCATATTTCTTACAAGAAGGGCGGACAGCCACCTTGAGTTTGACATGGAAGTTGCAAAAGAGCAGTCAGCAGAAAATCCGGTTTTTTATGTGCAGTATGCCTTTGCAAGGATTTCAAGTATATTCAGGCAGGCGATAGAGAAAAAAGTTCAAGGGTTCAATAGCTCAATTGTTCAAGAGGTTGACTTTTCAGCATTAAAAGAAGATGATGAAATTTCCATAATAAAAAAACTCCTTCAGTATCCAATGGTCTTTGAAGGAGCGGTTTTCTCTTTTGAACCTCACAGAATAACCTATTATTTGCAGGAACTGGCAGGCATGTTTCATTCGTATTACAATAAGCACAGGGTTATCTCTGACAATAAGGCGCTTACATTTGCAAGGTTATGTCTATGCAAAGCAGTTCAGATTGTACTTGAAGAAGGGTTGAATATCCTTGGAGTCAGCGCTCCGGAAAGAATGTAGCCTGCCACAGGCAGGCAAGTTCGACTTGTCCGCCCTAGGCGGACAGGCTCATCATTAGAAGGCTCATAATATGTTATACATAATATTTTTAATAATTCATATGTTTGGTGTTGTTATATGGATTGGAGGGGTTGCATTTGTCACAATGATTACCTTCCCGATGATACAGCGCGCAGAAAACTCACTTGAACAGGTCATGATGTTTCAGGGAGTTGAACACAGATTCTCAAAAATTGCCAAGGTAATGGTCGTACTGGTAGGGCTTTCGGGATTATATTTGATTTATGAGAAGTACGGATTTAATTTTAAAGAGTTGGGCTTCGGCGTCTGGATAATGATTATTGTATGGGCTTTTTATGCATCCCTTTTATTCGGGCTTGAAAAAATCATTTTTAAAAAACTGTTTTCAACACCTTCTCAGAATCGAGCCTGCCTGTCCGGTAGGCAGGTCGTACCGGCAGGAGAACAGCCAGACACCAAAAAAATCTTTAACATACTTCAGGGCTTTCACCGGGTTGTGCTGGCATTGAGTTTCCTCGCTATAGCCGCAGGGATATGGACAGCGCACTATTAACCAGTTATCAGTTCTCAGTTCTCAGTTGTCGGCTTAAAATAGTTACCATAAGTTCTTAATCAGTTTATCAATATGAGTATTGAATCAAATATTAAATATAAAAAAATAAAAATTGATGGTAATGCACGGCTTGGACAGATCCATACACAAAGGGGCATTATAAACACCCCTGCGTTTATCCCTGTGGGTACTAATGCAACGGTTAAGGCAATGAATCAGGACGAACTCAAGGAGCTTGGTGCTGAAATTATACTTTCCAATACATATCACCTTTATCTAAGACCCGGGCATGAAGTAATCAAAAAACTCGGCGGGCTCCATAAATTCATGAACTGGCAGGGCCCTATTCTCACAGACAGCGGAGGTTTTCAGGTGTTCAGCCTGTCGCCTCTGAGAAAAATAACAGGCGACGGCGTAACTTTCAAATCACATCTTGACGGCTCCACGCATTTTATAACACCCGAGATAGTGATGGAAATTCAGGGAGCACTCGGTTCTGACATAGCAATGGCTTTTGATGAGTGCACGCCATATCCTGCGACCAGAGAATATGCTCTGAACTCCCTTGATCTGACTACCAGATGGGCTAAACGGTGTCTTGATGCAAAAAATGAAAATCAGGCACTTTTTGGAATTGTTCAGGGCGGAACATATACTGATTTAAGAAAACAGAGTGCACAGCAATTAATTGAACTGGATTTTGACGGATATGCCCTTGGAGGGCTTAGTGTCGGAGAACCAAAAGGACTGATGTATGAAATAACAAATTATACAACCCTGCTTTTGCCTGAGGACAAGCCCAGGTATCTCATGGGAATCGGAGACCTGCTTGACGTGCTTGAGGCTGTCTCAGCAGGTATTGACCTGTTTGACTGCGTAATGCCTACAAGAAACGCAAGAAACGGAACATTATTTACAAGCAGAGGAAGGATTAGCATCAAGCGCGAGGAGTTTAAAGCAGATTCAAGTCCTCTTGACCCTGATTGCGGGTGTTACACCTGTAAAAATTACTCAAAGGCGTATTTAAGACATCTATTTATGAACAAAGAAATTCTTTCAATGAGATTAAACACTTTTCACAACGTTTATTTCTATCTTGAGTTTTTCAAAAAAATGCGTAAAGCGATTAACTCCGGAACGTTTGATAATTTCAGAAAAGAGCAGACTGTTATACTGCAGAATAATTTTAATGAGGGTTAACGTCCAAAAATCAGCCCCACTGTTTTTTTTGAGTTACTGTAACCTGGCAACTATAGGCAAAAAAATGTTATTTTCAACTCATTGTCAACCATAAATTAATTATTTTTGTCAACCACATGACTGATTACCGGCTCTAAAGCAGAACTGACATTTGCTGTTTTTATTTTTATATCGGGATGCT
>VAPB011130039.1_pt1 | contig 11120 bp, 11 predicted proteins | sample 3395101 | NCBI WGS metagenome assembly VAPB01 (sample SAMN08290433, study PRJNA428436) | hydrothermal vent metagenome | isolation source: Deep-sea hydrothermal vent chimney | place: Indian Ocean: Southwest Indian Ridge | reverse complement strand
GGACTTTCAGAAAAACCCGTCCTGCTGATATTTAACAAAAAAGACCTCGCAGACAAGTCAGTAGTTGAAGCCGTAAGCAAAAGGTTTGATACGATATCAATAACTGCAAAAAACCCGGATACGTTTCATAAACTGATAGGGGCGCTTGAAGAAAAGCTCTGGCCGTTGTAGTACGGCGGAGAATCGTTAACAGTTAATTGTTAATCGTAAAAGCCATAGAAGACCATTATAATTGGCAGAAAAGACTAGTGAAAAGTTTGTTGCTCCTAAATCGGAGTATAAATGTTCAACCCTTAACTTTCAACTCTTAACTTTTAACTATTTTCTTCCATATCCCCCGGAGGGCAAGAAGGAGAACCAGAAAAAACACTGCCCATAATATCAGTCCCGCGTACAAATGTGCCGCCCATCTCTCCGCAAGCACAGGAACAACGAAAATAAATGAAAGTACGTACCAAATAATTGTGGATATGCGAAAGATGGAAAGGTCTTTGCGAAGCTTCTGCTGCTCACCCGCGGAATATTCGCGCGATTTGCCAAGAGCTCTTAAAGATATGGTCACCGCGCTTAAGGCACAAATAAAAGAAGCTATCAGCAGAATATTATCAATTAACATTTAATGATATTGGATATTCATGGTTAGTTTAGTTTAAATTTAGAGAATAAGAAAATCTGCTTTTGCATGTTTTATATTACTTAAAATATGGATTATCGACAACCTGCTTGTCTACTGACAATATCATGAAACAAAAGATCAATGAAATAAATGTTAAAACAATACTGACTAAGACCCGCATACCCGGCATAGAGTACTGTCTGAACCCTTATACCGGGTGCTCTCACGCGTGCAAATACTGCTACGCGACCTTTATGAAGAGGTTTACGGGTCATATCGAGCCTTGGGGCAGTTTTGTTGACGTAAAGATAAACGCCCCTGAAGTGCTTAGAAAACAGCTCAAACGAACTCAAAAAGGGAATATCATAATAAGTTCAGTAACTGATCCCTATCAGCCGGTTGAAAAGAAATACATGCTCACCAGAAAGTGCCTCGAAGTCCTGGCGCAATATAAATACCCGGTAAATATTCTCACAAAATCTCCCCTTGTTTTAAGAGACCTGGACATTATCTCAAAAATGAATGCTGAAGTTGGTATTACGATATCAACCGATAATGACAGCGTTAGAAAGATATTTGAACCCTGTGCCCCTTCGATCATATCCCGCGTAGAGGCATTAAAACAACTCCATAAAAGCGGGATTTATACTTATGCATTTATCGGGCCCATACTTCCTATGAACCCTGACTCTCTGGCGAAATTGATAAAGCCCTATGTTTCGGGTGTAATTATAGATAAAATGAACTATGAGTCCAAAGTTAAGGGGCTATATAGAGAACCCGGCATGGAGAAGTGGTTAGACAAGAGTTTTATTGATAAGATTATCGCAAAGATTGAAAATAACTTCGCGGATAAAGATGTAGAAATCTGCTGAAAATATTTTCCCGGCCATCGAAAACTATATGATTAACATCATATAATTATATTTCTCATTTTAATATAATCTCTCTAACAACACTTCATTTTCTAAAGGAGGTTTATCATGTCAAAGTCGGAAAAAAATTTAAAGGACGCTTTCGCTGGAGAATCCCAGGCAAACAGAAAGTACCTTGCCTTTGCAAAAATGGCTGAAAAAGAAGGTTTCAGTCAAGTCTCTAAGCTCTTCAGGGCTGCGGCTGATGCTGAAACAGTGCATGCGCATAATCATCTAAAAGAGCTGGGAGGTATTAAAAGCACTAAAGAGAACCTTGAAGAAGCCATCACTGGCGAATCTTACGAATTCCAGAAAATGTATCCTCAGATGATAGAGGACGCTGAGGTGGAAAACAATAAAGGGGCATTAAGAAGCTTCAATTTCGCAAACGCCGTTGAAAAGGTCCACGCAGAACTTTACAGAAAAGCACTGGACAACCTGGGCAGTAATGAAGAAGTTGATTACTATGTCTGCGGAGTTTGCGGTTACACGGCGGAAGGCGAAGCGCCGGACAATTGCCCCGTCTGTAAAGCCAAAAAGCAGATGTTCAAAAAGATCGACTGATTACGGCAAAAAAGCCTGGAATACAAAACAATCACATAGGCCCGTTTAATTGACAATAAGTCTTTTTATAGGGTATTTTAAATAGCTTTACGACAGGATTAGAAGTTACGGGCCTATAGCTCAGTTGGTTAGAGCGCACGCCTGATAAGCGTGAGGTGAGTGGTTCGATTCCACTTAGGCCCACCATTAATAAATTACTTAATGAAGCGTGGGCTCAATTGCTCTGCGAATAGCAGACTCCGCAATGCGGAGTGTTAGAGCGTCCCGACTAGTCGGGAAGATGAGTGGTTCGATTCCACTTAGGCCCACCATTAATAAATTTTCAATTGTTAATTGCTGATTGTTAATTATAATTTGGTACGGGGGTGTAGCTTCCGCCCCGGCGGATCCGCCTAAGGCGGACAGTCTGCTTTGAGGAGAGCGGTCGATTCGACAGGTCATTAGATTTTATTGATGTTTTTCATTAAATTATAAAAAAAAATTTGGTACGGGGGTGTAGCTCAGCTGGGAGAGCGCCTGGTTTGCAACCAGGAGGTCATCGGTTCGATCCCGTTCACCTCCACCAAAATTTTCTTTACTATAAATTCCTTCAATGCCTTACTTTGTCTACGTACTAAAGAGTACTTCCAAAAAAACATCCTACATCGGCAGCACACAAGACCTCGAAAATCGTCTTTCTGAGCATAACAGCGGTGAAAGCAAAGCTACTCGGCACAAAGGACCCTGGAGCCTTGTCTATCAAGAGAAATTCCAGACTCGATCAGAAGCTGTTGGAAGAGAGATGTACTTTAAAACTGTTGATGGCAGAATAGAGCTGAAGAGACTCGGTATCCTGTAATTCTGGAACTTTTCATATAGAGGAGCGGTCGCATCGACAGGCCGAAGGGTCGTTCCGACTCATCGGTTCGATCCCGTTCACCTCCACCAAAATTTTACTCCTTCCCTTTCACCATCGGCACAAATCTGACCGGAATAATATCCTTGACCTTGATCCTGCCTTTTTCTTTTACTACAAGCTTCAGTTCCTGATAAATACTTCCAACCGGCAGGACCATCCTGCCGCCTTCTTTCAACTGTTCAATTAATTTCGGCGGGATCTTCTCAGGCGCCGCTGTTACTACGATCACATCAAACGGGGCATATTCTGCCCACCCCTGATATCCATCTCCGTGTTTAACTTTTACATTTTCATAACCAAGCTGTTTTAGCTTCACGCTCGCGGATTCCGCCAAAGGCTTTAATATCTCAATAGAATAAACCTGATTACTCAAAAGGCTTAATACCGCCGCCTGATAGCCTGACCCTGTTCCAATCTCCAGGACTTTCTCATTGCCTTTTAGCGCCGATAACTCGGTCATCAACGCTACGATATAAGGCTGGGATATTGTCTGCTCATAACCAATGGGCAAAGGCCTGTCCAGATATGCAAGGCCTTCCAGGTTTTCGGGCACAAATTTATGCCGCGGGACATTAAGCATTGCGGAAAGTACGCGGCTGTCTTTGACTCCCCTTTCCCTTATCTGCGTATCAACCATATTTTTGCGCATGGAAGAAAAATCCAGCGCAAAAACAACGGTTGCCGCTGATAACAATACTATTAAAGCAAGGAGCTTCTTTACCATATTTATATTATAGATCAGAAATTACATAATTAAAATACTCACCAGGGATGAACTCTGAAAAAAGCCTTGAACTATGCGGATATCTTGATATGCCATGGTTCATAACGCACACCAAGCATGTTGTCCTCAGGATAGCGGAACCTAAGATAGCCGAGATCACTGAGTTTCTGATACACTTCTGAAAGAGTAAAGCGTGAAGTAAAGTTTTCCGAACCGAACCCGGCCTGTCCTACGTCAAAATCGCCGATTCCGTGATATGAATAGCCCGGCGGCGCTATCGATCTGGAGGCAAGCGAGACATTGCCGTTATTCCTGTAGGCCTTGTTTAGAAACAGCAGAAACTGCTTCATCAATCCCCGCACACCGGAAGTCAGAATAACATTATCCCCCAGTATGCGTTTGATCTTCTTAAAAGTCTCATACGGACTCCCTTTGTAAAGGCAGCTGCCTGTGACTCTGTCCCTGACTATTTCTTTTCTGTTGATCCGAACATTGATATTCTGAATCGGTTTGTGGCCCAGAAAACCGTAATTAGCCGCGTCCTCATAAAAGATCTTTTCAAAAAGCTCGATCTCAGAGGCGGGGAACTTGCCCACAGAAGGATCTTTGCCGGACATATAGATACCGCCCTTAAAGCTCAGTGTATAGAAATAGCCGTGACCCATATAACTCTGAAGGCGAAACAGCCTCTTGACCATGGATTCCAATATCCCGAAATCCGCCCTGCTGATGAATATATCATCTTTGTGAGGTTTGTCGAAATTCTTCAGCTTGCTGAGATAGTCTTTGATGTCATCGTCGTTGATGCCGGCAGGGGTGGAAGGCGTAATGATTAAATTCTGGGCCAGTGCCTGGGGGACAACTCCCCCTCCCAAAACTCCCAGTGCAACAGCTTTAAGGAAGTCTCTTCTCTTTATTCGCTTAGATAAGATAGAGGTACTGAAAATTCCCTTCATCTCAAAGCATATTCTCTGATATCAACCTTAAATAACTTATCCTTAACACCTTCCCCGTAGAGTTAACCTTATGTTTAGATATCTTTTGGTTCATATTACACTAAAACAAAAAATAATTCGATATTTTTTTTGAGATATTGTGTGTTTTTATCCAAAGCATCACCCGCTGCTAAAATCATTATATTGACAAATGCGCCCCTTTTTCTTACATTAACTATAAGTAGCTCAAAACAAAGGAGGCATTATATTGCTAAAAAGAAATTTCCATATATTATTTGTTTTAATCGTCCTTTTTATTACACCCGCTTTCTCTGATGCAGTTGAATCATTTTATACGGTGCAGGCAGGAAGTCATACAGATATGAAGGGCGCTGAGCAACAGTTTGATTATCTGGCTCAATCGCTGAAGGGAAAAGACCTTGATTACCTGCGTGTTGAAAAGATAGGCAGATATTACTCTGTCAGAGTAGGCAAATTTGGTAACCGGGCTCCGGCAGAGACTCTTTTGAAGAAAAACAGCGCCTACCTTGAGACTTCTGCCGTAATGAAGGCGTACTATATTAAAGATCGGATCCTGAAATCATTCACTTCCTCTGCTCCTGTCAAAACCCCGGTTTCCACTCAGGCGAAGCCCCCGAAAACCACTACAACTACTGCCAGCAAACCTCCGGAAAAAAAGACTGCTCCGGGCAGGGAAATTTTTACAACTATATCCGGTAAAATCGCCGACAAGAAATACAACGACGCTATTAATTTTATTAAAACAAATTTATCAATATGGCCTGACAACTCTGAACTCAACGGCTGGTATGGAGCAGTTTATCTTAAGCTGAATAATCCGTCCAAAGCCCTGAAATACTTTAAAAAAGCTTCGGCTCTGTCCCCGGATGTTTCAGACTATCATAACGGGACAGGTTACAGTTTGTTTTTCCTGGACAAATCGGTTGAGGCGATTAATGAGTTTAACAAGGCTGTTAAGCTTGAACCAAAACATGTTGATGCTTTAACCGGCCTTGGGATAGCGTACATAAAAACCGGGAACAAAAATAAAGCCATGGACTACTATAATAAACTTAAGGATCTTGATAAAAACACTGCCAATAAGCTCCTGGAACTTATAAACAACATGTCCTGATTATCTGTTTTTTTTCAGTTTACGGGCTGACATTCAGATTACCGCTGGTTGAGCCGGCCGCCTGATAATATTTTGAACGCGTCATCATGAAAAACCGGCATATGCTGTTTCCCGTTCATTTTAATGCCTGAAAGATCCTGAAGAGCTTCCTCGTGAAAAGTCGGGAAGTGTGCACCAGTTTCCCTGCTATACATTATTTGCTCCCCGGGGAAAAACTCTAATATTTTATCTGTTTTAAATAGTATTACAACAGCAACAGAGATAATGATGACAACTATATAGATCAAAGATTTCTTTAACGGGCTCTTTCTCACAGCAGCAGCCTGAGAATGATCACCCGCACCTGCCTCAGTTGACCGGACTTTACCCTTTCCTGACGTCAGATTATGTAATATGGCGGGGATCTTACTTTTCTTTACTCGCTTAGTAAGATGTTTAGCTGCCAACGGTTCAGCAACATCTTCATCTGCCTGCTTATCCTCCTGGCGGGCCTCATCATCAGCTACTGAAGGTTCTTCGTCAGGCACTTCAGCGTCCGTCTCCTCGTCTTCAGCAATATCAATATCATCATCATATTCAGTACCCTCATCAGCCGCTGTCTCTGGTTCGTCCCGGACCTCCCTGGATACAGGATCATCGGACAGTTCTTTAACCGGTACAATTCCCATATCCTCATCAGTTTTGACTTCATCTCCCTGAAGATAAAAGCTTTCGTTTGAGACAACACCGGCTGTATCAGCCTTGCCTGTCTCCCCGGCCGGGCCTGTCACCTCAAGATTACTTTCTTCGATTGAATCTTCAGGCTCCGGCTCTGCTTCCTCTCCGGTCATATCCGGTTCTTCTTCCAACGGTTTTCCTTCATATTCACCCGTAACCGGCTCCTCCTCAATACCGGCTGAATCAGGTATTTCAACAGCATCCCCCTCTTTTTTCTCCACATATATCAGGCCCATACTAATAAGAGTAAATATCACCTTCAGTGTCTTAAAATCAGACAACGCAGACTTTGCAAGGATTTTCCTGAGCGAGTCCTTTCCATTGACAAGGGAAAGGACCACCTTATAGGAAAGATCAAGATCGAAATCCTGAAATACATTTAATGGACTTGGATTTACAGCAAGAACATCATCTAATGGCGGACACATTTTTTCAACATATTCGAAATCATCAATTCTTTTAATCCCGCGGCTAATAAGATTCGCGACGCTGATGCGAAGGGTAATAACTTCCTGTGAAGTGAGAGGACCTTCAAAAAACTCAAATCTGCCATCCATTATCATAAACAGATTTAATATTATTTCTTCGATCTGGTGCCGCACAACATTAAAAAGATCTTTCGGGGTTATCGCGCCTATCTCAACAAGGATCTTTCCCAGCCTTTGCCCTCTCTGCTTCAGCTCATTTGTCGAATCGACATATTGCTCCAGTGTAATTTTTCCCTCTTTCAAAAGGAGCGCTCCAAGCCGGTCGGCTTTATCGCTGGATGTAGCAAATACCATATTTCCATTATCAACGAACACCTTTTTGACTATCAAACCATGCCTGATTTCCAGCACACCTGTTAATGCGTTGCGCTGAAGGCCGAATAGAACAGCTGAAAAAGGATAGTCACGAAGAGAGCCCCCGATGTTATTGAGTCTTCGAACACCGGCCCTTAAACCTTTTTTTGTCTCTTTTACCCAGGCGATTTCGCCTATAAGCTCGATCTCGGGTTCAGACGCGGTAATGCTTACCTTGGAGCCCGGTTTAAAATCCATAATGTCATAAATGGTGAGGCCCGCGCCGTCTGAGAAATCTACCAGCGTGCATGAATACGTCCCATTGAGGAATTTAAGTTCACAACCGGCGTGGCATTTGTATCTGAAGAATCTTCTTTTATCTTCATTAATCATTATCAGTAATTATACTATAGAGCACATTTATTAGTGAACTCAAAAGACCTTTCAGAACAGGCAGTTAACCGCCATTTTGCCTTTCGGGAAGGTCAGCAGACAGTTAAACCCTTGAGCGTTTCATTCGTCTTACCGCCCGGATAGCAACCTGCAGTAAAAAAAACCTTGTAACTGCATCAATTTTCTGTTATTTTGTACTATTCGGACAAAAAAGGGTCTTTCGGGAGATATAGTATGTCGGATTTCAAGAATGAAGGCCAGTCTACGGTTAAAGGCATAGAAAAACTTCAGGACTGCTTTCTGTTCAAAGAGCTTTCTTTAGAAGAAACTCTCATATTGGCAAGCATCTGCCGGTCCGTTGATAAGAAAGACGGTGACGTAATCATCGAGGAAAACTTAATTGGACAGAGTCTCTTTTTAATAGTCAAAGGCAAAGCTGAAATTATACAGGGGAAGGGCGGTTCATTAACAACTGTCGCAACACTTAAGCCCGGTGATATTTTCGGAGAAATGTCATTGATAGAAGATAGACCTACCTCTTCGAATGTTGTAGCAATAGGCAAGACCTCGCTGTTAAAGATAGACAAGATGGAATTGGAGCGGCTTATGAATGACAATAATGCCTTTGCCTTAAAGATCTATCGTTCTTTCTGTATTGCACTGTCTGAGAGGTTAAGAAAAGCCGACAGAGTAATCGAAGCGATGGATACAAATGGATGAACGGGCATTAAATCAAATTCTTTCTGTCAGTGTTAGCGGGGGCGCAAGCGATATTCACTGACATTTGACCAGCATCTTACCGAACTGTATAACGAAGGGCAAAATCAGAGGACAGTAATCCAAGCGGCTCCGAGCGCTCATTATATATTCAGTAACAACCTCTCATTTTCAAAAAGCGGCAGCTTGATTTTTCTACCTCTTGATGTTATTATCATGTTCCCGAGAATAATATTCCGGTGGTAATGCCGGAGGGGTTACACCCGTTCCCATTCCGAACACGGCAGTTAAGCCCTCCAGGGCCGATGATACTTGGGCCGTGAGGCCCTGGGAAAGTAGGTCGCCGCCGGATTAAATCTATAAAAAAGCTCAGATCTGTATTTGATCTGAGCTTTTTTATATCCAAGACAACCCCAATAAAACTATAAGATTTTTAAATTTCCAAATTTACATCTTGACATGCAATAATACGCTGAATTACCATACTGATTATTTTGTTGGAGGAGACTCATGCACGGACCGCCTTTATTATTACAATTTATCACTAACGCAACCGGCATACCCGAATATGTGATCTACTCCTGGGCAGTTATCCTTTTCATAATGGCTTTGGCTCTTATCGTCCGGTCATCACTACAGCTTGTTCCCCGCGGACTGCAGAATCTCGTTGAGGTAATCATGGAATTCCTGCTTGATCTGGCTGAAAAATCCATCGGGCATATGGGACTGTATTTTTTCCCCCTGATAGCGACTATATTTCTATATATTCTTGTCTGCAATCTTTTTGGTCTGATACCCGGATTTGAGGCGCCGACATCAAATATCAATACAAACGCCGCGATGGCGATACCTGTATTCCTGGCCACTCATTATTACGGTTTTAAATTGCACAAATTCGGCTACTTAAAGCACTTTGTGGGGCCGATCAGGTCCATATATGCCCTGCCTTTAATGATACTCATCTTTGTAATTGAGGTCATAGGACATGTCGCAAGGCCAATGACATTATCAGTCAGGTTATTTGGGAATATGTACGCAAAACACATGCTGCTTTTAATATTGTTGTCTTTGGTTCCATGGATGGTGCCAGTCCCGATATATATGCTCGGCCTGCTTGTAAGCGTGGTACAGGCTCTTGTTTTCGCGCTTTTAACAACATTGTATTTGGCCGGATCAGTTGAAGAAGCACATTAGAATGACAAGCGAGCCAAAGGTGAGCGAATATAAATAATGATCAGTTCCTTACATTCAGGTTTCCATAGGGAACATCGAATGACAAGCGAACTCAAGGTGAGCGAATATAAATAATGATCAGTTCCTTACATTCAGGTTTCCGTAGGGAACATCGAATGACAAGCGAACTCAAGGTGAGCGAATACAAACTAAAACAAACGAATCCTGACATTCCAGTTTCCGTAGGGAACATTAAATAAAAACATTATGATGAACTCATAAGAAAGGAGGAAAAAATGAAAAAAGTTCTGTCAGTAATCCTACTCTCTTTCATCCTGTTGTGTTTTTCAGCACCCTTTGCCTTTGCCGCTGCTGAAGTTGCCGAAGTGTCTGATGCTCAATACGAATATTACGGCATGGCGGCTATCGGCGCTGGTTTAGCAGTCGGTATAGCAGCTGTTGGTGCCGGGCTTGGACAGGGTATTGCCGCAGGAAAGGCAGTAGAAGGAATCGCAAGAAACCCCGGAGCATCAGGGAAAAGCATGACGCCTCTCATCATTGGCCTTGCTATGATAGAATCCCTTACGATCTATGGATTTGTTATTGCCATAATTATCCTGACCGCCAGGTAGGTGTAGATCATCAAGAATTTGTGACTGGTTAACTGATCTTTAAGATTCGAGACCTTTCATTTAAATAACTGAGAAAGGCAGGTTTAATTACCTGCCTTTCTTTTGTTTTATCCATTTAAACCCCTCAATTTATCAGTGAGGCTGGGGAAATTTCGCGGATTATGTAATAATATCCCCTGATTATACTTGAATATTCAGATACATTCCGACCACATAACTTTACTTAGCCGGGAGATAACACTTGGGACTTTTTGAAAAACTTAAGCAGGGATTGTCAAAAACAAGGAAAACCCTTGCAGAAAATACTGCCGCGTTATTTTCAGGCCGGGCTATTGATGAAACCCTGCTGGAAGAACTGGAAGAACTCCTTATAATGGCTGATATCGGCCCGCAGGCTGCAGCTTCAATAACCGGAGCTTTAAGGGAAAAGGTCAAAAAAGGGGAAATTCCGAACGCCCGTGAACTCAAGACCGCCTTAAAAACAGAAATCAAGAAAATACTTAAACAGGGTAACAACATTATCTGCGCGGGTGAAAAACCATATGTAGTCCTTGTGGTAGGAGTTAACGGAGTAGGGAAAACAACTACTATCGGCAAACTGGCAAGACGTTTCACAGATAATGGATTTTCAGTAACTCTTGCGGCCGGGGACACCTTCAGGGCCGCGGCAATTGAACAGCTTGAGATATGGGCAAACCGTGCGGGCGCCCAGATCGTCAAACACAGAAGTAATGCGGACCCTGCCGCAGTTGCTTTTGACGCCGTAGCATCAGCCAGGTCCAAGAATGTTGACGCAGTGATAATTGATACCGCCGGAAGACTTCATACCAAGGCAAACCTTATGGAAGAACTCAAAAAAATCAGCCGCGTTGTCAGCAGGGAGATGCCATCGGCTCCTC
>VAPB010401207.1_pt1 | contig 11154 bp, 8 predicted proteins | sample 3395101 | NCBI WGS metagenome assembly VAPB01 (sample SAMN08290433, study PRJNA428436) | hydrothermal vent metagenome | isolation source: Deep-sea hydrothermal vent chimney | place: Indian Ocean: Southwest Indian Ridge | reverse complement strand
TTGTGCGCCAGTTCCTCGAGGACGTCTTCGGCGGTAGAGGGTTGCCCCCTGGGTGTTTTTCGTAATACAGGCAATTCGAGCTTTTCGTACAGAATCGCCTGGATTTGCCTGGGCGAGCTGAGGTTGAATACCTCTCCCGCTTCGGCATAAATGCTGGTTTCTATCTCACCGAGTTGGCGGTCTACCTCCAGAGCCTGTTTTTGCAATAACGACGGGTCCACTAGCACCCCGTTTTGTTCCAGCTTGAGTAACACTTCGACTAGTGGCATTTCTATCTGGCGATAGACCTCGTCGAGTGGCTTGTCCTGTCGCAATAATGGGCTCAAATGCTCGTGCAACTGTAAAGTAATATCGGCGTCTTCGGCTGCGTAATGCGTCGCCTGGTCGAGCTCTACCTGGTCAAAAGTGACCTTTTTGGCGCCCTTGCCTACCACATCTTCGAAATGGACGGTATCGCGCTTCAGGTAATATTTCGCCAGGTCATCCATGTTGTGTCGGCTGGCAGTAGAATTGAGGACGTAGGATTGCAACATCGTATCGTGTGCGATGCCCTGCAGGTAAATACCCTCGCCGATGAAAATGTGGCTATCGTATTTGATGTTCTGACCGATCTTGCCTATCGCCGGATTTTCTAGAACAGGTTTCAGGCTTGCGAGCACCTGATCTTTTTTCAATTGCCTCGGTACCCCGGCATAATTGTGTGCAAGCGGAATATAACACGCCTGTCCTGGCTCGATAGACAATGAAATACCCACCAGTTTGGCGAGCATATAGTCGGTGCTGGTGGTTTCGGTATCGATCACAAACTGGGTAGATTTTTTCAATTTATCTACCCAAAGCTGGAATCTCTCCTCGCTAACAACACATTCGTATTCTGCTTTCGGGGTATCTTCCAGAGGCTGTACAGGCGCCGGGGTGCCCGATCCCAGTCCCTCGTACCAGCGGGTAAATCCAAATTGCTGGTAATAGGCCGCCAGGGCTCCAGTATCTGCTTCTCCCTGCACCAGGTCTTCAATTTCGAGACCGGTATCGCAATCGAGCCTGATTGTCGCGAGATGGTACGACATCGGTAAAAATTCGAGTGATTCGCGTAAATTTTCACCCACCTTGCCTTTGATTTCTTTCGCGTGATCCATTACGCCCTGCAAGCTACCGTATTGCGCCAGCCATTTACTCGCGGTTTTGGGCCCGACCTTTGGCACGCCCGGAATATTGTCGGAACTGTCGCCCATCAAAGCGAGGTAGTCGATGATTTGATCCGGTCTAACCCGAAACTTTTCTGGCACCGTCGCTTCGGTCATGATGTGGTTGTCCATGGTATTGATCAGCCGGACATTAGCATTGACCAGTTGCGCCATATCCTTGTCGCCAGTCGATATCAATACACTAAATCCCTGATTCGTCGCTTCAACGGTGAGCGTGCCTATGACATCGTCCGCCTCTACACCTTCGATCACTACTAATGGCAAACCCAGCGCTTTAATGATTTGATGCAGGGGTTCGATCTGTACCCGCAAATCATCCGGCATCGGTGGCCGGGTGGCCTTGTACTCTGGGTAAATATCGTTGCGGAAAGTCTTGCCCCTGGCGTCGAATACGACTGCGATATTATCCGGCTGCTCATCGTTAATCAGTTTGCGCAGCATATTCAGTACGCCATAAATTGCGCCGGTCGGTTCTCCGTTATGGGCCATATTCTTCAAAGCAAAGAAAGCCCTGTACAGGTATGAGCTGCCGTCGATCAATACCAGTTTTTTTTGATTCTTATTAGCCATGTTGTTGCGTTACGATGCCAGCTCGGGAAACCCCGAATAAACCAGTAAACCCAGGCGATCGATAGTATCACAGCAACGGCAGCTTCCTACTTTCCAACACAAAATTTGGAAAAAATTTCCCCGAGCAAATCTTCCGTAGAAAACTCGCCGGTGATTTCATTGAGATGTTGCTGAGTTTCTCGCAGCTCCTCGGCGATTAACTCTCCCGCACAGGAAGCACGAATAATCTGCAGCGCCCGGGCCAGGCTGTCGCGAGCCCTGATCAAGGCATCGACATGCCGGCGGCGCGCCATAATAGTACGGTTATCCTGATTATAATCGGATACTTCCCCAGTGATCAGCGTAACCAGTTCCTCCCTGCCAACGCCTGTTTTGGTTGAAATATAGAGTGCATCATTATTTTTCTTCGGTTGTCCGGTTAATAGATCCTGCTTACTGTAAATCAGGTGATAATTACTCTTTTTGAGACGTTCGATTATGTGCCGGTCGTCTTGCGTCATGCCTACCAGGGCATCGATCAGCACCAGCACAACATCGGCCTTGCGGATTTCCTCCCAGGCCCTTCTAACGCCTTCTATTTCTACCGGGTTATCCGAATCCCGCAGGCCCGCCGTATCGATGATGCGAAGAGGAATGCCCTTCAATGAAATTTGTTCGCGCACTACGTCGCGGGTGGTGCCTGGAATTTCGGTTACGATTGCCGCATCGTAACCGGCCAAATTATTGAGCAGGCTTGATTTTCCTGCATTGGGTAAGCCTGCAAGCGCAATACTCAGGCCTTCGTTTAGCACGCGCCCGTGTTCTGCTTGCGCCAGTATCTCACCCAGGGACACCAGGCAAGATTCGAGCCTGTCGCCGAGGCTGGCATCGGCGAGAAAATCGATTTCCTCCTCGGCGAAATCGAGCGCTGCTTCGATATAAACGCGCAATGCGACAATTTCATCGCACAATTGGTGTATCTGGGTGGAAAACAGCCCTTCCAGTGACCTGATAGCCGCCTTCGCCGCTGCGCGGCTACCCGACTCGATCAAATCCGCTATCGCTTCGGCCTGGGTCAGGTCAATTTTACCATTGAGGAATGCTCTTTCCGAAAATTCGCCCGCCCGTGCCAGCCTGGCACCTAGTTCGCACACGCGCTCGAGCAACATATCGAGTAGTACCGGTCCACCGTGTGCCTGAATTTCGACCACGTCTTCGCCCGTGAAAGAGTTTGGAGCCTGGAAATAAAAACACAGTCCATGGTCGATCGACGTGGCCTTGTTATCGAAGAATTTCCTGAACTGAACCCGGTTTTTTTGCAGGCTGGAAGCGGTTAGAGATTGGCCTACCTTGAGTGCCAGGGGGCCCGAGACGCGTACGATACCAATACCCCCAACGCCGGGTGGCGTGGCGATTGCGGCTATCGTTTCTATGGCTGGCACCGGCCCAATGCCTGACTCCTGGTTTGCCAGGCTCAGGTGCCTCCGGCTTCAATGCGTTTGGTAATAAGCCACTGCTGCGAAATCGACAGAATATTGTTGGTTACCCAATACAGGACCAGCCCGGACGGGAAGAAAGCAAAGAAAACGGTAAATATGAATGGCAGCGCCATCATCACTTTCGCCTGGATCGGATCCGGTGGCGGAGGATTGAGTCTTTGCTGTATCAACATGCTGATGCCCATAATGACCGGTAACACATAATAGGGATCCATTACCGATAAATCGTTGATCCAGAAAATAAACGGCGCCTGTCGCAGTTCCACGGTTTCGAGCAGCGCCCAGTAGAGCGAAATAAACACGGGTATTTGCACCAGTATCGGTAGGCAGCCTCCCATCGGGTTTATTTTTTCTGTTTTATACAGCTCCATCATCGCCTGGTTCATTTTCTTTCGATCATCCCCATAACGTTCCTTCAACGTCTTTAGGCGTGGGCTGACCTTCCGCATTTTGGCCATCGAGCGGTAACTGGTTTCTGACAGCTTGTAAAATACAGCCTTGACCGTAAAGGTCAGCAATATGATCGCCAGGCCCCAGTTTCCTACATATTTGCTGTAAAACGACAACAACCAGTACATGGGTTTAGACAAAAAGGTCAACACGCCATAATCGACCGTCAATTCCAGACCAGGGGAAATTTCTTCTAGTTGCTTGACTAGCTTGGGCCCCACGAATAACTGGCTGGTAAACTCGTACTGACTACCAGGCGCAATGACCCTGTTTTCCGATCTCAGACCAATCGTATAGGTCGCCGGCTGCTGCCTGGTGTTGGCAATCGAGTAGGCCAGGTTGGAATCGCCCGGCTCGGGTATCCAGGCCGAGAGAAAATAATGCTGCAGCATCGCAATCCAGCCACCGGTCGACTGTACCTTAAGACGCTCGTCTTCCATGTCGTCAAATTTGACCTTTTCATATTTGACTTCATCGTTGTAATACACGGCTCCCGTATAGGTATACAGCAACCTTGACTCCGATATCGGCCTCGCGCGTTGAAGCTGGCGATACTGACTACCCTGCCAGTCCACTGCGCTGTTATTTTTTACCCGATGGCTGACATCGATCAGGTAATTCCCGCGCCTGAAGACGTATGTTTTCGTCACTTCGATACCGTCCTGCATCCACACCAATGGCACGCTCAGTTCGTCTGCATTGTCCTCTAACCGGTATTCTTTCTTCGCTGCTCGATAGATACTGTAGTGGGTTGGCGCGGTATCTGTTCGGTTTCTGAGGCCACTTTGAATGACGTAGAGCGAATCAATATTGTTGTGAATTAACTCTAGCCCTTCATCGGGTTGCTCCAGAGATATCGGGTACTTTTTCAGTATGAGCGAACGAATGACGCCTCCACGGGTATCGATAACAGCCCTGATGACATCGGTTTCTACGATAATCTGCTTTTCAGGCGAGATCACCTCGGCCGCTTCTGGTATGGTCGCGCCAGTACCCGTAACCCCTCCTGCCTGATCAGGCAAGTCTTCGAACTGGGGCAGATCTTCGGCCGTTTGTGTTTTGCCAGGCTTACTGCTGGTTTCGACAGAGGACAGGGGCTGCTGCGGGCCATAATCGACTTGCCATTGTTGCCACATCAACACGCCAACAAAAACTAACGCTGCAAATAGGAAAAGCCGTGTATTGTCCATTTTTTAGATCGCGCCTGAGCCGTTGTCGGCCGACTTCGGGTTAGGAACAGGATCGTATCCACCAGCATGCCAGGGGTGGCAGCTGGAAAGCCTTTTGATCGCCAGATACAGCCCCCCGATAGCACCACGCTGATCGATCGCTTCAATCGCATACTGCGAACAACTCGGTGTATAACGGCAACTGTTGCCGAAATAGGGGCTCAATAGATATTGATAGGCGCGTATCGCGAGCGTCAGGAATTTTCGCATTGTTTGATCACTCTATTCCAGTATTTTTCGAGACTAATGTTCAGTTCCAGCCCAGCGATTAATAAAATAGGCCGCCGCACCATTACAACCACATCCCGGGCGGGCAAACGGTGCTGATTTTTCCTAAAACTCTCCCTGATAATCCTCTTAATCCTGTTTCTATGCACAGCCTTGTGGATCTGCTTCCTGGCTATCGCAAACCCCAGCCTGGGGTACGAACCCGGGCAGCCCCGCACTAACAGAGTGATACAGGCGTCCCCGGTGCGCAAATTATTCTTAAATACCTGTCGATAATCGGAGGCGCCAGACAGTCTCAATCTTTTTGGAAAGGATTCCCCGGCAATTTTATCCACCACTAGGGGGTCAAGCGTGCCCTACCCTTGGCTCTACGCGCCTTAATAACTCCGCGGCCACCGCGCGTTTGCATGCGAGCACGAAAGCCGTGCGTTCTGGCGCGCTTCAAATTGCTCGGTTGGAAAGTACGTTTCATGTCTAGGGTCTCGGCTTAATAACTGTTTGGCGATTTCAACAAGGCGCGACAATGTACTTGCCTGACGGCCGTACGTCAATGTTTAAATGGCTTATTCACTATATTTTGAGCCCAGTGTTTGCACCAAATTGGCCCGGAGTCTGTGCATTGCGATCAACCCTTACCGTTACCAATCGAAGGTGGGGGTCTGGGTGACACCAATCAGGTACCTCAAAAAATTACGTTTTGCTGAAATTACCTGAACAAATTGTCTTTTCGGTCTTTGATCCGGCTGTGGATAAGTATAGTATTACCCCTCGGCGATTATATCTTCCAATAATAGTCATCACGACATCAGGTAAGCTGTTATCGGCGCTATTTAATAGTCCAGGTGGTCCAGACGGGAGTTGATCTCGTCGGTAATAACCGCGTTATCTAAGCGACATTTTTGGGAAACAGCAAACTTTGAGTTCTATCTGGCAACAGTGCGTAACCTGTCTCGAGGGAGAAATCAGCGAGCAGCAATTTAATACCTGGATTTTGCCGTTGCAAGCCGAATATGGTGTCAATACGTTGAAATTGCTTGCACCCAATCGCTTCGTTATGGACTGGGTACGAAAACACTTCCTGGCGCGGATCAACGAACTGGTATCTAGCCTTGATGACAGTAAGTCTATATCGGTTAGCCTGGCGATCGGCACTCAAACTAAATCTACTTCCATTGCAGGCGATAAAAAGATATCGGCCAGCCGGCCATCTATGCGCGTAAAGCAAATGTCCGAATTGAATGAGTCGCAGGTATTCAATAACTTTGTTGAAGGAAAGTCGAATCAACTGGCGCGCGCAGCATCGATTCAGATCAGCAATAATCCCGGTTCTGAGTATAACCCTCTATATATCTACGGCGGGGTTGGGCTCGGTAAAACCCACTTGATGTATGCGATCGGAAACCAGATTAAGCAATTAAATCCCGAAGCGAAAGTGCTTTATGTTAACTGTGAGCGTTTTGTTTCCGACATGGTCAAGGCTTTGCAGCACAGCAAGATGAACGAGTTCAAGAATTTTTATCGTACCCTCGATACGCTGTTAATCGACGATATTCAATTTCTGGCAGATAAGAGTCGCTCGCAGGAAGAGTTTTTTCATACCTTCAATTCGCTCTACGAAGCCCGCGCCCAGATGGTTATCACCTGTGATCGCTTTCCGAAGGAAATTGAAGGTCTGGAAGATCGTGTTCGCTCCCGCCTGGGTTGGGGCCTGGCGGTCGATATAAAACCACCGGATCTGGAAACCCGGGTAGCGATTTTAAATAGTAAGGCGGAGCAGGTAGATACTCAGCTTCCCGAAGGAGTTGCTTTCTTTATTGCCGAGCGATTTAAATCGAATATTAGAGACCTGGAAGGTGCGCTTAAAAGAGTGGTCGCCCACGCTCGTTTTGCCGGGCAGCCGATCACGCAGGAATTTACCCGCCTGGCCCTGAAAGAGTTACTCGCCGCACAGGACAAGCATGTAACGATAGAAAATATCCAGAAACTAGTCGCCAAATATTTTAAAATTCGTGTTGCCGACCTGCTTTCGAGCAGACGTAACAGGTCGATTACCAGACCACGACAAATTGCCATGTCCCTTGCTAAAGCGTTTACCCGCCATAGTTTGCCAGAAATCGGCAATGCTTTTGGTGGTAGAGATCACACGACCGTGCTTCACGCCTGCCGTAAAGTAGAGGAGCTACGCGGAGCCGATCAAAGGATTGAGGAAGATTACGATAATCTGGTTCGCATTCTGAGCGTTTAGCAGTAGCGCGTTAAGAGCACCGAAGAGACATCGGATTTTGACTTTGAGATACGAGGGTACGAATAGATCGGGGGTTCCCCGGGTGCAAATATTCAGGTTGTTCCACCGTGGTTCGCATATAGTCGTGGTTCACCTCATTTAATATACTAGCTATGTATGTAAAGAGTTTCATGTTATTTTACGGGACTGGCCGTGAGTAAATTGTGGATAAGAAAAGGAAAAGAATTGTGCTAAAACATATCCTTTCTTTGTCCACAACATACGCATACGAAACCAACACATTATAAGCGAATTGTTATACTATAACATGTTGATTAATAAGGAAATAATCGGGTTTTCGGAAAAAGAATGGGAACGTAATAACAACTATAATATATATAAATGAAACTTATTATTAATAGAGAACAAATACTCCCTCCGCTTGGCCAGGTAATAGGAGCCGTGGAAAGAAGACAAACGATACCTATATTGGGGAATGTTTTATTGTCTGCAGCCGGGGGGGTATTAACCCTTACTTCGACAGATCTCGAAATAGAAATGGTTTCAACTGTCGAGGAGGTGTCTCCAGACGAAGATTTTCAAACCACGCTGCCCGCACGAAAGCTATTTGACATTTGCAAAGCATTACCTGAATCATCCGATATTAAATTCGATATTGAAGGCACCAGGACCACCCTTACTTCTGCCCGTAGTCGATTCACACTCGCCTCCTTGCCTGCCGCCGATTTCCCCGGGCTCGATGAAATAGACGCACAACAGTCATTTTCAATACCCCAGAGTAAACTCAAAGCTTTGCTGGATAAAACCTCTTTTGCGATGGCCCAACAGGATGTTCGTTATTATTTGAACGGGGTTTTAATGGAGCTTTCAGGAGATTCGCTAAAACTGGTGGCTACCGATGGGCACAGATTAGCCTTGAGCGAGTACCAGACAGATATTTCAATCAGCGATGAAAAACAGGTTATCGTGCCACGCAAAGGAGTGATGGAACTTGCCCGGTTACTCGATTCGAGCGAAACACCGGCTAAAATAGTGATTAGCCAAAATCATATTCGGGTCGAAGCGGGCAACCTTATCTTCACCTCCAAACTAATTGACGGAAAGTTCCCGGACTATAATCGAGTCATCCCTGTAGATGGAAATAAAACAATGTCTGTGGATCGGGAGCTCTTGAAGAAATCGATGAATCGGATAGCCATCCTTTCTAATGAAAAGTACAGGGGTATTAGACTATCGCTCACACCTGGAAACCTGTCGATTCAGGCTAATAATCCAGACCAGGAAGAAGCAGAAGAAGAATTGGCTGTAGATTATGATGAAGCTGAAATGGAAATTGGCTTCAATGTCACCTACCTGATCGATGTGCTCAACGTGCTGCAATGCGACAAGGTACATATTAAACTCAAGGATGCCAATAGTAGCTGCATTATTAGCGATAGCGAGGACTTAACCAGTCTTTACGTCGTTATGCCAATGCGCCTGTAAGCATGACAATCAGTCAGCTTAGCCTGACAGACTTCAGAAATCTCCAGAGCACTACTTTAGACTTTAATCCGTCGATCAACCTGATATCCGGCAATAATGGATCGGGAAAAACCAGTTTGCTCGAGTCGATTTATGTCCTGTGTCAGGCCTGCTCGTTCAGGACCAGTCAGTTAAAACAGTGTGTTAGTCACGGAAAAAACGGTTTTTTGTTATTTGGACGCTTTAGCGACTACAAAGTAGGTCTATCCAGATCAGATCTAAAACAGGAAATTAAACTAAATGGTGCGCCAGTTAAACGCCGCTCAGAACTAGCCAGTAAAACACCGGTTGGTATCGTCAATGCCGATAGCTTCAACCTGATAGTGGGCCCACCCCAGCAAAGGAGGGCGTATATAGACTGGTGCCTGTTCCACGTGAAACATCAATATGCTGAGCACTGGATGCAATTTCGACACGCGCTTAAACAGCGGAACCAGCTACTGAAGAAAAAGCGCGACCTTGATCTGTTAGAATACTGGAACGATAGCCTGGTAAAACCATCGTTGTTTATCCAGCAACATAGAAGGGAATATACCTCGCTCATCAACGATTTGCTCGTTGATCAAATGGGTGATCTGCTCGATGGTCTGAAGATATCGTTAGACTACCAGACAGGCTGGCCTCCGGAAATTGATTTTCGCCACTGTCTGCAGAGCAATCGAGAGAAAGATATAAAGGCAGGATTTACTAATTTTGGCGTGCACCGAGACAATATACGCGTATTGGCCGACGGCTCGCCCGCGGCACAGGTGCTGTCCCGGGGACAGGTTAAAAGGTTGTGCCTGGCGATGTTGATAACAGCACTAACACTAGTCAGAAACGAAGGTGACAGGCCAATGATATTATTGATAGATGACTTGTGCTCAGAGCTGGATAAAACCATCCAGCACAAGGTGTTTCAACAATTACTCGGCGTCGGTATCCAGCTCTTCATCACCAATATAGAAAAGGTTGTTCCATCAGCATTTCAGGGAAAAGAATTTAAATTGTTTCACGTGGAACATGGTATTATTAAGCCATTGAAAAGCAGATAAAAAACAGATGTCAGATTACGATTCAACCAGCATAAAAGTATTGAAAGGCCTCGACGCCGTGCGCAAGAGACCCGGCATGTATATCGGAGATACCGATGATGGCACGGGTCTGCACCATATGGTGTTCGAAGCGGTAGATAACTCGATCGACGAAACGCTAGCGGGCCACTGTTCGGAAATTAATGTGATCATACATACCGATGGGTCGGTTTCGGTCAGGGACGATGGCCGCGGCATACCGGTAGATATTCATGCGGAAGAAGGGCGTTCTGCGGCCGAAGTTATCATGACCGTTTTACACGCGGGTGGAAAATTCGACGATAACTCATACAAGGTATCCGGCGGCCTTCACGGTGTGGGCGTTTCGGTAGTCAATGCATTATCGGAAACATTGACGCTACGTATAAAGCGACACGGTAAACTTTATCTGCAGGAATATGCCCTGGGTGAACCGATGGATGACCTGAAGCCAATTAAAGATACCGATCAGACTGGAACCGAGATCCGTTTTTTGCCGAGCAAAGCGATATTCAGCGACATTGAGTTTCATTACGAAATACTGGCCAAGCGGCTCCGTGAGTTATCATTCCTGAACTCCGGTGTTCGTATTCACCTGGTCGATGAGAGAAGCAACAAGGAAGATGTGTTTGAATACCAGGGGGGTATTCGCGCATTTGTTAAACACCTGAATAAGAATAAGACCCCAATACATGAAAAAGTAATCGAAATTAACATGGTGCTGCAAGATATTGAAATCAGCGTGGCGATGCAATGGAATGATTCGTACCAGGAAAATATATTTTGCTATACCAACAATATCCCTCAGCGAGATGGCGGCTCACATTTATCGGGGTTTAGAGCCGCGTTAACACGCAGTCTGAACCAATATCTGGATAACAACCAGATAAGAAAAGATAAGGTGTCAACCAGTGGTGACGATATGCGCGAGGGATTAACCGCGGTACTGTCGATCAAGGTGCCCGACCCAAAGTTTTCTTCGCAAACCAAGGACAAGCTGGTTTCATCGGAAATCAAGGGTATTGTCGAATCGGCGGTAAGCGATAGCCTAAAAGATTACCTGGAAGAATACCCATCAGAAGCCAAAGCGATCACTTCGAAGATTATTGAAGCCGCCAGAGCCAGAGAAGCCGCCCGTAAAGCACGAGAAATGACTCGTCGAAAAGGGGCGCT
>VAPB010938476.1_pt1 | contig 11178 bp, 9 predicted proteins | sample 3395101 | NCBI WGS metagenome assembly VAPB01 (sample SAMN08290433, study PRJNA428436) | hydrothermal vent metagenome | isolation source: Deep-sea hydrothermal vent chimney | place: Indian Ocean: Southwest Indian Ridge | reverse complement strand
GGGGGAGATATCTATAGCTGATGCCGGCACGGGCGCTGGTTTTCCCGGCATCCCGATAAAAATAATAAGACCTGAAATTAAACTGATACTTATCGAGTCATCAGGAAAAAAATGTACGTTCCTGAAACATATTATCAGGATATTAAAAATAGACACCACTGATATATTGAATAAAAGGATCGAGGCCATGGGAGAAGAATATGAGAAAACTTATGATATAATTGTCTCGAGGGCAACTTTTAAGATCACAGATTTTATGGTCAAGGCATGTCCTTATCTGAAAGAAAAAGGGTACCTGGTAATAAGTAAAGGGCCTGGGGTAAATAAGGAAATATCAGAATTAACACGAGTTCATGACGGGGAATACCCTAATTTTATTACGGGGAAAACTCTCAAAATCCCTCTATCCGGCGATGTCAGGAACATACTGAGTATTAGATGTAACTTATAGTATTTATTAATTAATATTATAAAAAAAAGACGTAACTGACGGTTTTAATTATATTTAGCTTTATATAAACATTAGAATTAATTATTGTACAAACCAAATTTTTTTATGTAGACTGAATAAAGAATTTCATTATTGAATCCTTATAACCCATAGCGGGGGAATATGATCGGGAAGAAAATAGTGTTCAAGCTTATCTCATGGTCTGCTTTTCTGTCCTTTATTATTCTCCTGAGTCTCGTCATTTTTTCACCCTCTGATTCCTTTTCTGCAGACATCGGCAACTGCCTTTTGTGCCACAAATATCCGGGCCTGAGCAGAATAGATGAAAAGGGCAATTTCCGGCTTCTTTATATTAATGAAGAGATCTTCAACACCAGTGTCCATGCCAGCGTTAAATGCGGTGACTGCCATATAGACATTAAGAAGATACCGCATGGAGAGAGCAAAAAAGTCGATTGCTTGACCGAATGTCATATCACAGAACCTTCAACTGAAACAAAGTTCTCTCATAAGGAAGTCCAGGAATATTTAGATAAAAGCGTGCACAGCAAGATGGACAAATTCGGTGATCCGAAGAAGTATGTTGAAGATATGCCGGTATGTAAAAGTTGCCATGACAACCCTTTATACAGGCCTCTTTCTTTCTTCAAGGGGATGCGCTACGGTGTGTCGGAAGATGCCATGGCAAGATGCCGTGTATGTCACAAGAAAGATGCCTTTATTTTCAAATTCTACAATCATGTAACAGGAAGGCTGCACAGAACGAGAAACCCCCTTAATATAGCTGAAGTTTGCGCCAGATGCCATGACAATCCATCAAAAATGGCAAGGCACGGGCTTTCACCAAAAGTTGTGTTCGCGTACGGAGAGACCTTTCACGGCAAAGCTGCAAAATACCTGGATGAGCGGATACCTGACTGTCTTGACTGTCACGTTAAACGAAGGGAATCGGTTCATCAAATGCTGAGTAAAGAAGATCCTCGTTCCGCCACTAACGTTAACCAAAAGGGCAAGATCTGCTCTAATGTAGACTGTCATCCAAAAGCATCCACAAAGCTGGCAAAATACGGTGTTCATGCTGAATTCAGCCTGGAGCGAAGCCCTATTCTTTACTTTATAACTCTTTTCTTTATAGTCCTGACAGGCGGAACCCTTGTGCCTCTTATGGTAATTATACTGCTTGATCTGCTAAGAAGGTTATTCCCTGATGTTACGATTACGCGGAGGAAATAAGAATAATGGCTAAGTATCCTGCTATAAAAATAAAAGACGGCAAGAAATACTTCTTCAGATTCACTCTTGACCAGAGAATTCAGCATGTAGTGCTTTTTATAACCGTTATTCTCCTTGTAATGACCGGCATGCCGCTTAAATTCCACGATGTGGCCGGGGCGGCATTTCTGTATGAACTCCTTGGAGGTATTAAAGGAGCTCCAATAGTTCACAAGGTTTCCGGATCGATCCTATTGCTGTTGTTTGCATATCATATCGGTTATCTTGCCAAGAACATATATTCTGAGCAGATACTGCCCCTTAAGAGAAAAGAGGGTCTAAGTGTAAAAAAAGTTTTACTGATCATGGCCAGACAGCCGTTTATTCCAACCTTAAACGACGCAAGGGACATCAAAGCCCTTTTTAAGTATCTTCTGTTCCTGACAGACAAGCGGCCCGCGTGCGGTAGATTTACATGGAAAGAGAAATTTGATTACTGGGCACCTTTCTGGGGTATCTTTATCATCGGGCTGTCAGGCCTTGTCATGTGGAATAAAGTGCTTGCAACGCAGCTCCTGCCCGGATACATAATTAATTTTTCATTGATTGCACATAGCGACGAAGCACTGCTTGCCGGACTCTTCCTGTTCATCTGGCACTGGTACAATGTCCATCTTTCCACGTCCGTATTTCCAATGGGCACGGTATTCCTGACGGGTTATCTGTCAGAAGAGCTGATGATCGAAGAGCATTATGAATATTATGTGGAAGTAATGAAAAGAGAGGGGCTTGAACATGAAATACACCCGCCTCACGGTGCCCCTCAAACGCGGCGGAAAGAAGATATAGGCCCCCCTGAGTCTGATCTACCACGTCGAAGAGAGGAAGATAGACAATGAAAGACTTTCTGACTAAACTATACATAATTGCATGGATGGGCCTGGCAGTTGTTTTCATCTATGTTATCTGGCAAGTGACATTCCAGCATGTCATTGAGGAATACCAAGAAAGGCAGGAAGCGGTTGAAATCGAGGAAATGAGAGAGGAAATACAAAAAGAACAGGACAAGAGTTCCTTCCAGAAAATCATTCTTGAAAGTGAAGAGACCGTAAAGCTGTATCTTGGTTACAGAGTGCTTGAAGAAAAAAGGATCGAGGGGCATTTCCATCATATTGACTTTGAAATAGGGCCTGACAAGAGGTCTCTTTGTATTAAGTGCCACGGTGATATGCCGCATGACAACATCCCGGAATTGAGGGCCTTTCTGAACATGCACGCGTTTTTTATCAACTGCCTGACATGTCACGTAAATATAGATAAATCAAAAGTGCAGGTCATTTACAAGTGGTATGACAGAACAACCGGCGAGATAGTTGAAAGCCCTGTTGGAAAATCAAAACCAGGGACCTACAAAGCCAAGATCATACCTCTTGAAGTTATTAATAATGAACCTCAGAGGATCGACTCAAAAGAGAACATTGATTTTGCCGCTGAATACACAGAAGCGGAAAAAGGACTTACAGAGGCCCAAAAATCAAGGGCAAAAAAACTGATACATAAGAGGGTCGCTGAGAAGCCTCATGTATGCCAGGACTGCCACCAGAAGGAAAACCCCCTCCTGCCTCTCAGGAGTCTGGGATATACGGATGAGAGAAGGAATATTGTTCTGAGCACAGAGGTGGTCGGCATGATCGACAAATATACAGAGTTCTTTATTCCAAAAATGCTTCATCCCGGAGAGAGCAAAAAGAAATAGCCCCGGGAAAAATTAAAAACCTCCGGTTCCGTCGATACAAGAACAAACAATCCTCTACACTCTCAGGCAGAATATATTTTGTTTGTCAAAACTGCCTGAAAACTGTAAAATAATTAAAAAATATTAAGTTGCGCTGCCTTGAGAAATAAACCGAAACCACAGATACTTTTAGCTGACAGAACAAAATTTACCGGGCTCTTTCTCTTTTTTTTAATCCTTTCATTAGTATCAGTTGAATCCGCTTTCAGCATTGACTTTACAAACGTTAAGCATCTTTTTGACATTAAGAAAAATTTCAATCAGCCAAGCGATGTCTCAGTTTCACCAAAAGGTTTTATATATGTAGTAGACGGAGTAAACAATAAAATCAAGGCCTTTGACAGCAAAGGCAGCTATTTATTTTCCTTTGGACAAAAAGGGACCGGTAAGGGCAGTTTCAACTATCCTCTCGGAATCGACATTGACAGTTCAGGCAAGGTTTACATCGCTGATTCGGGAAACCACAGGATACAGATATTTACCCCGCGAGGGGACTTTATTTCACAGATCAAAATTTCTGAAGAGTTAAATCCTGCTGACCCGACTGATGTCGCAGTCGACGAGTCAAGAAACAGATGTTATGTGGTTGATAACGACAACCATAATATCCTTGTATATGATCTTGCTACTCACAAACTGATAGCAACATACGGAGAGCCGGGAACAGAAAGACGGGAGTTCAGATATCCTTTTCTGATGGCCCTTGACAAAGACAATTATCTCTTTATTGTGGAGGTGATCAATACAAGGATCCAGGTATTGAACCCTGACGGTCTCTTTGTCACATATATCGGCAAATGGGGCGTTGAAAAAGGCGAGTTTTACAGGCCGAAGGGAATCGCCATTGACAGAGACAACAGGATATATGTCAGCGACAGTTATGTGGGAGTGATCCAGGTATTTACAAAAAAAGACGAATTCCATTCCGTTATCAGCGACCAGAACAAAAACGCCGTTAAAAAATTCAAATCACCTGTCGGCATTTACATTGATGATAAAAACAGGCTCTATGTTGTAGAGATGTTTTCAAACAAGGTAAGTGTTTACAGCATTGAAGGAGTCACAAAAAGTGATACCAGGAATACTTCAGGAGTAAATACCGGAGGGGACACAAATTGAGAATTATCAATTTTAGATTGGCGGTTGTCTCCATAAGTCTGCTGCTTATCGCTCTAATGTCTCCTTCCATCCTGTGCGCTCAAGAGCAGAATTCAATGCAGGCTCCAAAGAACCCTGATTCCGCAAAGGAGTGCGCACTATGCCATTATCGATGGGTTGATACTTTCTTTATTGACAACAAGGGGTCAGATCTTGCTGATTTTCAGTCGGAAACCGTAGTTGCCAAACCGGAAATCTGTTTTTCCTGTCATGATGGAGGGGTAGTTGATTCAAGGGCTAAGGTTTACAATGACAAGAGGCACAAGATAAATAAAGCGCCTCCTTCCAATATGAAGATACCCGAAATATTTCCCCTGGATAAAGATGGAAATATGCAGTGTTCAACGTGCCATACTGCCCATGGCACTTCAAGTGAAACAGGTATAGAAAAAACCATTTTTCTTAGAACTTCAAACAGGAACTCCTCCATGTGTAATGACTGCCATACTGACAAGGCCGGCGGAGCTGAAAAAGGCAATCATCCTATTGGCGTTATCAAGACCGGCATATTTAAGAAATTTAAGATCCCAAAAAAACTTATCGCCGCCGGCGCTCGTGTGGGAGAAAAAAAGAACCAGATCATATGTGAGACATGCCACACCGCTCATGGCTCACCGGGAGAAAGTCTTCTGATAGAGAGCGCGAAAAACTCAGGTCTCTGCCTTGAATGTCACGGTGAAAAGAATATTTTTACCCCGGAAGGCAAAAGACAGCCTTTCCATGTCATAAACGCTAAATCAGAAAAAGTTAAGATTCCGGAGGAACTTATCAAAAAGGGCGCAAAATTGGGCTGGAATGGAGAGATAATCTGCCAGACGTGCCATAAGATACACAATAATAAAATAGAAGAACAACTGCTTCTGATCAAAAAAGATGAAAAGTCAACTTTATGCCTGACGTGCCATACAGACAAGCAGTACCTTGCCGATACAAAACACAATAATATTCACGTTGCACCCGGAGAAAAAAATCTGGAAGGAAAAACAGTAGCTGAATCGGGAATATGTTCGGCATGCCACCTGCCGCATAAGGCGGCAAGAAAGCTGTTCGGTAAGCAGGATTTTACAACTGAACTCTGCCTGAGCTGCCACAGAAAAGGGGAAATTGGGGAAAAAGCCATACCGGCTGATTACACTCATCCCATAAATGTCCGGCCTTACAAAGAAAAGAGCGGACTTCTTCTAACAACAATGGATATTTCCAAAGAACAGCTAACTCTGCCTCTTTTTAATAAATACGGTGTACATGACACAGACGGGAACATAACATGCACAACCTGTCATGATCCCCACAGATGGCGCGCGGATTCTACAGAAGGTGAAATAAGAAAGGACATTCAGGGCGACCGGAGAACTTCTTTTCTGAGGATGCCGTCCCCTGAGATATGCGAGGAATGCCACAGAGACAAGTTTGTTATTGCAAATTCATTACACGACATGAAAAAAACCGCTCCTGAAGAAAAGAACATCCTTGGCCAGACGGCCGAGGAATCAGGATTGTGCGAACAATGTCATCTTGTTCACGGCGGACAAAAAGCGTTCCTCTGGGCCAGGGAAATAACCACTAAAGACGAAAAGACCGTCAGGAACCTGTGTATAAACTGTCATAGTGAAGATGGAGTAGGCAAAAAGAAAGTACTGAAAGATTTTTCCCACCCTATAGATATCTCAAAGCTTGATAAAGAGTTCACTACCACTCTTCCTCTTTTTGACAAGGACGGGAAAATATCAGATACAGGCTTTATTACCTGCCAGACATGCCACGACCCTCACCGCTGGGATCCTTCAAATGTTATATCTGAAGATTCTGAGAATGTTGAGAAAACTGCGGACTATAGTTTCCTGAGACTTCCCAATTATCCCTCTCCCAAGCTTTGTGCAAACTGTCACGCTGACAAGGTATATATTGATAAAACCGACCATGACCTTCTGATAACAGCGCCTGCTTCAATAAACATTAATGGTAAGACTCCGGCTGAATCAGGAACATGCGGCGTCTGTCATCTGGCGCATAACAGTAAAAATTCAATACGGCTCTGGGCTCAGAAGTTTGGAAAAGGCGATGGTATTATGGACAAGATGTGTAATTCGTGCCATTCTGAGAACGGGTCTGCCAAAAATAAGGTTCCTAAAGTTTCCACACACCCAAAAGGCCAGCTTATCGTCAATATAGGAAGAAATGTCAAGGAAAGGCTTAATTACTTCCCCCTGTTTAATCTAACAACCGGAAAACCGGAAACTATTGGAGATATAGCATGCGCTTCATGCCATGATGTCCATCAATGGAGCCCAAGATTCAAGACTATAGGCAAAGGAGTCAATGTTGAAGGCAATGTAACTAACAGCTTTCTCAGGCCGCAAACTTATAGCCTTCTTTGTATAGACTGTCACGGTTTTGACGCGCTGTTCAGGTTTAAGTACTACCACGATCCCAAGGAGCGCAGAATAAAGGAACCCGATGAAAAAAAGAAAGGGCTACTCGATAAATATAAATAATCCGTTTAAAAACCTCATAATATAGCCCATGATCGCGATTATTGACTATGGAATGGGAAATCTCAGGAGTGTAGAAAAGGGATTTCAAAAAGTTGGCGTTGACGTCTGTGTAACTAACAGGCCCGAGGTTGTTGACAAAGCCGACGGTGTCGTACTGCCCGGAGTCGGCGCGTTCAGGGAATGTATGAGGGAACTCTCAAACCTCAATTTAACAGATTCAGTCGCAGACGCCATTAGAAAAAAGAAACCTTACCTTGGTATATGTCTCGGGCTTCAGATCCTGTTCAGCGAGGCAGAGGAATTCGGCAGGTGCAGAGGACTGGATATTTTTAAGGGCAAAGTTGTGAAATTTGATTTTGGATCAAAAGACTCTGCAATCAACAATCTGAAAAAGGTCCCTCACATGGGCTGGAACGGGATAAAAATCCGGGACAAAAACCCGCTTCTCAATGGATTAGAGGACAACACCTTTGTATATTTTGTCCACTCTTTTTATGTAGTATCTGAAGACGAATCTATTGTGTCAACTACAACAGATTATGGTATCGAGTTCACCTCAACAATATGGAAAGATAATGTCTACGCTGTTCAGTTCCATCCTGAAAAAAGCCAGACTGTCGGATTAAAGATACTAGAGAATTTCGGGAAGATAGTTGAGGATCAGAAACAGTAATCTGTGACCAGTTGTCTGTTTTTCGTTACCCGTTACCAGTCACCGATTACGGTTCACGGTCTTTAAGGCACTTTTACATTCCTGAGAAACTCCGCACTTTTCTCAGGCATAGCGGAATTGATGAACATCCCGGAACCCATTTCAAATCCTGCAGCAGTACTCAGACGGGGTACAACGCTTATATACCAGTGAAAATATTCTGATGCAAAGTCCTGCGGCCTGTTTGACCGGATCGTATAATTATAGTCCGGGTCATTGAGCCCGTAATAGAGTTTTGCAAGCATTGTCTTGAGATTCAGTGAAAGGTCAGATATCTCATCTTCTGATATATCAGAGAAAGAGCCTACATGCCTTTTGGGAAATATCCATATATGAAAGGCCGAAAGCGCTGCATACGGTATAAAAGCAATAAAATGTTCCGTTTCGAGAACTACCCTGATTCCTTCTTTTTGTTCATCTTTCAAGGTCCTGCATATAAGACACTCGCCTGTCAGATCATAAAACCTGATTGACTCATCTATCCTTGCCCTTATCTGAAACGGCGTGACAGGCGTGCCTATGACCTGCGAATGGGGGTGCTCAAGCGATGTTCCGGCTCCCTCTCCATGATTCTTAAATATTATGACATGCCCTATTCTCGGGTCCGCGTGCAGTTCTATGAACCGCTTTTTGTATGTCCTTATTATTTCTGATATCTGATCAAGCGGCAGTAGGGCTGTTGTCAGATTATGAAAAGGCGTCTCAATTATTACATCGTGGACTCCATGACCTGTTATAACATGCTTAAGTCCATCATTTGTCCTCGACCTTTCTAAATCTCTTTGCAGGGCCGGGTACTTGTTGGGTATTACGCGGAGCTTCCACTTTTCATCCTCAGTGATCCTGAATACTTCTTCAGGGGTCCTTGTTTCATTCCCGGGACAGAAAGGGCAGTTTTCAACATATTCGGGAAGGTTCTTTTTTCTGTTTTTCGTTTTGAAATCTTCAGGGCGTTTTGCCCTCTCAGTGGATATGATCACCCATTCTTTTGTTATAAGATTAAGCCTGAGTTCCGGCATGATAATTTAATGATAACATTATTAACAGTAAATTTCGAAATCCGAAGCACTAAATGCGCAGCGAACCGAAAGTGAGCGAATGTGATAATAAATATTCCTTACATTGTGCTTACCCGAAGGGTGACCACTAAATCCTAAACAATTTCTAATAACCGAATGTTCAAAATAGTTTTAAACTTGGGTTGTTTGAATTTAGATAGAAAATTGTTTTGCAATTTGGTATTTGTTTCGTATTTAGGGTTTCGATATTCGGATTTACAGATAATCCCCTTATGTTTGAAACACTTTATCTATTTCGTATTTCCTCAAATAATTGTTTAACACTTTTTTTGAAAATGGGGTGTATCTTGTCAGGCGCTATCTCTGCTAAAGGCTTCAAAACAAATTCTCTTTCAGGAATTCCTGGGTGTGGGATCTCAAACACCAGAGTCTTTACGACCAAATTATCGAAAAAAAGGATATCAAGGTCTATGATCCTCGGGCCCCAGCGTTCGCCTTTATCACGGCCAAGTTCGATCTCTATCTGCTGCAGTTTCTTAAGCAATTCCTCGGGGCTTAGATCTGTTTCAGCTTCCACAGCCATATTAATAAACTCGGGCTGTTCTTTGACGCCCCATGGTTCTGTTTCATGCAGAGATGATCGTTTGATAACTGTTATCCCCTGTTCTGACAGCAGAGAAACAGCTTTCTCACAGTTTTCTTCCCTGTTGCCAAGATTGGAACCAATACCGATGTATGCGATGGGCATAAAATAGTTATTAAACAATTAAATTATTAACAGATTAATTCAATGCCTCAATAACCCGTTGACTTAATAACTCAATTAATATTAAAGGATTTTTTTTATCCTGCTTATAGCCTGCCTTATCTTTTTGGCAGGGACAGTCAGGGAAAACCTCACATATCCTTCGCCCGGGCCGCCGAAACCGTTTCCAGGTGTTATAAGCACCCCTGCCTTGTTCAGCAGATGACTTACAAAAGACGAGGAGTCATAACCTTCAGGCACTTTTGTCCAGAAATAAAAAGTCGCTCGCGGTTTTTCAACTTCAAGCCCGAGACCTTTCAACCCGTTATAAAAAATTTCCCGCCTTTCCTGATAGATATCTCTAATCTTTCTGAGAACAGTTTCACTGGTATTCAATGCCTCTATGCCCGCTTCCTGAACCGCCTGGAACACTCCTGAGTCAAGGTTTGATTTAATCTTTCCAAGGCTGGCAATCACATTGGCACTGCCGGCTGCAAAACCTATTCTCCAACCGGTCATGTTATAAGTCTTTGAAAGAGAATGTACCTCTATCCCGACATCCCTGGCTCCCGGAACCTGAAGAAAGCTTATTGGCCTTTTGCCGTCAAAGTATATCTCCGAATACGCGGCATCATGGCAGACGACAATATTGTTCTTCCTGGCGAACTTAATAACTTCACTAAAGAATTTTTTCCCTGCAACAGCAGCTGTCGGATTATTGGGATAATTGAGAAACATAAGTTTTGTCTTTTTTAATATATTCTTTGGAACCGCCTTTAGATCAGGAAGAAACTTATTTTCTTTAACAAGTGGCATTATGTAGCTTTTACCGCCGGCAAAAAGAGTAGCTATAGGATAGACCGGGTACCCGGGAGAAGGAACAAGAACAACATCGCCCGGGTTTATAAAAGCAAGGGGCAGATGGCCGATACCCTCTTTAGAGCCAATAAGAGAAATTATCTCTGTCTCCGGATCCAAAGACACTCTGAACCTTTTTTTATACCATCCGGCAACAGCCTGCCTGAAAGAGGGCATACCTTCATAAGAGGGGTATTGATGGTTCTTTGGTTTTTGAACTGCTTTTTTCATGCGTTCAACCACATGCTTAGGGGTAGGGATGTCCGGATCACCCACACTCAGGTCGATCAGGTCAACGCCGCTGCTGATAGCTTTCTGCTTCATTTTATCAATGGTCGCGAAGAGATACGGGGGAAGATTTTTTACTCTTTTAGCAAGTTCAAAAGATTTCTTTCTGCTCAATTAAGCCTCCTGTAAGGTCTGTTTGAAATAAAAGTCACTTATTATAAGGGGTTTTACAGATTTATTTCAAAAAACCTGTTCAGGCTTGAAGTAATGTGGTTAATAAACAGGGCAACTACCTCCTGATCCCCATAATCGACAGATATAATATTTTGTTTTTATACTTTCAGTTAAGAGGTTTAAATGAAGTTCCTCAAAGTCTCTTTTTAAATGTGTCGTATGGGCATCAGTCGCCAGTTTATCCGCATGCCTGAGGCATGTAAACCTGGTAGTGCTTGCCTGCTTGCCCGCCAGTTTGTGTGGAGGGCCAGTTTGTTTGGCATGGTGGCGG
>VAPB010140076.1_pt1 | contig 11202 bp, 11 predicted proteins | sample 3395101 | NCBI WGS metagenome assembly VAPB01 (sample SAMN08290433, study PRJNA428436) | hydrothermal vent metagenome | isolation source: Deep-sea hydrothermal vent chimney | place: Indian Ocean: Southwest Indian Ridge | reverse complement strand
TTTCGTTTTACGAAACCATTGGAGGTGGAGCAGGAGCGAGCATGGGAAGGGAGGGAACTAGCGGTATTCACACTCATATGACGAACACATTGAACACACCAATTGAATCTCTTGAAACAGAGTACCCCCTTCTGGTCCGGAGATACTCAATTAGAAGAGGTACTGGTGGAAAGGGACAATGGCAGGGAGGAGATGGAATCACTAGAGAGATTGAGGTTCTTTCAGATAAATGCACTATCTCAATCCAGTCAGAGAGAAGAATATCGCAACCGTGGGGTATCGAGGAAGGTGAAAGCGGAGAAACAGGGAGGAATTCTCTCTTGTTTGAGGGAAAAGTCCATTCACTTGAAGCTAAGTCAACTGCGGTGGTTCCAAAGGGAGCGATTGTACGGATTGAAACCCCAGGAGGAGGAGGATATGGACCTCCACCAACGAAGAAGTAACAGCAATCTATACTGCGACAGAAACAGATCCGTTCACTGCGTTTATCTTTAGAGTCTGTGTTTGAGCTCCAGCTGAAACCTTCACATAATAGATGGGGACATAATACCCCTCAAGTTTTTTGAAGGCTAGTGTGTGGGTTGTCACTCGTTTGGCACCTGATGGTTTCTGTCCAGCCATCTTGGACACGGCTTTGACAACTTTCTCAAGACTATTGAATTTCCCTGGTGATACTTTGTTTTTGCGGATCCAACCAGCACTAGCTCCTTTCTTTCCTGGACCTTTCAACAGCTTCTCAAGTGCTCGAGCTGGAGCACCAGTCCTCCCATCAAGGACCATTCCATCGCGTCTTTTGATCTCAAAGAGTTCTATCATGTCAACTTTGATTGAATGAAAGTCTCCCTTCTTCTTGGGTTTGTAAACTTCCTTTCCTACAAGAATACCCTTCACCTGCTCAGTTACTCCGATTTCCTGAGGACGAAGTCTCAAGAACCTGATGATGAGATTTGCGTCATATGAGCAATAGAAATCGTATTTGAGTGAGGGCTTCCCAACTTTGATGTGGCCAGGGCTAACACTTAGAATATCGGCCCCATTGGAGCTTGCTACCTTCTTGGCTTTTTCCGGTTTGACCTTCGTTCCAAAGTAGTAGAGCTTCTTCTTCTTACTGTCAACCTTCATTTTCGCGTGAGCACCAGTCACCTTGAACATCGAAGGTGAGAGGGCGGCTTTCTTCTTCGATTTTTTCTTTGCCATAACGAACCACTGACTTGACAGAGTACTACTAGCTATATGTTCTCTTTGGCTGTTATTTGTGAGCAAAGGATACTCTTACGGGGTCACCAACATGATAGATTCGAGCAAAACCCACTCGCTCAAACTGGAGAAAAGTCCCCTTTTTTAAATCGGAAATACTAGGTTCACCGAATCCTGCTTCAATAGACCCATCAATCATTGTTAGCTCGACAGGTACAGATTCTTCTTTGGGAATCCAATGGATGATAGGACCGCTTACCTTTCGGATCCCATCAACCTCCAAACTATGAAGTTTCAGCTCAAGGGGTTTCAGGTCTTCAATCGTGAAGTTTGCATAGTCTTTCAGACGAACCAGACTTCCCTTCTTCATCCTCTTGTAATCTGTTTGTGAAATGCCAACTACACCTGAACCATTATTCACACTCAATGGTATCTTTCTAACTCCCTGTTCTGGAAAGTCAGGATGAACTGGTATTTCAGCGGTGCTAAGATCTGATGGAAGGTTCGAAGTTGTGGCCCATACTGGGTCTCTTACGAAGAAAGCTCTTGGAGTGTCAGCATCTCTCAGTTTCCGATTCTCAGAGTAGACTGATTTCATAGAGATCGAAATGTCCACTACACTAAGCCCAAGGTCCAGCATGACTTTTCGGAGGGCCTGTGGGTCGATTCCCCGTTTCTCCAGAGATTGCATACTCCAAGTGCGTGGATCATCCCAACCTGTGTACGTGCCTTGCTGTACTTCAAGGCGAGACTTACTCTTGCTCAGTTTTGCGTCGTCAAATTTCAACCGACCATAATACAGGAGCTCAGGTTCTTGCCATCCATATATTCTCCAGATATGCTGCTCTATCTTTCCTTCCTTTACAAGGTCTTTACCTCGTACAATATGTGAGATTCCCAATTCATGGTCATCGATTCCCCAGGAGTACTCAAGTAATGGCCAGACACGATACTTGGTTCCAACTCTAGGATGCTCGGTTTCAGAGATACGCAGAATTACATGGTCGCGCATTGCAGGGTCAGGATCTGTCATACCGGTCTTGAGACGAACAGCAGCAGCTCTTTCGGGGTATGTTCCATCTAGCATCTTTTCCCATCGTGCAAGATTATCTTCTACTGAAAGGCTTTGACAGACACAAGCAATGCCCTTAATCTTGTGCTCAGTCCTCCAGACATTTGCATCACAATCACAAACGTACGCCTCTTCTTTCATGATCAAGTCTATTGCATACTCATAGAAGAGCTCGAGTCGGTCAGACTTGTAGACAGTTTTGTGAATTTTTGTATCTAGATATTCAAGACTCTCAGGAATCAGGTCAAATGCTTCAGTTTCGACAACCTTCTCTGCAGAACCTATTGTATCATCAAAAACTAGGATGAGCTCTCCCTTGTACCGCTTGACATAGTAATCATTCAAAATTACCATTCTCGAATTTCCTACATGAAGGGGACCTGATGGGAACGGAGCCAGTCGCATGACAATCTTGGACCACTTGTCTACATTAGGCAGCTCAGGTGGTTCCTTGTCTTGAGAAGATTCAACCACATCAGGAGTTTCGAGAAGCTCAGGAGCAATCTGCCTTAGCTCAGCAATCTGGTCATCAAGAACCATCGTAGCTACTTCTTCTACAATCTGTTCTACTAGTTTCTTCACCTCACCTGCTCGTGAACGCAGGTCAGCTCTAGAACCAAGTAGCGTGTTCATAACTGACTTCACGCTAGGCTTTCCTTCGTATTTAACAGCATTATCAAGTACAGCCTTTCGTACTTCTAGCTCAAGACCATCCATTGAAACAGCTCCTCTTGGTCAGTTCGCCCACTTCATTTAACTTTGACTGGACGGACAGGACTTTACGTGAATAAAGAAACAAATATTCACTATGGAGACGCTTATTTGGTATTCTGGGGGTTCCGTAAAAGAGAACGTCGTCCTAGGTGCCTGAATCGTGTCTGAGTTAAAGTTAGTCTGTTGCAAGAGATGTGGAGCTTATTCCATCTGCAAAACAAAAGCTGACACTGGTTGTTGTCCAGAATGCGATTTTTTTGATCCAATTGACAACTTATGCATGGCTATTCCTGAGAAGAAAAAAGCAAAAGAAGTGACAGTCGAAGAATCAGAAGAAGTTGATCCCGACACCTACTTATTTTCGGATGATGATGAGGATGATAATGATACCAGTGACCTTCCTCCAGAGCGAGAATCCACAGATGATGACGATTGGTAACGATTTAGATTTCGAAGTGAAGAATGATGGGTTCTTTACTGGTCTTATTTCTTTCCACTTCTCAAACCTGGGAACCAGTATTGTGTGCTCTTTGAGTAGCTTTTTTGTTCTTTTGCAACACCGTTTGTCACAAGAAGCTCCAGTGCGTTCTTCACACGTTCTTCTGTCCATCCCAGAGTGACCACAGCATTCTCAATACTAATGAGACCATCATTCGTGGCGGCCAAACTGAGGATTTGTTGCGGGTCATCGGTGAGAGCAACAGGGACAAATTCCACCATGAGTGCGCCACCCTCGATTGTAGAGAGACCCTGGATCAATCCCTCCTTTGCCATTTCTTCCACAATCTTCTCAATCTCGTCTGGATGTGTTCCCCAACCACTCTCATCAAGTCTCACGAGCAGTTCAGAGAAAAGCATGATACCACCGAACTGTTTCGAGTCTGAAGCCATCCTCAGAATATCGCGGCGGAGACCATCAGTTCTATCATCGCGTTTGAGAAGTCGTTTGACCATGCCTGACTTCTTTTTTGCTTCAGCTATCCAAGACTCTGATTCATAACCAAGTTCAGATAGGAGCTCAACCAGGGCAGTTCTATACGCAGGAATACTTAGTATAGTACTACCCTGTTTATCGAAGACCTCCCCGAGTCGTTCTCGGATCATGTCTAAGCGTCTTGATCTGTCAACTAACTCATCCAGCCGCACAGATAGCTGGTCCTCATGTGAAAGAGAGTTAATGATAATTGGAATGGCTACATCACTGGTTGATGTGAGAGTGAACTCGAGAGTCCTTTCGAAATATCCAGGAGCACTGATAACTCCTTCATAGTTGCTCATTGGCAAAGAAACTGCTATCGTACCTTTGCTATCTGATTTTGCTTGCAAAACCCCCAAGTCAAGTAATGCATTCTCAACAATGCGACCAGCTTCATCTTGAATATGGAATCTCACTCTACACAGAGATCCATCTGGTGTGACTGCCAAGCTTCGCTTCCTACGTTTTATCTTTGTTTCCGGAATTCCAGATATGATGCCTTTGAGCTCAGCGATGAATGGTTGTTTCACAAGACCATCTCCAAGGAGAGACTCTGCTCCTTCTAGAATTGAATTGCGAGATTCTTTCACCGCGAGAAGGTTATAGTGCTGAGAAGAGTCACGGATGAATTTCCTCAGAGCGACATCATTATTGGCTCGTTCACTTAACAAAGAGGCGACAGCACTGATTGCTCGTGTAGGAGTTTCAAATCCATCTACAAAATCACGTCGTCGACTTACTTTTTCACCATTACTCACTAATTGTGATATCGGGTAGATTTCTATTCGTAACTGTCCCTTCTTCGAGAAACCAACTAGAAAGAAGGGCAACATAATGAGGGTGCCTTTATCTCCCACATGCTCAATGGATATCGGCACGGATAGATCTGTCAAGCTCGAGAATTGTGTTTGTATCGAATTGCTCGTGGATTGAGCTTCTGCGAAAAAGCCATCTCGTTCTTCTAGAAGGTCTTGAGCTGTAACTTGAATATCAGAGAGTATTCCGTCTCTCTTGGATGTGTCTCGTTGCAATGCAAATTGCCGCGATTCAATAGTTTTCTTGAGATCTGTGATTCTTGTTTTCTTCTTTTCTGATGAAGATGCAGATACCCTTGTGAGTTCAGATTCCAGCTCAACAATCTGCTTCTCAAGTGATGCAATTCTGAGATCCAATCTAGACAATATTGGTGCAGATGAATTTTCTTGGTTTCCTACAATAGTTTCAACCTTATCAGTGAAAGAGTCTACTAGTTGGGTAATTGTTTCCTCTGCAGAACTAAGAGTATCTGCAGTTTCGCGAAGTAGCTCAATTGATTTTGTGAATTCTTTTTGTCCAAGAAGACCAGAAAGAGAAACCGCGTAATTTTCTATATTGTTTCTCAGGGGGCGTTCAAGAATGTGAGCAACTCCTCGAGACATTAGACCACTCATTAGACCCAACAAGGTTGTACGGCTAGTACTGCGTAATGGTGATATGAGGGCTCGTGCTTGCTTTAGACTCTCAAGAAGATCGCCCGTGTTGATATTCTCAATTACCGAGGAGGCATCGATTATTTTGTGGCAAGTCAATGATTCACGTGTGAGTCCGAATAACTCGACAAGAAAACTGCGATTTGTGAAGGGGGATTGTACTATGACAACAGGCAGATAGCACTTCAGGATGAACTCAAGTTCACGACCGTTTCTTTGTGCAACTGCACGCATCACCATGCCAGCTAAGACATAGTCCTCTGGAGCAGCCTGTTCCATGGGTTGGCCACCAGCCAAATGGAGTCTCCTCGTAGTTGTTGCAGGTACAATGAGGTTCCAGCGTTCAAGGTCCATCGTGATTCCTATGGTTGATGTCATGGGAACGCTTTTCATACTTTCTTATGGAGAGATGATTAAGTGTTTGGGCGCTCCTCACACTTCTTGGAGCAAATTGAATGACAAGAGATGACCCGTTACTCCTACCAATATGTCAGGTTTGTGGAGAATACAAGGGAGTGGGATTATGTAAGAACTCAACTTGTTCAAGTTCGAAAATCACATCCAACCGAGAGAATTCGGTTGAGATGAGAAAAGAATTAGTTCACAAGTCCTGTAGTCTCTGTGAGAGTACATCAGTAGTTACGTGCAACAGCTGTAATCGGAGTTTCTGTGAAATTCATGGCTCGGATCAAGACGAAAGGTACCTCGTGAAATGGAATCAACGCGTAGGTACCTGCTCTATTTGCACACAGGTTGTATGTGAGAATTGTTGGATTCTAGAAGAGGAAGGTGCCATAACGTGTCTGGTACATCTTGAGGAGGATAAAAGCCTCAGGAGTAGTCGGTAAATCTCCGGGCCCAATACGTAACGGTCAAACATTTATGGATAAGAGTAACCTCAGTTACTGGGACGTGACATGCCAGAAGCGACGTTTGTAGTTCAGCTAGACGATTTTCAGGGATTCATTGTCAAGCAACGATATCCTATGACATTAACGCTCAATGAAAAAGTGCTCAATCTCATTTTCTTTGAGCGACAAAAGGAGAAGAAAGAATCCATAACATTCTCAGAAATAGAAGGTTTGAATTACGCGATTTACAGTTCTCCTCAGTATCCAGGTTGGATGGTCTGTTCAATACTTAGCACAGATGAGGAGTTCGAAGATCTTCGTGAAAACCTATCTGGTTCAGGAAGATTAATTCTTGCCTTGATGGACGAAGATTCAGAAGTGGTGAATCTTGAAGAGCTAGTAAAAAGTCGCAGCATTCTGAAAGAAAATAGCAATGAACAAAATCTGGCAAGTGTTTTCTTAACACCATCCTCAGCCTTATTGCTTGAACGAATGCAAACAGAAGGTGTTGAAAAGGCTGCAAAGCTTTCAATCTGGCTAAAGAACCAAGTACAGGATGAGGTTGACCTACGAGAAGCTATGACACCTCTAATGAACTCTGGAATTGTGAAGGTCGAGTTAATCGGAAAGACTGCAGAAACGGTTTTCTTGGTGAGGGATGTTTTTGGATATCGTGCGCCTCCTGTTGATTCAATATTGAAGGTCGAACAGACACTACCAAGCATTGAAGAGAAATACAAAGAATATGTTTCCACATTCTTTTCTCCTCCGCCACCTAACAAAGGTTACAATCCAACAATTCCAGTTGACGATCCAAACTCTCCGATTCTTGAAGATAGAGAAAAAATATCTCGAATCCTCGCTGACAGCCTGAACTTTATGGTGCTTGATACACTCAGAGATGAACCACTAACATTGGGAAACATCTCACAGAAGACAGCTCTACCAGAGTCAGTTGTGAAGAAAGTACTCTGGTCTTTAGAAGCAGAGAAAGTCGTAGTGCATTTCGATGATGAGGGTGTTTGGGCTCTCCTTACTAACCCAAGAATCGAAACCTTCATTCCTGAATATGTTCTTCCGCTTATTGCGAAGAAGGTATCAGAGAAAGAAATAACACCTCAAATAGCTCGCAGGCATCTCGAACTCTTGATTCAGAATTATGGTGAAGTGAAGTGATTAGAAGCGTCTACGTGCTTGGCGAACAGGGAAACATGCTATTCTTCAAGGATTATGCCAAGAGTGAGTCAAAAGCAGACTTAGTGGAATTCCTTGTCAATCTCACACACTTTCTCAAGACAGTAGACCTTGAAGACAAAACTGAATTTATGAATGTAGCAGTTTCGAGGATCTTCTTTGCACAGAGAAACACATTCACCTTCATGTTCGTTGCTGACAAAGCTGATGATCCCGCACAAATGGATGATAAAATGGGCCAGCTAGTTGACACATTCATGCGAGATTATGCTAACTTGGCACTTGCGAATCAACCATTAGATGGATACAATGAAAAAGTTGATGAGATAGCTGTTACAATGGTAAAGGTTGCAATTCTAGGCTTTGCTGGAGTAGGAAAGACAACGACGCTTCACCTCTTGCGTGGAGAAACCCTACCACTTGTTCATGATCCTACCATTGGTGTGAGTATCAAGAAATTGCCTGAAGAAGTAGAAAACGCCAACATTGTTCTTTGGGATCTCGCTGGACAGTCCAGATTCAGTATCCTCTGGGCGAAGATGATAGCAAACGCACAAGTTGTTATTATTGTAACCGACAGCACACTCGAAAATGTACTGAGAAGTAAGAAGCTCGTAACTCTTGTTAAAGATGAAGTTCCTGATGCGAAGATCATTGGCATTGCAAACAAACAGGACTTGCCTACTGCTTTAACTCCAGAACGAGTCGGGCAAATTCTTGGGATCCCGACATATGAGCTTGTAGCAATTGATATCTCATACAGAGACCGTCTTATCCAAATCATCAGGAGAGCTATACTAGAAGGTAAGGCTGACGCAAAGGCTGCATAATGTCAAGCAGTTCAATGCTCTGAACCTGAAGTGTATTCATCAAGGCAAAGGTTAAGAGCCAAACGGAATGAAATAGCTCTTAACAGCCGCCTATAGGTGAATATAATGTCCTTTGATTTAGAAGGTATAATGGCGAAATTAAAAGAAATCGAAAACTTCGCTGACTCAGTCGCGGAGACTAAGAAGCTTGCAGACAACTTGGCTGAGAACTTCGCCAAGATGAAGAGCAATATCAATCAAACGATAAATGACAGCTTCACTGAGATAGCCAATCAAATAGAAGCTCTAAGACAGAATATGGAGAAAATGGAGAGCGTCAAGACAGATGTCCCAAAAGTTGACACTCCGGCCCCGGCAGTAACTCCTGAACCGGCGCCTGCGCCGGAGGTTACACCAACTCCAGAGGTTACTCCTGAACCAACTCCAGAACCTGCTCCTGAACCAACTCCTGTGGAAATTCCTGAACCAACTCCGGAACCCGCTCCTGAACCGGAACCAACACCTGAGCCAGCTCCTGCTGCAGCTCCAGCTGAAGGTAACGATCAGATGGACTTCCTGCTACAACAGAAAGACCAACTGAAGGCTAAATTGACCGACTTGCGTTTCGACTACATGCGAGGATATATTCCAGAATCGGAATATAAAGAGAAGGAAACGGACCTAGATACTCAGCTTGAAGATGTCGACAAGCAGATAGCCGCACTAAAGTAGGAAGGCCTATTTCTAATCCTGCAGTCTTGTGTAGACGTAGTCACAATAAAACACCGTGAAATTTACATTTAGACTGCCAAATGTAGTCTTGTATACCTCAGATACGTCCAATATCCACCACACTCTCTCGACAAACGATATGGGTACAAGAGTGGAAAATGAACCAAGATTCACACTGCCCCCAACTTCAGACGAAAGTAATAGAAAACATATTAATATTGTTTCGAATATTCCATCTATTGTTTGAAAAACAAGATGAATTGTGCATGGAACCAATTGTAGATCGATTTGCTCTGGTTACAGGTTTCTCTAGTCCGTTTCCATTTGAATTCACAAAGATTACAGAAGGCTTAGAGAAAAAGGGTTACAAACCACCTCCAGACAAGCAGGTAACGATTGCCATAGATTCAACTGGAGGAAAAACACATCTTAGGCAGCTCTTTGGTGAGGATGTTGAGATCGTATACAACGAGAATCAGGGACATCTTACAGTTTCATCTACCAATCTATCAGTTTCAGTAAAGACATTAAAGGAAGTGCTAGAGGAAATCAAACGCACCTCACCAATAGCTCCCACGATTGATTGGTATGAATTAGATTTTCACGGAAGAACATCGATCGATAGGCTTCCATTAGATTCAAAGACAAGTAAAGTTAACAACAAGGAACTTGACAATCTATTGGGAATGAAAACTCAAATTTTCGCTTCATCAATTTGTGCATTTGAGGGGGACACCCCGATACAACCGTTGAACACAGTTCCTAACTGGTTTCAACTTATAATCCAACCATTTGTGTCAAATCCTAGATATTTCTATGTCCGCATAATATACCGAAGAAATGATTTCAAGAGATTAGAAGAAATGATTGAGAGAATACCAAAAATAATCGAAGAAGGTTTAGAAAGATATTGAGGAGTGCTCATGATAGGTCAAGAAAGATTGTTAGAACATTCAACTTTGGCGTCAACACTCCCACCTATGCATTATCAGAGAAGTGATGCGAGTGCCTCGGGCCAAGAAGCAATACCGAGAGGAATGAGTTCAGGACACTCATCGCAAGAATATGATGAAGATGACCAGCTATCCAACGAAAGCTGGACATTGACGAAATTAAGCGGTAATGTATTGCGGTTCATTGTCAGAATCGAAGATGCAGCAGGATTCTTCAAATTTGAAAAGAATGTATTGGAGTATGACAGAAGGTTTAGCTATAGAATGGTAGTCACCGTATCCACAAGTTCTGATGAACAACTGACTCTAGAACTGGATAATTCTCTTCTGAATTTACTATCAGCTGGAAAGATAGTTAGATTAGCAATAGATCATGAAACAATAGTTCTTGAGCGAATTTACGACCCTTATTTTCTTGCTTTGCATGGAACGAAATTCGCATCAGTAACGCCAGAAGAGATAGAGGAGATAAGTCGTGAGGAATAAATCAGATGAGTTAGGGATTCTCCTTGACACCTCATTCATTCTTCCGTCATTAGGGATAGAGGTTACCAATTCCAAAATTAAAAGAGGATTGGACAAGTTGCGAAATAGCAGTAATGAAGTATACTATACAGACCTGAACCTCTACGAGGCAACATTAATTGCAGCAAAAAGAATTAGAGGGAATAATTTCGACTCAAAAAGATATAGAGAAGGTGTGAATAGTATTGTTCTAGGAGGGGTGTTCAATAAAGCACTTCTTCAACCGGACGCATATAATAAGGCATTAGATTATTGGATTATGGGTCATCGTGATTTGGTTGACAATCTACTTTATGCAATATCAATTCAAAATGAGTTGAAGTTTTTAACATTAGAAAAACGCCTTAAGAATTTCATCGAAGATAATGAGCTTCCCAATACGCTGATTTCAGTTTCTTGGCTATGATTCACTCTTCCGGACACTGAAATCGGGGAATTAACTATATGATGAATTCTCCAATCTCGGTGATTCTTGAGTTCAAGAATTTCCTCTTTTTTCGTGTTCATTCTGTATTGAGTAGGTAGAGAAATGGAGTTAATAAACAATAATGAAGTAGTAGTTTGTGAGGATAAACATTCATGACATCGCCCAAGGAATCCCCTATCGTTTTCAATAGACCCCACAAGGTGGAGGAGCTTGAGAAATTAGGTCTTATCGAAGTCCATGATGTTTATGACGCTTGGAAGTCTGAGGGGGCAATCATCAACCT
>VAPB011031366.1_pt1 | contig 11220 bp, 10 predicted proteins | sample 3395101 | NCBI WGS metagenome assembly VAPB01 (sample SAMN08290433, study PRJNA428436) | hydrothermal vent metagenome | isolation source: Deep-sea hydrothermal vent chimney | place: Indian Ocean: Southwest Indian Ridge | reverse complement strand
TTTTCGTGATCAGAGTCACAGAATATTAACTCGCCGAGCTCCATACTTAGAGTCATAATCAGGCCGGATCTATTCCGGCTAAAAAAAGAAAGGAGGGCTTATCATGAGAAAATATGTCTTATTAATTCTTCTGCTTTTTCTCACAGCACTTGCCGCATGCAGCGGGGGAGGCAGTGGTGGAGAAACAGCATCAACAGGTGGAACAACAGAATCAGGAAGTGTAGCACTTTTCATAACAGATAATCTTGCAGACTTCAGTCAGGTAACGGCAACAATTACAGAAGTGACACTTCTCCATACCGGATCAGGAACTTCCTGCTCCATCTTTTCAGGTGAAGAGACAGTAAATCTTGCAGAGCTTGCTTCAGAATCTCTGTTATTGGACATCACAAATTGCCCGGCTCAAGAATATAACAGGATACGCGTTGAAACAAACAGCTCGGTTGTGCTTACCCAGAACCACATAACAGATGAATGTACTTTTGTCTCCTATAAGGACGAGCATAATAATACTAATGTTCTTGAATGCGATGACACTGTCTGTTCTCTGGAGATCAACGGCATTGTTAATGTATTTGCAGATCAGGAAAACGCTCTCACCCTTGATTTTGACCTTAAAGAATTCGAAGTGGAAAACTTCGGAGAGCTGGGATGTACCGCAACTATGAAGGTTAAGCCGCTTAGTCATGACGATGTTGATGACAAAAAGGAAGAAGGTATGAAGGAATCAATAAAAGGAGTTGTTTCTGAACTGAATATTGAAACACACACCTTCACCCTGACAAGAGAAAAACACGTATTTACTGTGCTCTATAATAATGTCTCCCAGGAAGGCATTGACGAACTTCTCACCCTTGCACAGGATAACAGCCTCAAAACCAGGGCCGTATGCTCCTTATTCAATCTGGAAAGCAATGAATGCACGGCATCAGAGATCAATGTCGGGGTGGAAGGTATTATTTCAGAACTGACTGAAACCACCTTTATCCTTACGTTCAATCCTGAAATAAATGTTTACTACACCGGCGCAAAAATCTGCGGTACTCTTGTTAATGAAGCAAAAGCGGAAGTTATGTTGTCAGGCTTCAACGGCACAGCCTATCTTGCTTATGAGGTGGAAATAAGAAAAGATCATGACGTCAAAGACGCAGGGGAATTAATAAAAGGGATCGTCTCGGAACTTAATATTGAGGCCCGCACTTTCACCCTGACAAGAGGAGAACACTCATTTACCATCCTCTACAATGATGTCTTACAGGAAGGCATTGATGAACTTCTCACACTTTCACAGGAGAACGGCCTCAAAACCAGGGTGGTGTGTTCTAAATTTAACCCTGATAGTAATGAATGCGCGGCGTCAGAGGTTGATTTGGGCGTCGGAGGTATTATTTCAGGGCTTGTTGATACAACTTTCCTGCTTACGTTCAATCCTGAGATAAGCGTTGATTATTCCGGAGCGGCAGTATACGGCGCTCTCGCAAATGAAGCTGAAGCAGAGGTCATGCTGTTCGGCTTCAATGGCACAGACTATCTCGCCTATGAGATAGAGATCAGGGAGAAACTCACAGATTAGGTAATCAGGAGAAAACAGTCAACAGGCCGGCTGAATAAAAAGGGGTTAGCCGGGATCAGCTAACCCCTTTTTAATTCGGGTTCTTCGTATTAATATAAGCAGATGTGAGGATAAGCAGGATCCCGATTATTAACACCGGTACCCCTACTTCAATCTGTATAGAATCACTCAGCGCGTCTACAAATTGCTTGACCGGATTACCGGCAAGTTTTACTCCCACGCTGCCTCTTATTTCATGCATTTTGCTCTGAAAAAAATAAGCCGACAATACAAAAGTAAACAGCGCCCAGCCGCCTGTCATCCATAACCATTTCATTTTATTAATTAGAATAGCTACTAAAGACGCGGCTGCCGCTACCAGCAGCATAATCCCGTCTGCTTCTCCATTACCGAAATAAGTCACACTCCCGATAACAGGTGCATTGACAAATGGCAGAAATACTCCTATTGCCATTATGCCTATACCGGCAAATCCTATTTTCTCTTTTGAACCAAATACCCTGCCACTGAAACCTTCCTTAACCAATGACGCTGTGTGCGGGTTCTTGAGTTTCGACGCCTTCCACTCTTCATACTCTTCCTTATTGTGCCATTGCGGCATTAGGCAAACCCCCTTTTGGCTGAATGATTTAGTGTTCTCATATCATAATTATAATAAAACTCAGAAAGAAATCAAAGTTTCAATTCGGATTCCAAATTTCTTATCTCTCTTACCCTCTGCACAACTGGAGGATGCGAATAATGAAACGCGGCATACAGCGGGTGCGGATGCAGGTTTGAAAGGTTGTCTTTTGAAAGTTTTATAAGAGAACTCGCCAGGCTTTCAGGATTGCCTGTTAGTTCACAGGCAAAGCGGTCTGCCTGCCTTTCATGCCGCCTGGAGAAGTAACTGGATAACGGTCCAAGAGGAAAGCCGACGATACTGCCAATAAAGCCCAGTATCACAACTTTCGCAAAAAAAGAGTCTGCTTCAATTGAAAAGACCTGTAACAGGAAATCCGACTGGAGAATGTAAAAAGCCGCATAAAGCACTGCAAACGCCATAACTTCTGAGACTATAATGCGCTTTAGGACATGTTTTTTCTTCCAGTGGCCGATCTCATGGGCCAGAACGGCAATTACTTCATCCCTGTCCATTTTCGCAAGAAGAGTATCATATAGTATTATCCGTTTGACTTTTCCTATACCGGTAAAATAAGCATTAGTATGCCTGCTCCTTTTCGAAGCATCCATTTTAAAAATACTGCTGACCCTTATGCCTGCTTTTTCAGCCATATCTTTTATCCTGTCTTCCATCTCTCTGTCATCAACAGGCGTGAATTTATTAAAAAGAGGCTCAATCACATAGGGCGATATGTACATGATGAACAGGCTAAACAGAAGAAAGAACCCCCATACCCACAGCCACCAGAACTCAGGGCTGTAAGAGACCAGCCATAAACCAACCGAGATGAGAATGCCGATAAGGATCGTAGAAACCAGAATGGATTTAAAAAAATCCGCCAGCCACAGCCCGGGGGTCAATGTGTTAAATCCGTATTTCTTTTCTATCTTAAAATTTCGGTATAAGCTGAATGGTATGGAAATGATATTTTCAGCATATATCAGAAACAGAAAGAATGCCAGGCCGGAGACAACGAAGTGCCAGTTCATTGACATTACCCATGAATTATATAAATTCAGCAGACCTCCGAATAAAAATACCAGCAGGACTATGTTGTTAAATATAGATGCCGCAAACGAGAACTTACTGTTTTCTATAGTGTAATCACATGTTCTTTTTAATAAATCCGTATCAATCCGACCCTCAAATTCAGGGGGGACCTCAGCGCCGTATTTCTTCAGATGCCCGAGATTAAGCGCCTTTAGCCAATAGCCAAAAAGTACAATGCAAATGTATGAGAGAAAAAAAAGAAATAAATAGGTCTTCATTAGAGAATACAATACGTTATTAAAGCTACAGGGTGCAAGCGAAGCGAACCTTAATAAGAAAAGGAATGATTCTGGGCTGAATGAAATTTGCCAATTATCATTTTAAATTTGACATTTAACATTTGTCTTTCTTATGCCCCTATCCTCCTATCTTCGACATTGCCTGAAGAAATTCTGAGGTAGCCGCGCTTTTATGCAAAAGATGCCGTTGTGGTTTAACTTTGATCGCATCGTAGAACAACTGTTCTATCTCAATATCAGATGCCCCGCTCCTCATTGGAGTTTTTATATCAATCTCGACTTGCGAAAAAAGGCAAGGCCGAATTTTTCCGTTAATCGTCAGACGCAGTCTGTTACAGACTCCGCAGAAGTGGTCACTTATCGGGCTTATTATACCGATGACACCTCTGGCGCCTTTAAGCCTGAAATTTCTTGACGGGCCTTTACCCCTGAAACTGAGACGTTCAAGACTGCCGATAGCGGATATTCTTTCCAGGACTTCCTTTGAATCAATACACCTGTCCTTTCTCCACATCTCATTTTTACCCACAGGCATAAACTCAATGAACCGTACATGATAATTTTTTTCAAATGTTAAAGAAGCAAAAGACAATATTTCATCGTCATTAAGCCCGCGTATGGGCACGACATTTATTTTTACCGGAGAAAGATCCACTCTTTCCGCCTCTTTCACAGCCTGCCAGACACGGTTTATATCGCCCCCATTCGTAATTGACCTGTATTTACCAGGATCCATCGTATCGAGACTGATATTTACACGGTCAAGGCCGGCTTTTTTCAGTTCATCGGCAAGTTCGGGCAGCATAATACCGTTAGAAGTAAGACTCAGGTCCTGTATCCCAGTCTGTTTGATAGATGAGATAAGCCCGGTTATATTTTTTTTCATTAGAGGTTCGCCCCCTGTTATACGGATCTTCCGCAGGCCGTTCTTCCGGACAATATTCACAAACCGGACAATCTCTTCAAAGGTCAGAACCTCTGACTTATCAAAGTTTTTTATTTTTTTCGCGGGAGCACAATAAACGCATTTGAGATTACATTTATCTGTTATGGATATCCTCAGGTAGTCTATCCTGCGATTGTAGGGATCTCTTAAAGGTGATCGCGACTGTTTAGATGTCTTAGTCATATTACATGATAATTCCAAATCTCAAAGCTCAAATGTCCAATGAATGTCAAAGTTTAAAGACATTAAAACATTTGTTATTTGGGCTTGATTTGGCATTTAGATTTAGTTATTTGACATTTAGTTGTTATAAATATTACTTCCCAAACGGACACACAGGGTAACGGCAATCGTCGCATTTCAGACACAAACCGCCGTGCCCCAGTTCAGCCAGTTCCTCCCTGCCGATCCTTTCACCGGCAAGGACTCTTGGCAGTATGATATCAAATACGGTTATATCGCTATACATGCCGCATGCCGGAATACCGAGAATGGGTATCTCGCCATAATATGCAATGAGGAACATAGACCCTGGCAGAACAGGTGAGCCATAGGTTATCTCGCCCGTGCACAAATTACTGATCGCATACCTTGTAACATCATCAGGGTCAACCGACATGCCCCCTGTTATTATTACCAGGTCGGCACCGTCAGCTATTAACTCCCTTATCCTGTCTTCTATCTGTCCAACTTCGTCAGGTACATAGTGAAGGCCGACTATCGTGCCATTCACAGCCTTTATTTTTCTCTTTATAACAGGCGCAAAAGCATCTTTTACTCTTTTGTGATATACCTCATTACCGGTTATAACTACCCCTGCCACTGGTTTTCTCATATCGCTTACAGTAAGTATACCTTTGACTGCCCCTGCGATCTTTACAGCTTCATCTACAACAAACCTTTTCACAACAAGAGGGATAGCCCTTGTCCCTGCTACAAGCTGTCCCCTTTTTACAACTGAATTGCCATGGATCGTGGCACAGCTGACATCTCCCAGCATGTTGAATTTTAAAAGGGCATCACGGTCTACCCTGAACAGCCCGTCCTTTTCAGCAAAGAGATTGATCTTACCCTCTTTTGGCTCTTTGTTCCATCTTATTCCAGTGCCGGAAAGCGCTTCCGCAAGAGCGCGAGCTGCATCGTTCTCATGCATCTCGTCTTCCCTGATCTTAAGTATAAACAGATTTTCCTTCCCTATCCTTTTAAGAAGGCTTATATCCTCTTTTTTTACTATATGGCCTTTTTTAAACGCAGTACCCTTGAACTCACCCGGCCTGATCTCGGTTATATCATGGGCAATGACCATACCGACAGCCTCATTCACCGAAACCGTCCTGGAACCTTCACCATTATTGCTTTTATGCCCATGTATATCGCACATAGTGAAATCTGTTAATCCATCAATGGCATTACCCTTCCCTGCCAAATACCTTTAAAAACCTTTTATCAAGCATCTCATTTATCCCGCGTTCAAGCTTTTCGTATTTCTTTAAAAACTCTGTTGCATTTTTTGTAAGCCTAGCCCCGCCGCCGTTCTTTCCTCCAGCCTTCCTTTTAACCAGTTCAACACCGAGGCGCTCTTCCATTACCTGTATATAGCTGAGGGCTCTCCTGTACGACAGGTTGATTTCCTTTGCCGCACTGTTAATTGAGCCAAGCCTGTCTATGGCCTTCAGCAGTGCCTCTCTGCCACTGCCAAATACAGGCTCACCACCAACCTCGATCCATATCTTCGACCTTACATCCATCATGCTACCGTTATGACATATTTGCCTAACGATGTCAAGAGTTAAGGCAGGGATTGGGGGTTAGGGATTAGTGTTCAGGGATTGGAGATTGGGGGTTAGGGAGTGGGGATCGGTTCAACAGGAAACCTGATTCTTTATAGCCGCAATCGACAATTGATTAGATTCTGCATGAGCAATGAGGTTATAGGCTATTACGGTTAATTCCCCGGCGTTTTCTTTTAAAGGAGTCGCACGGCTATTCATCATCAACCTTCCTGTTTTCACTTTGTGGAAACGAACACCATATCATGGAGCCTGGCTAATTTCTTATCCTCTTAACTTCTCATCTTCTTAATTTCTTATTTACTGTTTATCAGCACACGCCTTACACAGCGCCCTGCCCGCCACATAAACCTCTCTCCTGTCCTGAACATGCTCGCCGCATTCAGCGCACCTGACCCTGCTAAGCGGCCTTCCGGGCATGTCCTGCTCAGGTATTTCAACATCGACATCCGTACACTGAAACAGTTCTTCATCAGGCATTACCTTATAAGCGGCGGTCTGGCATTCATATTTATCCTCTATCTCAGGGAAATAATTTTTAGCTGCGGCTTTTGATTCTTCCTTTGCCAGTATTCTAACTGCCTTCCCTGTTTTAAGGTTCTTAAAGGTAACCGCCATCTTACCGTAATCAAGAAGTTTTAATGTTCTTTTTCCGGGGCTGCAGCCTGTAACAGACTGTACTGCGTCTGTTGCGCATCTGTCTATCTCCACAAAAACCATAATATCCTTCCTGTCTTTGCCTTTCGGGTCTAGTATTCCGGTCTTTTTCAGACCAAGCATACTCATTCTTACCCCAAGAACCTGGCCCGGACATAGGTGCCCGTGGACCTTTACAGATTCATCAAGCAGATCTTCAAAATCAGGGACAGACTTTTGCCCTCTAACCATTTATCCCTTTCTGTTATATTTATTCCCTCTTTTGTCAAATCTACAATCTTCAATCAGGTTCTGTCAAATTAAACAGAAATTGTTTCCATCAGGATATGGTCTTGCCAGTTGCTACTTGTGATAATTTGATATAATAACTGAAGAGGTTCTCTGATGGTTAGCTTAAAGAAGATTATTCTCATATCTATTATCCTGCTTGTTTCTGCACATGTATATGCGGCTCAGGAAGAAAAAATCGTTTTTGCCATTTCACCAATGGCATCTCCAGCTTCTACACTTTCAATCTATAGTGAGTTCATCGAATATATTTCGGAAAAGACCAAGAAAAAAATCATTCTAAAACAGCGGAGAAAATACGCAGAGATAAATTCTCTCCTTAAGACAGGTGATGCTCAGTTTGCCCTTACATGCACCGGAGCATTTTTAAGCGGTAAATATGAATTCGGCCTTGAGGTTCTTGCAGTGCCTGTTATAGATGGTAAAACCAGTTATAACTCCTATATTATTGTACATAAAGAAAGCAAAATAGAAGACTTTCTTGAGCTTAAAGGAAAGGTCTTTGCCTTCACTGATCCCCTTTCATTGTCAGGCAGACTGTATCCCGTTTATCTCCTGAGTACAATGGACGTAACACCGGAAATATTTTTCAGGAAAACCTTTTACACATCAAGTCATGAAAAATCAATAGAGTCTGTTGCTCACGGTCTTGCTGATGGTGCCTCCGTGGATAGCCTAATTTTTGAAGATATGAAAAGAATGAAGAATCCCGCGACTGAAATGGTGAGAATTGTAAAAATATCGCCGTCTTACGGTATACCTCCCATTGTGGTATCTCCTCTAACGGACAAATCTACAAAACATCTTATGCTGACATCACTTCTTAAGATGTCTGAAGACCCCGCCGGAAAGATAATCCTCGACAAACTCCAGATTGACAAGTTTATCCTTCCCAATCCTGCTATCTATGTTGCAGCAGTGAAGATGAGAAAGGCGGCAATGCAGGCTTTTTCACCATGAATTTGAAGAAAATCATTACGGGTATTGCCTTTCGGATTTCTCTTTCTATTGCTGTTATTGTAGCGGCAACAGCCATAACTGTAAGCTGGCTAATACTGAAAGAAGAAAAAACAACTCTGGAGGTTGAGCTTCAGAGTAAAGGAACGTATCTCGCAGAATTATTATCCTACAATATAATAGAACCTCTGCTTTATGAAGAACGTCATGAAATATTTTCTCTTCTTGAGGGCTCCATGAAGAGCAAAGAAAGCATTGCTGTGTATGCTGAGGTTCGTGACAGATACGGTGAACTAATAGTTGCAGCATATAAAAATGAGAATTTCAGCAATATGGAACTGCCATTATATAGTTTTGATAATCCAATAGACACTGTCTTGATCCAGGAAGATGATAATCTGCCGATCTATCACCTTACTTTGCCTATAAATGTTGAAACTCTTGGAACTATAGGATTTCTCAGACTGTGCATTACAAAAGAATTTCTTTACAGCACTCTTGAAGACGTAAGACAGAAGTTTTATCTTCTGGGCGCAGTCATTATTTTTATAGGTGTAATGATTGGGCTCTGGATAGCGAGAAAAATACTAAGGCCAATCATCATTCTTAATAAAGGAGTTAAAAGAGTTGGAGAAGGAGAGGTCGGGGTCGAGGTGCCTGTTATCGGTGTCGGTGAAACAAAAGAGCTTGCACTGTCCTTTAACAGGATGTCCGTGAAACTTAAAGAACTCATTGACGCGATGAAATCTGCACAGGAACATCTTGTCAGAACAGAAAAACTGTACGCTATCGGAGAATTCTCTGCAGGAGTTGCACATGAGATAAAAAATCCACTCACATCCATTAAATTACTTATGCAGACAGTGAAACAAAAAAGGCAGGCTTTATCTATCGAAGATATTAATGTAATTGAAGGGGAGATAAACAGGATAGACCATATTACAAAAGAGTTTCTTGCATTTGCCAGACCGGAAAAAACAAAAAAAACGGAAACTAATATCTACGACGTTCTTGAAGAGGTTATTACTGTAACAAAACCAAAGATGGAGCAGTCTTCAATAAAACTTATACAGACAATTTTACCTTCATTACCAGCAATAAATGGAAGTCACGATGCCCTCAAACAGGTTTTTCTCAATATCTTCCTCAATGCGATTCAGGCGATGGATAGCGGGGGAACACTTAGTATTGAAACGTCAATTAATAATGGAAAATTGTCGGTTATAATAAAAGACACCGGAGTTGGGATCCCCGAGAAGGATTTAAAAAAGGTTTTTGACCCTTTTTTTACCACGAAAGAGGAAGGAACTGGCATGGGACTTGCTTTGACTCATAACATAATGACTAACCATTCCGGCAAAATCGAAATAGCTTCAACCCCGGACATCGGGACGACTGTAAGAGTGGAGCTGCCTGTATGAATACACTACTTATTGTAGATGATGAAAAAGCGGTAAGATATTCCTTTACAAGAATGTTTGAAGAAGACTTCATAGTTCTAACAGCGGAGGACGGCAGTTCAGCTTTACGTATTCTCGATTCCGATAGTAACAATATAGATCTTGTTTTCCTTGATATCAGAATGCCCGGTATGGGGGGAATTGACCTGCTTAAAAAGATAAAGGAGAGAACAAGGAACCTTCCCGTGATCGTAATGACTGCTTTTGGTGATTCTGATACTGCCATTAATGCTATGAAGGAAGGGGCGTTTGATTATCTTACAAAACCGTTAGACGGTGACCAATTAAAAGAGATTATTATGAAAACATTATCGTCGTCAAGGTTCCAGCATGAGGCCTACTACTGTAAAGAGATAGACACGCTTCCTGATAATGCTGTAACAATTGTGGGGAAAAGTAAAGCAATTCTTGATGTATGCAAAATGATCGGCCAGGTTGCCAGCACAGAAATCCCGATATTAATAACGGGGGAAAGCGGGGTCGGAAAAGAGATAGTTGCACAGGCAATTTATAACCACAGTAATAGAGACGGCGAATCTTTCATAGCTGTTAATTGTGCTGCCCTGCCGGAAGGTATTGTTGAGAGCGAATTATTCGGCTCTGAGAAAGGGGCATTCACCGGAGCTGAAAAGAGGAGGATTGGAAGGTTTGAACAGTGTGACAAAGGAATTATTTTTCTTGATGAAATTGGAGATATGAGTCTCTCAACCCAGGCAAAACTACTCAGGGTGCTCCAGGACGGAAGCTTTGAACGGATTGGCAGCAATGAGACAATTAGTTCAGACGTGAGGGTGATAGCTGCGAGCAATAAAATTCTTCACGATGAAGTTAAGAATGGAAGATTCAGAGAAGACCTGTTTCACAGGATTAATGTCTTTTCAATATATATACCGCCTCTGAGAGAGAGAAAAGAAGATATCCCTGTATTATCAGAATATTTTATTTCAAAGGCTATAAAAAAGACAGGAAAACAGATAAAGGTATTATCACCAGAAGCTTTGGAACTCCTCAGATTATATAATTGGCCAGGTAATGTCAGAGAGCTTGAGAATGTTTTAAAAAGAGCTGTATTAGTTTCAAAAGGTCGTGTAATAGGAGTCGGGGATATTACGTTAGGTCCGGAACTGGATAAAAACGGGTTGCAGGAACTCACCGGTTTAATTGAAAATTTACTGAAAAGGACACTTGCAGATGAGAGCAAATCAAATATCTATCATTCCATTATCTCAAGTGTTGAAAAAAACCTGGTTGAAAAAGCGCTCCATATAACAAAAGGTAATCAGGTGCAGGCATCTGCGCTGCTGGGGATTACGAGGGTAACATTAAGAAAAAAAATACAGGAATATAATATCCAGCCTGAGTAGAGGATATACATTGCTGACTATCATTTATGCAGTTCTCGCTATTTTAAGGTTAAAATAATTGCGAACTTCTTTCAGACAAGCATAAATAATGTTTATACGCCTCATTACTAAATTCCCTCTTATATTTCATTAAGTTAATCTCTTCCCTTCAACAATTCTTCATAAACAATATAAATAGTATTTATAATATTATTCTCTGGCATATTCTTTGCTTAATTTGATCGTTAGCAAC
>VAPB010278974.1_pt1 | contig 11247 bp, 12 predicted proteins | sample 3395101 | NCBI WGS metagenome assembly VAPB01 (sample SAMN08290433, study PRJNA428436) | hydrothermal vent metagenome | isolation source: Deep-sea hydrothermal vent chimney | place: Indian Ocean: Southwest Indian Ridge | reverse complement strand
ATAGCTGTAGCGCTTGCTGAGGCATTCAAATGTTCCGTAAATGAGCTGCCGTTGACCATTGTTCTTTCATGGTTTGAACAGAAAGCTGTTGCAATTCTTCTAGGACTGTTCAGCCTTGACGTTAAAAATATCTATCTTGGTCCCAAGCCTCCTGAATTTGTAACACCAGCTGTCTTAAAGGTACTGCAGGACAACTTCAATCTGAAGCTGACAGGAGATGCTGCTAATGATATGAGGGCGATGCTTGGATAAACAATTAGATATTGTGTCTAAGTAACCAGCCCTGATTATTCTTGAATAATCAGGGCTGGTTTTTATGTAATTTATTACCGTTATTAAAATTTACTCCGTTAGAAGAACAAAGGTTTTCTAACGGGGTTGATAAAGATTATTGCATTTCTTCTTATGTTGTCTGACAGGATATGTGAAAGTGATTGACAAGTATCTCAACTTAGATTACTTTTAACTCATTAGGAGAGCCTGGTGATAAGCGTCTGACAAACCGTTTAGTGTATTAAGAAAGAATAATAATGAACTGGTATCGGATTGATTCAAAAGAGATTTTCCTGAAGATCAACACCTTCGAAGAAGGGTTGACTGATAAGGAAGCCAGGGAACGTCTTACAAAGTACGGCCCAAACAAACTTGCCGAAGAAGAGAAGATAAATAAACTCAAAATACTCCTTCATCAATTCACAAGCCCGTTGATTTATATCCTGTTATTAGCGGCGATTGTTACATTTATTCTCAAAGAATACATAGATAAGGTGTCATTATGCCTGTTGTGCTCCTCAATGCGGTTATCGGGTACATCCAGGAGTTCAAGGCAGAAGAAAGTGTAAGAGCGCTTAAGAAGATGATAGTTTCTCATGCAAGAGTACTTAGGGAAGGCAAAGAGAAAGAGATAAATAGTGTTGATCTTGTTCCCGGTGATATTGTCCTGCTTTCATCAGGCTCCAGAGTCCCTGCTGATTTGCGGTTGTTTAAGACCATTGAGTTGAAAGTTGAAGAAGCCATGCTTACAGGAGAATCCATTCCTGCTGAAAAAAATATATCTACTATAATTGTATTGGTAACAGTGACAATTATAATTGCTGTTGAGATGGACAAATGGATAAGAAGAAGGAAATTGTCTGTATCATCATATTGAAAATAGTTTGACGTATTTAGCTTAAATAAAAAAACATTATATAAAGCATGCTTTTCTTTACTCTTGAAAAAAAGAGATTGAATGAATTTCTCAATGCCGTTAATCGGCGTTACAGGCTTATAACGCCTGAACAAAAGGGCAGTACAACATATACATTCAGGCCATATTCCGAATTTTCAAATGTGGCCCTTGAGTTTCTTCGCACCATTATTCCACCAAGGCAGTTCTTCTTTCCCCCAGTAGAACGCCTTTTTTCTGTAGATAAGGAATGCAGAATTACTGTCTCTCCTGAAGATGAGCCCTTCAGCATTATCTTTGGCCTCCATCCCTGTGACCTTCATGGCATAGAGATACTGGACAGGGCATTTTCATATGGGGGTCGGGATTCATTTTACTGGAGACGGCGTGAGAAGGCAGGATTTATAGGCCTTAGCTGTATGCCTGATAAATACTGCCTCTGTAAATCAATGCATACTGATTTTATAGAGAGTGTTTACGATATTTTTCTTTACACTCTTGATGATGTATATATGGTAAGTGTGCGCACTGCGCTTGGGGATGATATGGTGAGGCTCTGTCCTGAGTTATTTAAAGAACCCTCTAAAAAAGAGATATTGGAATACAAGGAAAGAATTAAAATAAGGGATTCCATGTTCACACGGATAATGGATACAACCAACCTTGCCGACCTTCTTACTCTTGAGTATAAAAACGATCTGTGGGAACAGTACAGTAAGCGCTGTCTCTTCTGCGGCAGTTGCGTGATGGTTTGTCCCACCTGCCAGTGTTTCGATATTTATGACTCGCCGGATCTCCTGACCGGCACCAGCATCAGACTGCGGAGATGGGATTCCTGTATGCGCAAAGACTATGCCCTTGTCACAGGCGGGCACAATTTTCGCGGGGGAAGGCCGGAAAGGTTCAGGTTCAGGTATCTGCATAAGGAGATAGGATTTGCCGACATGCACGGAAGGGCTACATGTACAGGGTGCGGCCGCTGCAGTGAAACCTGTCCGGCAGGGATAGATATGGTTGAGGTTGTCAGGAGCATAAGAGAATGAGCTTTGTACCGGAATTAGCAACACTTATAGAGAAGAGATATCTTGACTCCAGGCACAGCCTTTTCAAATTCGCCTTTGATAAGGAAAGAGTGAGAGAATCATTCATCTTCGGGCCGGGGCAGTTCATCATGCTTAGTATCTTTGGGGTGGGTGAGGCCCCTATATCTATTGCCTCGGGGCCTGATGAAAAGGGATCTATAGAACTCTGCGTGAGAAAGGCAGGGAGGGTCACTACTGTTCTCCACAGCCTCGAGAAGAATAAACGGGTGGGAATCCGCGGCCCTTACGGCAACGGGTATCCCACAGAAACAATGAAGGGTGGAAATCTTCTGATAGTTGCCGGTGGTTTGGGGATAGCGCCGCTCAGGTCACTCATACGATATGTGCTCTGGAGGAGAGAGTCTTTTGGGGAGGTTGGCATTGTCTATGGAGCAAGGGACACCGAAAGTCTTCTCTTCAGCAGAGAGATGCAGGATCTTGTCATAAGGACTGATATAAAATGTATGCTGTCTGTGGAGAATGTAAAGGAGGATAAGAAATGGCAGGGACACGTAGGCTGGGTAACAGACCTTCTTGATAAGATCAGTATGCCGTTGAGGGACACCTCTGTTGCTGTGTGCGGTCCCCCGGTTTTTTATAAATATGTCCTTGAAAAACTTCTCAGCTTTGGTTACTCAAAAGGGAGCATTTATATGTCCCTGGAGAGAAGGATGGAGTGCGGTGAAGGCAAGTGCGGGCACTGTGTGGTAGGACACAAGTATACATGTATTGATGGACCGATATTTACATACTGGGATGCAATAAATCTCCCGGAGATCTTTTGATGGAAAAACCGAAAGCAGGCTTTTACTCGCTTACATCATGCTCAGGCGACATACTTGAGATAACCAATCTTGAGGAGGATATCCTTAAGCTCTTTGACCTGCTGGAGGTTGTTGACCTCAATGTTGCCATCCCTTCAACAGGCAGGACCCCTGACATCGCCTTTGTTGAAGGGGCTGTAACCCGGACAGAGGAGGAGGACTTTCTCAGGAGTCTTCGCAAAAAGGTCAAACGCCTTATCGCCATAGGCACATGTGCATGTACAGGTGGTGTGATGGCAAGGGGACCAAAGCAGAGAAAAGACTGGTTAATAGATGTTTATCCTGAATCAGGCCAGGATTTTAAGGTAAGTTTTCCAAGGCCGGTAAAAGAGGTTGTCCCTGTGGACTTTTCCATACCCGGATGTCCCATAGAGAAAAACTATTTCCTTCACTGTCTGGGGTATCTGTTCAAAGGGGTCCTGCCTGAGGTGCCGAATTACCCGGTCTGCATGGAGTGCAAGATGAAAGGCAATGAGTGCCTTTTGAAATACAGGGGACTCTCATGTCTTGGGCCTGTTACAAAGGCCGGTTGTGGTGCAAGACAGCCATCTCTGGGCAGGCCGTGTGATGGATGTTTCGGACCTTATGATGATGCAAACAAGGCATCCCTCATTGAGATTTTCAGGGAGACAGGACTCAGTGAAGACGAGATAAAGAAGAGATTTGACCTGTTTTGGGAGAGAGGGGAATGCGAATAGATCTGATAGCCAGAGTGGAAGGGCATGGAAAAATAGGCATTAAAATAAAAGGCCGCCATGTTGAGTCAGTAGAGCTTGATATACTTACACCCCCCCGATTATTCGAAAAACTCATCGTCGGCAGACACTTCAGTGATGTCCCTACAATAGTCTCAAGGATATGCTCGATCTGTTCCGCTTCTCACAGGATTGTTTCAGTTATGGCAACAGAGTCTGCCTTTGGTGTAAAAGTCTCTAAAGAGGCAAAATTATTAAGGGAACTCCTGCTTCATGGAGAGGTCCTTGAGAGCCATGGACTCCATCTCTTTCTCCTTGCATTGCCGGACTATTACGGTAAAAACTCATTTGTTGAATTGTCTAAGGAGATGCCGGAGGTTGTATCTCTTGGATTTAAGATTAAAGGTCTCGGAAATAAGATACAGGAGGTTGCCGGCGGAAGGGCGATTCACCAGATAACGCCGGTAGTCGGCGGTATGAGTGCAGTTCCCTCAAAGACGGCTCTTGAGCTTATTTTACAGACCGCAGGGCCCCTCGTTGAAGAAGTAATGGAGTTTTTGAAAGAGATCCCCAACCCGGAATATAGCTCTGTTGTTGAGGTTAAGAACTGGGTATCGCTTTCAGGTAAAGAGTATGGCTGCATGGGGGAACATATTCTTATAAATAGTACTGAAAAAGTGAGGATAGAGGATTTCTGGAAGAAGTTTAATGAATCAGCGCTTCCGCCTTCATACTCAAAGCATACTCTATGTGATAATGAACCGTTCATGGTAGGGGCTTTTCCAAGGACTTTGAACTCAGGCGCTAAACTGACGGGCAGGGCATCAGGACTTCTGAAGCATTTTGATCTGAAGAAAAACAAAAGCCCGTATGCTAACAGTTTTGCTCAGGGGATTGAAATGGTCTTCTCCCTTGAAAAAGTCATGGAGATTGCCGGTGACCTTCTGAAGATTGGCCTTCCCGAAGGGCAGGGCATATTATCCGGGTTCAATACGAAAGCAGGCAAAGGTGTTGCGGCTATTGAGGCCCCCAGGGGACTGCTTGTTCATACATATACCTTTAATGATAAAGGTTATGTTGTGGACGGTAACATAGCCACCCCAACAGCGCTTAACCTCGCTGATATGGAACGGAATCTCAAGATTATGGCAGAGGCGCTCCTTAAAGACACAACAGATATCAAACCGCCGCTGGAGACACTGATACGTGCGTACGATCCCTGCATATCCTGTTCAGTACATGTTATAAGTCTCTAAATTTTGTTTAGTAATCAACGGAAAAGTTTACAGGATTAATGACAATTGCTAAAATAATTAAATAGCTCTAAAAAACATGCGTTCAGACAAGGAATAACAATATGGAACCTCAAAATTGCTGGGAATTTTGGAATTGTCCAAAAGAGGTAAGAGTTGAATGCCCTGCATTTACAACAAAATCCGGAAAGGATTGTTTTAACTTAGCTAAGGATTTTTGTCCAAAAATAAAACAAAAAGAATTTAAACACTGCTGGCAATGTCCCTGGTATAAGAAAATAAAACCAGCTATTTAATTAAGGGAGCTAAACAAAATATACCCATATATATTTTATATAGAAAAATGGCGAAAAAGAACTGTTGGGAAGTTAAAAAATGTGGAAGAGAATCTGGAGGTCTTTTAGTTAATGAGCTCGGCGTATGTCCTTCCTCAACGAATAAAAAGTTAGATGGCATTCACAAAGGGAAAAATGCAGGAAGAGCATGTTGGGTAATAGCAGGCACTATGTGCGAAGGCAAGATCCAAGGGACATTTTCTGAAAAGTTTAAAGGATGTGGATTATGCGATTTTTATAATATGGTAAAAGAAGAAGAAGGTGATAATTTTGTGCCAAATATAGTTCTTATCGAGAAGCTTAAATAAAATATTCATACCCATTAAACTAACTTGCTATCAGTACTCAATAGCTTTCCAGATTTTTCAAAATCACGCTTTGCAGGTGAAATGTTTAACGCTAAATTTTCAAACAATTTCCAACTCCTCAAAAAACCGTTAACAAAACGTTGCAGCTGACCTTTGCCGTGTGAAAGGATAAGTATAAACCTCTGTGGTTTTCTCTCTTGTTAGGTGCACAATTACTACAATTTTGCTACAATAAACGCGGAAGTTTTTTGCAAATGTCCAAAAATCTTAAAAATCAATAAGCCGACATACTCAAATAAGTAGTTTGGAAGCTCGTAAGAGCGGAACTTGGTTTAATTTGTTATAAATGCTGCCGGAGTGGCGGAATTGGTAGACGCAAGGGACTTAAAATTCTAAATCTAAGATTTCCGTAAGTGGGTGTCTGGCCTGAGTTTTTAGATAATTCGTTGATTTTTATAGCTTATTAGCATTCTGTATCTTCCTGTCTTTTCCTGTATTTCCTGTCCATTCGGCTATTTTCTGCTACAAATCTGCTACAGTAAAGCGTTGATAGCTTTCTGTAATTCTGAAAAAAAGTTCATATTTATCTATAATATACTCCATGAAAAAGACCGCACTATTAATTGGCGGAAGCCGTGGAATAGGACGTGCAATAGCTTTACAGTTAGCTCAATCAGGATTTAACATATGGTTGACTTATAAAAGCAACCATGAGGCTGCTCAGAGAGTAAAATCAGAAATAGAAAAGTTGGGAAGTGCCTGCGATTTAATCTCCTTCGATGTTTCTAATTATGAAGAGACAGAGGCTGCTTTAGGAAAAAGAGTAGAAGATTTTGCCCCGCACGTCTTAGTTTACAACGCAGGGATTGCTCGGGACAATCTCCTTTGGTGGATGACCAAGGATGAGTGGCGTTCGGTCCTTTCCACGAATTTGGACGGGTTCTATAATGTAACTCGTACAGTATTATTTTCAATGCTTAAGGCCAAAGCAGGGCGCATTGTTGTTGTCTCTTCCACATCAGGCCAGATTGGTCAGGCAGGGCAGGTAAACTATTCCGCATCCAAGGCTGGACTGATTGGTGCTGTTAAGTCACTGGCTCGTGAGATTGGCAGAAAAAATATTTATGTTAACGCAGTTGCACCTGGTTTTATTGAGACCGAAATGACAGAAGAACTCCCTAAAGAAAAGATTTTACCTTTAGTCCCGCTTAATCGGTTAGGACGGGCTGAAGATGTAGCATCTGTGGTTAATTTTTTATGTACAGAGAAGAATTTGTACATTCATGGACAGGTCATTGGTATTAATGGCGGTCTATCAATGTAGTTTCCTTACAATATCTTATAGAGTGAAATAGTGTTTTTGGATGAAGAAATACGACCATATAGTCATTGGAAGCGGTATAAGCGGATTAACAATGTCCCTTATCCTGGCGGCAAATGGACATAAAGTTCTGTTATTAGAAAAAAATCCGCATATCGGCGGGTCCCTGTCCCGATTCTATAAAAAAGGTATTCCTTTTGATACCGGATTCCATTTTACCGGAGGTCTCCATGAAGGGGGAATACTATATAATATTCTGTCAGTTCTGGGCATCCGTGATTTAATCGAACCTATTTTTTTATCCGAGGACCATGCCAACTGCTTTTTACTTGAGCCTGATAACAAATATTATGAAATCCCATACGGGATTAAAAACATAAAAAGCAAATTCAAAGGGTATTTTCCCGGGGAAGCAGATGCCATTGACAGATACTTTGATAAAGTCCAGTATGTCTGTGCACATACGCCTTCGATGAACCTGCAGACACTTACCTCCCAGCAGGATTATTTAGACGAGGATTTCATATCCCTGGAAGATGTGCTGAACGGCCTGACCCGGAATCCTTTACTAAAGACCCTGTTATCCTGCCTTGCCATGTGTTATGGGGTAAAGCCTATGGAAATTTCCTTTGCCAATCACAGCAGGATATGTCAGAACCTCTACGAATCAGTTGCGCGGGTCAAGAGCGGGGGCGATTCATTTATAAAGGCTTTTGAGGCAAAATTTAAAGACCTGGATATAGAAATCTGCTGTAATAGGTATATCGTAGAGCTGGCCGACATCAATAACCGGAAAGTAGGACGCTTTATATTGAACACAGGAGAAGAGATTTCAGCAGACAGCTGCATATTTACGATACACCCGATGGAAATCCTGAAAATTTTACCCCGGGAATACCTGAGCAGGGCATTTATCGACAGGGTCTCTGCCTTTGAATCCTCTACAGGATTCTTTACTGTTTTCGCTGCCCTGGACCCTGCGTATCAGGAGCCTGATTTTGGCACAAAAATCGTTTCTCTCCTTCCGCATAATGATATAAATCGGCTCCTTGACCCGGTTTACAGTGAATCATCAGCTTTAGTGCTTATCAAATCCATAGAACAGGTAAGAAGAAAAACTTACCGGACTATCAATACTTTTGAACCCTCCTTTCTGAAACACTTTGAATCGTGGAAGGACTCAAAAACAGGCAGGAGGCCTAGGGCATATCAGGAATATAAAAAAACCAGGGTAAACAATATAATGCAGCGCATTTTCAGGGCGTTTCCGGATTATAAAGATCGGCTTGAAGTTATTGACGCTGCGTCAGTGCTCAGTTTCAGGGATTATCTTAATAACCCTGACGGTTCTGCCTACGGGATAAAACAAAAGGTAAGCCAGCTTAATCTCATAGGAAAACTTCCTTTACATAATTTATACGCTGCTGGCCAGAGTGCCCTTTTACCAGGAATAATCGGGGCAATGATGTCCTCACTTCTTGTTGGGCGGTCACTTATAAGCGAGGACAGGTATAACAGGTTTTTAAGCAGGAATTTATGCAACTAAACAGGGTGGTAATAACAGGGGTTGGCGCTATTTCTCCTTTAGGAAGAGGGGTTGATTCTTTTATGGGCGGCATTGTGGCCGGCGAAAACGCTGTTCAATACATGGAGGAATGGTCCCGGTATAAAGGCATGGCCAGTCATGTAGCGGCGCCTGCGGAAATGAAGGACGAGAAAAAAATTCCGCGCCGGAGCAGGCGTTCTATGGGCCGTATGAGTATTTTCGCTGCCCAGGCATCAGAGCAGTCCCTTGCCGACTCAGGAATAAATCCGGCTGAAATGCCGCCGGGCAGAATGGGCTGTATCATCGGATCTACTACCGGAAGCGCGAGAAGTATCAGTAAGGCGTTTGAAATAATGCTGCCTGAAAGGGATTTGAGCCAGCTCCCATCCTCAATGTTTTTTCAGTGCATGTCACATACTGCAGCAGCGAATGTAGCCCAGTATTTAGGTCTGACCGGTTATGTAATGGCAACAGCAGCGGCCTGCGCCTCTTCACTGCAGGCCATTGGCACAGGCTATGAACTTATTAGGTCAGGAAGACAGGATGTGTTTTTATGCGGAGGGGCGGAGGAGCTTCATCCCACGGTTACAGGGTCTTTTGATGTCATTTTTGCAACTTCGGCTAAATATAATCACACACCCAAGAAGACTCCCAGACCTTTTGATAAAAATCGGGATGGGTTAGTCTGTGGGGAAGGAAGTGGTATCCTGGTTCTTGAAGAATATGAACGGGCTGTTCGCAGAAACGCCAGAATTTATGCTGAAATTATCGGTTATAGTACTGGTGGAAGCGGGTTTCACATTAGTCAGTCAGACAAAAAATCTATGATTTATTGTATGGGTGAGGCACTAAACAGCGCACAAGTTATGCCGAAAGAAATAGATTATATAAATGCGCATGCCACGGGAACGCTGCAAGGTGATAAGGAGGAAGCTGAAGCCATCAGAGAGCTTTTCGGCGGGACTGTCTCTGTAAACAGCCTGAAAGGCTATATAGGACATACCCTTGGTGCTTCAGGCGCAATCGAGTTGATTGCTTCTTTATTGATGATGGAAAAGGGTGTTATTTATCCGACCTTGAATTTAGATAACATTAGCCCCGACTGTGAGGGAATTAACCACATTATAAAACCAGTCAAAAAAGAAATCAATACAATTTTAAAGAATTGTTTTGCTTTCGGGGGCATTAACGCTGCACTGGTCTGTAAAAAGCACACTATTTAATTAAAACGGAAATATTTTAATAACAGTAGATGCCATTAGTGATACAGTGGTAATAAAAGGCAGCGTTTGGACAGGGCCAAAAAAGGCATTTAAGAGAAGGGTCCCTGAGATATATCGTTCTATAATCAAAAAAATTATCAGGGAAAATGATAAGATAACAAGGGCATTGAAACAGCTTATGCAAGCAATACATATGGCTATATGACATGATCATAAGGAGAATGAATGACAGAGCAGGAAATTATTGATATTACAAACAAAGTATTTGAAGAGTCTTTTGAGATAGAAAAGGAGAAATTGCAGCCGCAGGCGCATATCTTTAACGACCTTGGACTGGACAGTCTGGATATTGTTGACTTAGTAGCAGCTCTTCAGAAAAGCTTTGGAGTTAACATACGGAATGAAGAAAAGGTCAGAAACATACGGACACTGCAGGACGTCTATAAGTTTATCATCTCCCTAAAAAAATAAAGAAGAAAAAGTTAACAATCAGGGATGAACCATTTTAAACTATTTTGCCTAAATCTATACTTTTATGTATTTTTTTTACTATTTTCAATGGTAAGCATCCCTGTTTTAACGGTCTTCGTTGCTTTTTTATCAATATTTATGTCGCAACGCCTTACAATGAAACTGTTCCGCCGTGCCATAGGCTGGTGGGGAAGAGGGATTACGTTGATTCCGTTTCCATTCATTAAAGTTGTTTACGAGAATCATTCAAAGGGCAATACAGGGGAACCATTTATCATTGTCTGTAATCACAGGTCTGCATCTGACGGTTTTTTAATGTCTTTGCTTTTGGTTGAAGGTGTTCAGGTTGTAAACATATGGCCTTTTCGTATACCTGTTATTGGGTTTTTTGCCAGCAAGGCGGGCTACCTGAATATAGGGATGATGCAATCTGAAGAGTTTTGTGATAAAGCTGTAGAATTGCTGAGAGAAAAAGTCTCTATTATTTTTTTCCCTGAAGGGACCAGGTCTGTCAGTAAAAAAGTAGGCAATTTCCATGGTACCGCTTTTCGTTTGGCCCTGAAATCAAAAGTCCCCATAGTCCCGCTATGTATAACCGGGAATGAAAACATGCCGCCGAAAGGCTCACTGCTGTTGAGATCCGGAACGATCAGGATACGCAGACTGCCTGCTATAACATGGAGTGAATACAAGGAACTGAGTGTATATAAACTGAGGAATAGGGTGCGGAAAATTATCAGCAATGAGCTGTCCCTTATGGAGAGCGGGATATGACAGATTTTTCCCGTTACGGAAAAATCGAATTTTCTGCGCCTGACGCAATTAGAGAGGTTCAGGAGAAATTATTAAAAGAACATCTTCACTATCTTGTCGCTCATTCACCATATTACCGCAGGATACTGAGCTGTCTTGAAATAGATAAAGTGACACTTGAAAATTTATATGAGCTCCCCCTGACCGATAAGTCTGCCTTTGAAAAGGCCAATGATGAATTGCTCGCCGTACCCATGTCTGAAATTAT
>VAPB010765166.1_pt1 | contig 11330 bp, 8 predicted proteins | sample 3395101 | NCBI WGS metagenome assembly VAPB01 (sample SAMN08290433, study PRJNA428436) | hydrothermal vent metagenome | isolation source: Deep-sea hydrothermal vent chimney | place: Indian Ocean: Southwest Indian Ridge | reverse complement strand
TTTGTCAAACCATCATAAAATGGGGACAGGCCCCAATTATTATTTTAAAAATTGGGGCCTGTCCCCATTTTATGATGGAATCTCATCCGGGAGTTCATCTCAAAAGGCGATTTACATAATTCTGTAACATTTAGATAATGTGTCAGGTAATACTTTTTATGGGAGGTCAACTCGATTGACAAAAAATAGAGGATATCTTACTATTTAGAAAAACTTTCTATTTTTTAAAAAGACGTTGAATCAAAATGCCACACTTTCTTTGTAGACTAGCTACTGAAGATGGTCAAATACAATCTCTCTCCTTTTTTGCCACTTCCCTCCAAGATTGTCGCATGCATTTTGAATCAGAAGGATTCTGCATTCTTTCGATAAAAAAAGACTGGAAAAAAATCCAAATTTCTGTATTGCCCCTGGAAAAAAAGATCAAAGACAAAGATTTTGTCATGTTCAACCAGGAGCTTGTCGCCCTTATCAGGGCCGGATATCCCATCCTCAAAAGCATTGAGGTCATTGAAAGCCGGGCGAAAAATGTGCATATGAAAGAACGGTTGATGCGCATAGAGAAAGAGATCCGGGCAGGAAAATCTCTCTCAGAAGCCTTTACTCCGTACGATCAGTATTTTCCCAAGGTCTATATTGCCTCTCTCATGGCTGGAGAACGGAGCGGCAATTTGGCTGAAACCGTTACGCGCTATAACAATTATGCCAAGGTCATTGTGGCCACCAAATCAAAAATTCGTTCGGCACTGGCCTATCCGACACTCCTGCTTTCTTTTTCACTTGTTCTCCTAGGAATCCTCATCAATTTTATCATTCCCCGTTTTTCTGATTTTTATCAAAATTTTGAATCCGAGCTTCCCACCGTGACAAGATCGCTCCTGGCATTTTCCAATTTTGCCAAAAATAATTTGATCTTTATCCTGGCTTTTATGCTTATGCTTGTCTTCATTTATTTTAAGATGAAAAGAGGGGATAAAAGCTCCCTCCTGCTGGAAAGACTTAAGCTGAAAATTCCGTACGGGCGTCCTATCTGGATCGAGTCCGCTATATCTCTTTTTTGCAGGACTCTGGGCCTCCTTCTTGAGGGGGGGATATCTCTTCTGTCTTCCATCAGTGTGGCCTCAAAAGCGGCTCCCAATAAGTATCTTGTCGAAAAAATGAAGGATCTCCCCAATTTCATCAAAAATGGAGAGAGTTTGAGTGAATCCTTAAAAAAAGTGGAGTTTTTTACTCCGCTCGCATTAGACATGATACGGATAGGTGAGACATCAGCTAACCTGGAAGGGATGTTGGCCGAAGTGGCCGACGTCTATGATGAAAGAATCCGGTCACGCATCGATACGTTTGTTTCGCTTATCGAACCCATTATCATTATTATCATGGGGGTTGTCGTAGCGGGAATGCTCCTGTCGGTTTATCTGCCAATATTTAACATCATAAGAGTTGCTCAATGACAAACAAAACAAAAAAAGAGGAACAACTGGAAGTTCTCCGTAATGAGGAGGAAGAAACTAAGAAGATTGCAGAGAGATACAAAATTCCCTATATCGATTTGGCCTCACAGGCCCTCAATAGAGAATTGGTTCAGTCCTTTCCTGTGGATTTTCTCCACCGTGCCAATTTCATCCCTTTTGATGAGAACGGAAATGTGGTCAAAATAGCTACTGCCGATCCTTCTGATTTTTCCACCATCGACTCCATTGAGTCTTTTCTCGGCAGAAAAGTCAAAGTCTTTGCGGCCTCGTCTAGGGCTATCCATGAAGCTCTCCGCAGAAGTGAAACCGCACTTCAGGTCCTCAAGGATGCCACTGAAGGATTTATCATGCAGGTCGTTGATAAAGATGGAGGAGAGGACGACGAGGTGATTTCCGTTGAAAATTTGGCCGATCAGGATGGATCTATCATAAAGCTCGTTAACTCCATCATTTTTACGGCCGTTCAGAAAAGAGCGAGCGATGTCCACATCGAATCCAGAGAGGATGGCCTGGCCATCAAGTTCCGCATCGATGGTGTGCTGAGCGAAGCCATGGAATCTATCGATAAGAAGTTCCAGGCTCCAATTATTTCAAGAGTCAAGGTGATGTCCGATCTAGATATCACAGAGAGGCGGGTCCCTCAGGATGGGAAGTTCAGGCTGAAAATCAAGGATAAAACCATAGATTTTCGTGTCTCCATCATGCCGAGTGTTTATGGGGAGAGCGCTGTGATACGTATCCTCGACAAGGAGATGATCACCGAAGCCATTACAGAGCTGCGGCTGGATCTCCTGGGTTTTACAGATAATCTCCTCAAAAGTTTCCAGAGGTATATCGTCAAACCTTATGGCATGCTCCTTGTGACCGGTCCCACGGGAAGTGGTAAAACGACGACGCTTTATGCCTCATTGACGGAAATTAAATCCCCGGAAGATAAAATCATCACGATCGAAGATCCGGTGGAGTACCAGATTGATGGAATCACACAGATTCCAGTGAATGAAAAAAAAGGACTGACTTTTTCCCGCGGATTGAGGTCCATCCTCCGACATGATCCGGACAAAATCATGGTCGGTGAAATCCGTGATCCGGAGACAGCCCAGATCGCGATCCAGTCTGCGCTCACAGGGCATCTCGTATTTACAACCGTTCATGCCAATAATGTGTTTGATGTGATCGGTCGTTTTCTTCATATGCAGGTCGATCCCTACAGTTTTATTTCTGCTTTGAACTGCATCCTTGCCCAGCGGCTCGTAAGAGTCCTCTGCCCCACCTGCAAGAAAAAAATCAGCTATGCAGATCACATCCTCATTGAGTCTGGCCTTGATCCAAAAAAATACAAAGACCATGTCTTTTTCGAAGCACAAGGGTGTGCAGAATGTAACTTCACCGGGTACAAGGGACGAACCGCTATTGCTGAGCTTCTTGAACTCTCAGACATCCTCCGTGAAATGATCCTGGACAGAAAACCTCTTTCTGAAGTGAAAAAGCAAGCCAAAAATGAAGGGATGGTCTTTCTGAGAGAGGTCGGTGTGGAAAAAGTGGTCAAGGGGATAACGAGCCTGAAGGAATTGAATAAAGTGACATTTGTGGAAAAGTGGATGAACAGCACGATAAACAATAAAGGAATAGGATGACGTTTATAGACAAAGCGAAGGGTTTTTTTGCGGATTTGCCAAAACCCCTCTCGGCTCTCCAAATAGCCTCCAATTACCTGACAGGTGTGCAGCTTTCTTCCAAGGACAGGAAGATCAAGAATTTTTTTATACTTTTTTTAGAGCAGGGCCTTATCGAACCTTCCTTTTACCAGAACAATATAAAAAAACGAGACCTTTTATCCAAACTCTTTGATCGGGAAATGAAAAAATTTCCTCTAACAGATAAACGTATTGTTTTTGTCCTTCCCGAGCTGTCACAAAAAGCATTTGTTTTGACCTTCGATAAACTCCCGACACAATTGAAGGAAAGAGACCGGCTCGTGCGATTCAGAGTGAAAAAACTGCTTCCTCTCCTGCCTGGTGATGCACGGATTTCTTATTCTCTGATACCAACGGAAAGTCAGGTTCGAGTTATGGCCTCTGTGGTACGTGTCTCAGTCGTCAAGGAATATGAAGATTTTTTTGGTCAGCTCAAGATCAAAGTGTGTTCGGTGGGAATTCCCTTTGCGGGTCTTGTCAATTTGATGGGGAAAAAGGAAGAGAATGTGATGCTGGTAAACATCGAAGAAGATGCAATCAGTCTAGTCGGCATTACTCTTTCTAAAATATCTCTCTACCGCCAGAAATCCTTTGTGTTCGAATCGTTTGATAAAAAATCTCTCATGCAAAAGAATGACGACATCACCCAGGAGATCGAAAACACCATCAATTTTATTGAAGATAAAGAAGAAACCAAAATAAGTACCCTTTGGGTACGTACAGGATTGCCAGGGGATGGAGACGGCATTTTATCCGATTTAACCGAAAAATTGTCGATTCAAGTGAAGGGTATCGACTCCTGCCTTCCAGGAAATCTTGTCCCCAATGAAAAAAGACTTCTGTCTCCCCTTGTAGGACTTATCCAATGAACAATAGAGCCAAACTGAGCCTGGAGCTAGCCTCCCATCCTCTCCGAAACAGAAGATTGTTTTTTTTGTGTCTTTTTTTACTGGTAATACTTACCGTGAGTGTGACAGTTGTCTCTGCCAACCTTTATTTCAAATTCAAAAATAAAATGGACCAAACACAATTGGAAATAAATGAAGTCGAACAGAAAAGAGGACGCGTCCAACTGGAGGAAATCCAGATGACCGATCAAATCGAGAATGAATCAGCCGCCAATTTATTAAAGATAAACTTTATCAATGGCTTGATCTACCGGAAGAGTTTTTCGTGGATCGGTTTTTTGTCCGATTTGGAAAGCGCTCTTCCTGCACGCTGTTATATCGTGTCTCTGGCCCCCTCCGTGAGGGGAGATTTGGGAATGGAGGTCAGGATCAGAGTCGCATCCCCAACTCTGGAGGATCTTTTAAAACTGTACACTCAGCTGGTTAAGTTAGGATTCGAGAATGTCCTTATACGCAGCGAAGAACAAGCCAATGACGGCATGCTCATTTCAGAGGTTTCATTCATCTATGAAAGACATATTTAGTTTTATCACGCAAAAAGATCGGAGGGTCCTTGGACTGTTCTGTCTGATTTTAGGATTAGCTCTTTTTTTCTATGCCTTTTTTGGTTTAGGAATGAAAAGATCGTACTCTCGATCCGTGGATTTTTTGTCTGCTGTTCAAAGGGACTTTCAAACTGCGGAAGCGAGCCGTATCCAAAAAGCGGCAGAAAGCCAGAAATGGGAGCAGGCCAAGCAAGATGTGCAGGAACTGCGTGAGACGTATTTTTACAGTGATTCAGAATGGATAAAAGATCTTCGGATGGATCTCCAGCGCATTTTGGAAACGTCGAGAATCCAGCATTCCGGGAAAAAACTGAATTATGCTGTTTTTGAAAAAGAAGAGATCAGAAAGGTCATGGTCGAGTTTACTGTCACGGGAAGATACGTGTCTCTTAAAAACTTTATCCATGCTGTAGAGAGTTTCCAGAAATTTCTGATGATTGAGAGAATTGATTTCCTTGATATCGATCCACAAGGACTGGGTATCAAGTTAAAGATTCAATTGGCAGGATATCATGCGATATTTTAGATCCATTGGCTTCAGTCTTGTTCTCTTTCTGTTTTTTACGGCTTTTATCTTTTCTCAGGACAAAAACCAGGAAAAACCGGAAAAAAAACGGCTTCCGGTGAGTCTGATTAGAAAAGATCTCCTTTCTTTTGACGTGAAAAAATTAGATCCACCCAAACGGAATATTTTTACACCAAACAGTGCTGGAGAGCAGGAGATCGGTGAATTTGAAGATATGGATAATAAACAGCAAGCCGAGCAACAGAATCTTGCGACTCTGGGGGCAGAACTGCCTTCAGTGCGTGCGCTCGGCTTCCGGTATATCGGATATGTTAAATCCGGGCAAAAAATTACGGCCTTGATTCTTTTCGAAGGGGAAACCCTGGCTGTAGATGTCGGTGAAGAGATAGCGGAAGGTGTGAGCATTTCAAAGATCACTCTTGAGGGCATCACGGTGATAGGACCAGACCAAGAGCCTCAGACGTTTCCCTTAGAAGGAGAGACCCCATGAAAAAGATGAGTTTAATACTGGTAGTAATAATGACCCTTTGGGGCTGTGTAACGTTTAGCCAAAATTATAAATTGGGAGTAGAGGCCGCCATGAGCAAAGATTGGGACAGGGCCGTTGAACTCTACGAACAGGCTTATACAGAGAATCCCAAAAATTCCGTCTACCGTCTGGCTCTGCAAAGGGCTAAGGTGTCGGCCAGTCTTTTCCACCTGTACGCGGCCCGCCGGTTTGCCAGCGCGGGTCAAAAAGAGGAGGCCTTAAAAGAGTATGAGAAATCCCTCTCTTATAATTACAGCCGATTAATTGCCGATGAGCTCAAATCTTTATCCGAGGGACCTCTCAGAGAGGAAAAAACCGAAGCGATTCGTATCGAACCTCCGGTCAAATTAAAGGTCGGAGCTGAACCCATTGAACTGCGCTTCAGACAGCAGACCAATCTCCGTTCGATATTTCAAGCTCTTGGCAAATCCGCAGGCATTAATATCATCTTTGATGAGCAGTTTCGCGATATTTCCTATGCCATAGATCTGACCGACAGGACGTTTGAACAGGCAGTGAGGATCCTCTGTCTGGCCACCAAGAACTTTTCATCTATTTTTGATGAACAGACGATCATCGTTGTCCCCGATCAGCCGGCAAAACGCATCCAGTATGAGTTGACTGCGGTGAAAACATTCTATCTCTCCAATATCCTGGCCGCTGATATCCAGGGGATGCTCAGTCAGCTTCTTCGTTCCCCATACAAAGCTCCAGTCATTATGATCGATAAAAACTTGAATTCCGTAACTGTGAGAGATGCTCCGGCCATTCTGGAACTGGCAGAAAAAATTCTGAGGGTTTGGGATAAACCCAAGGGAGAGGTTGTCATCGATGTGGAGATTATGGAGGCCTCAAGAATCAAACTCAGGCAGATGGGCCTTGATATTGATCCACTCTCTGTAGGGATTGCATACAAAAGTGAAAATGAAGGAGGAGGGCTTTCCCTTGGTGGATTGGATTTTTCCAACGCCAATAACTTCCAGGTCACACTTCCTGCGGCGTTTTTTGATTTTCTGGAGTCAGATTCCGACACAAAAATCATCGCCCAACCGCGTCTGCGGGGTTTGGATGGCGAGGAAATCAGCTATGTTGTTGGTGATGAAGTTCCTATCCCAAGGACGACCTTTCAGCCCATCGCCACCGGCGGTTTTGGGCAGCAGCCTCTGACGTCTTTTGACTACAAAAAGGTGGGCATCGATATAACGATCACACCGAAGATCCATCTTGAAAATGATGTGACCCTAGAAGTCGACATAAAGATCAAATCCCTTGGAGAAGCGGGTTATGCCGATATTCCTATCATTACCACAAAAGAAGTGAAAAACATCATTCGGCTTAAGGATGGAGAGACAACCCTGTTGGCCGGCCTGCTCAAAGACGAGGAGCGAAAGACGATGCGTGGTATTGCCGGGATCAAGAACCTGCCGATTCTGGGAAGCCTTTTTTCCAGTACGGATCAGACCATCCAGCAGAGCGAAGTTATCTTGACCATCACTCCTTACATAATACGGCCCTTTAAGGTTTCAAAGCAGGATAAAGAACCTATCTGGGTCAACCTGTTCAACACTCCCAGTTCCGCATCAGCCGGAAGCTTGAGGATGCCTGGAGAAGCCCTCCTGGATGAGGAAATGAGAAGAACCAGGATGCTTCAGCAAAGACAACAGGCCGCTGCCCAGTCAGAAGGAAATGCTATCAATCTCAGCCCTGGAAACATTGAGGTTCCTCTGAAAAGGGAATTCCGTATCAGCGTCAACCTGCGGAGTCAGGAAGACATATACAACATGTCTCTGAGTCTGTCTTTTGATCCGTCCGTTCTCAGTTTAAAGCAAGTTGCGGCCGGGGGATTTGTGAGGAGGGAGGGCCTGGATTCTTCTTTTCTCCAGACTGTTGACAACGGTTCCGGCGCCTGCACGATCGCTTTTTCCAGTCCGGATATCACCAAAGGCGTCAAAGGCACTGGAGGAATTGCGACTCTGGTATTTGAAGCCAAGGGAAAGGGTGAAAGCCAGGTTATGGTCAACAGCGTTGTGGCTGTCGATACTACCGGGAAATCTGTCGTGTTTGAATCCCAGGCTGCCCGCATTGTCGTCCGTTAATTGACTTTGATTGGGGGTTCGACTAAAATCTTTTTCACCGGCGGCGGTGTAGCTCAGGTGGTTAGAGCATACGGCTCATATCCGTAGTGTCGGGGGTTCAAGTCCCTCCACCGCCACCATTTTTGTACAAGTAGAATTATCTCCATTTTCGTGATTTAAGAACGAGTTCCTAAAGTGATTAGAAAACACGCTTCGTTTTCCGTTTTTTAAAGATGTTGTTAGATAAGATTAAAGAAACCATTCAAAGACACAATCTTTTCCTCAGGGAGGAGAAAATCCTCATTGCCTTTTCAGGAGGAATCGATTCGACAGCGCTGCTGCATCTGCTCAGAGAGCTGCAAGAGGAGTGGCCGATAACTCTTGCTCTGGGACACTTCAACCACAAACTCCGCCAGAACGCCGAAAACGAAGAACTGTTTGTTCGAAATGTTGCAGAAAAACTAGCTCTTCCTCTTTTTGTGAGTTCGGAAGATGTTCGTTCCTATGCGGTCGAACACAAACTAAACATTGAAGAGGCGGGACGAAAGCTGCGTTATGATTTCCTGAAAGACACGGCAAAAAAAAACGGGTTTTCCAAAATTGCTACAGGGCACACCAAAAACGATCAGGCCGAGACTTTTTTCATGCGGCTTTTCAGAGGGAGTGGCCTATCTGGCCTGTCCGGAATCTTTCCTGTTGTCGACGATCTTATAATCCGTCCCCTCCTCTACACAACAAGGGAAGAGATTGCTGCCTATCTCGAACACATAAATGCCGAATTTCAGGTGGATGAAAGCAATTTGGACAGGCGGTTTTTACGTAGCAGAATTAGAGGTGAACTTTTGCCTTACATCCTAAAAGAGTTTGATCCTCACTTGATTTCCAGAATAGGAAAAGTGTCCTCTCTATTTCAAGAAGACGAGTTAGTCCTAAAGAAACTGGTCGATAAGGAGCTTCCAAAGGCTGTTCAGAGGAGTGAAGGACAGATTTTCCTCGATACGAAGGTGCTCTCCACTTTGCCGGTCGGATTAGCCAGGCGTGTGACAAGAGAATTTATTTCAGAAATCAAAGGGGATTTGAGAAGGATTTCGTTTGAAAATATCGTTGCGGTTCTCAGTTTAGCAGAGGGGAAGGAATATCCTTTGACAAAAAACTGTTTTCTGCGAAGAGAACAGAATAGAATATTTTGTCCAAAGGCCGACCTTGAGACATTGTCTTATGAGCTATCTTGGTCAGGGAAAAATTCACTGGTTATCAAAGATTTGGACATGTGTTTTTTTGGAATTGAAATGACCAGCCTACCCGAAAACTGGGAGTTTGATAATTTTAAAAGAATCTGTCTTGATATGGGAAAACTCAAGTTCCCCCTTACCGTTAGGTCACGTCGAGAGGGCGATAGATATCAACCTCTTGGATCTCCAGGACACAAGAAGCTCAAAGAGATCATGCGGGCTAAAAGAATCCCTGTTCGCGAGCGAGATAAACGGCCCGTCTTTCTCTCGGCCGGAGAAATTGTTTGGATATACGGACTTCCCGTAGCAGAGAAATTCAAGATTGTTCCGGAGACAAAGGACGTTTTTTGTATTTCTTCAGAGGAGAAATCCTACGGATTTAGTTCTTGAACCGCGTCACAAATATTTCTTTTTCCAGATCTCAAAAATGAGAAGTGCCCAGAGCTGGTGGCTGAAATTTTTTTTCCCAGCGATATGAAGATCCATCATGTTTTTAATGTGACTAAAATTGAAGAGGTTGTCCCGAGTGATCGTTTTTTCATGGAGTGTATCGCTCATCAGGTCTCTCAGGTCTGTCCTTAACCAATGCTTTATAGGGATGCTGAAACCTTCTTTTTTTCTGTAGATGTTTTCTCGAGGCAGCAGACGTTCCATTGTTTTCTTGAACAGCCATTTGGTCTCGAGTCCTTGCAGTTTCAGATGTCCTGGAAGCTTAAAGAGAAATTCAACTATTTTATGATCGATAAGGGGAACTCTTGTCTCGAGCGATGAGGCCATACTCATGCGATCGACTTTAACGAGAATGTCATCGACCAGATACGTTTTCAAATCGAGAAAGAGTTCTCCATTGATTGAGTCATAAGTCTCTAGGCGGGGAAAAATTTGAGAAAATGGATTGACTTCATGCAGGGAGCGGATGCCGCCTATCTCTTTTTTAAAATCCTCTGTGTAGAGAGAATGTTTGTCTTTTTCGGATAGAAACATCATCCAGCGAAAATGCCGCGATGCGGGATGAAAAGAGAACCCTTGATTAAAACGCTGGAGTTTGTTCCATCCCCCCTTTTTTTTAGACGAAGGAGGGAATCCTTTAATTAGAGGAGATAATATTTTTTGTGAGGTGGCCATCAGGGGAAGGCTGGCCATCTTTTGGGCCAAATAGTGTTCATATCCTCCAAACACCTCATCTCCACCGTCCCCCGACAGGATAACCGTCACATGTTCGCGTGCCATTTTGGACACAAGGAAAGTGGGAAAGATGGAAAAATCTCCGAAGGGCTCATCTAAAAAATTGACGAGTTGTTCTGTCAATTCCAGAGCTTGAGGACGCAGTGTTAATTCATGGTGATCGGTGTCGAACTTACGGGCAATACTGCGGGCAAAATCGAGTTCATTGTAGCTTTTGTCCTCGAAGCCGATGGAAAAAGTTTTCAGGGGTTCTGTCCCGAGCTCTCTCATCAGTCCCACGATGGCCGACGAATCAATCCCTCCGCTCAGAAATGCACCCAACGGGACATCGCTGAGGAGGCGCATTTTGACTGATTCTTTGAGAAGAGTGTACAGCTCCTCTTTTAGGGCTTCTATATTCGGCTTTTGTGAGGAGAATGAGTCTGGTGAGGAGGGCTCAAGATCCCAGTACTTTTTGATGGTGACGTGTCCCGCCCGGTAGACAAGTAGGTGTCCGGCCGGCAGTTTGAAGATGTTTTTAAAGATCGAGAACGGCGCGGGGATGTATTCGAGTGTTAAAAAAATATTTAGGGCCTGCGGTTCCAGAAAACGTTTGACTTTGGGATGGACGAGGATGGTTTTGAGTTCGGATCCGAAAACGAGCGTCTGGTCCTCAAGAAGAGTGTAGTAGAGAGGTTTGATCCCCAGCCTATCCCGAATCAAAATGAGCCTGTTTTCCTTTCTGTCCCAGACAGCAGTGGCGAACATTCCTCTCAGTTTCTGGACGAAGTCCATTCCCCATTCCTCGTAGCCGTGCACAAAGATTTCTGTGTCCGTTTTAGACTTGAAGATATGGCCGCGCTCCTTGAGTTCGTCCCTCAGCTCAGGACAGTTATAGACCTCTCCGTTATGAGCGGCCCAAACTGATGAATCTTCATTGGACAATGGTTGGTGGCCGTCCTCCACATCGAGAATGCTCAGACGCCGAGCGCCGAGACCGATGTTGTTCTCTACAAAAACACCTTGATCATCGGGCCCACGGTGGATAATGGTCTGGCACATGGAATCAACAAGTGAAGGAGGGACGTGGTGGCCTTTAATTTTGTGTGCGATACCACAGATGCCGCACATCAGTTCCCGCGCACAATCTCGACACCGAAAAAGACGCCGATAAAGCGG
>VAPB010114791.1_pt1 | contig 11330 bp, 9 predicted proteins | sample 3395101 | NCBI WGS metagenome assembly VAPB01 (sample SAMN08290433, study PRJNA428436) | hydrothermal vent metagenome | isolation source: Deep-sea hydrothermal vent chimney | place: Indian Ocean: Southwest Indian Ridge | reverse complement strand
TCCAGCTCGCTTTCGCGGCTGGCCCAGGGAGCGTCTTCGCGGTTGACTTCCAAGCGTTCGTTGCTATCGAACTCCAACGATAAACCGTCGTCCAATTCGGCAAGCAGCCATTCCAAGCGGTTGGTTTGCCGCTCGCTGAGACGGTTGTAAAGCGCAAACGCATCGTCTAGGTCGCCGTCGAACAGCGCGTCGGCCATGTCGTCTTCGAGGTGGCGGTAGGGTTCGATGTCACGGTTCAGTAAGTAGCTGCGCTGACCATCAAGAATGTCCAGATAGCGCTGGAAAGCTTCCTGTGACCACTGTTCGTCGAAATCAATATCGGCATAATGGCCATAGCGGAGGGCTTCCGCAATTTCCACCGCCGCTTGGCGTTGTTCGTCGGTCGGCGCAAGTTGCGCCAGCGCTGCCGGGCTGGTGATCACCAGCATTACGGCAAGGGCGACCGAGCGCGAAAGCGTTGCAAACAAGCTCATCAGTCAAGCTCTCCCGGATTTGTGTACACTCATTCTTCCCTAGACCCGCAGTCAGCCTATGAGTTGCGTAGGCCGAGGGGAGCATTGTAGCAGGTCATTTCCCCTGTGAGACTCAATCATTACTGTTATGAGGAATTCCATGTCCGAGGCTTTCAACGCGGAACGTTTAACGCGGCTGTGCGGTTTTCTGCAGCAGTCGCCCACGCCATGGCATGCGACTCAACGCATGGTCGAGCGTTTGGAGCAGGCGGGCTTTGCGCGCCTGGAAGAGACCGCGAACTGGCAATTGTCGCCAGGAAAGCGTTACTACGTGACGCGCAACGACTCGTCGGTGATCGCGTTTCAGCTGCCCGCTGGCAAGCTGACCAGCCTGCGCATGCTGGGTGCTCACACCGATAGTCCAGGGCTGCGCTTGAAGCCCAACGCCACCCAATATTCAGCAGGTTGGCTGCAGTTGGGCGTGCAGGTTTACGGCGGCGTGCTGTTGGCCCCCTGGTTTGACCGAGATTTGGGCTTGGCGGGCCGCGTTCACGTGCGCCATGCCGATGGTCGCCTGGAGAGCGTGCTGCTCAACGTGGCGCGTCCGATTGCGATGATTCCGAGCTTGGCGATCCATATGGACCGCGATGTAAATGCGGGGCGCTCGATCAATCCGCAAACACAGATGGCGCCGGTGCTGATGCAGAGCGATACCGCCAAGCTGCACGAACTGCTGGGGCAGTGGTTGGAAGAGCAGCATGGCCTACGCGCGGTCGAGGTGGTGGATTTCGAGTTGGGTTTTTACGACGTTCAGCCGCCATCACTGGTCGGGCTGCGCAAGGAGCTGCTGGCCAGCGCGCGGCTGGATAACCTGCTGTCGTGCTTCGTGGGCCTGGAAGCGCTGCTGGAAAGCGATGGTAGCCAGGGCGCGCTGCTGGTGGCGAATGACCATGAGGAGGTGGGCAGTGCCAGCGCGTGCGGTGCCCAGGGGCCGTTCTTGAGCGACGTGCTGAAACGCTTGAATGCCCAGGTGGGCGGTGGCAGCGAGGAGTCGTTGATCCAGCTGATTCAATCGTCGCTGATGATCTCCTGTGATAACGCCCACGCGCTGCACCCGAACTTCCGTGATAAGCACGATGAGCGCCATGGCCCGGCCATTAACGGCGGCCCGGTGATCAAGGTCAATGCTAGCCAGCGCTACGCGACCAATAGCGTCACCGGCGCGCTGTTCCGGGACGTGTGTCGCGAAGCAGATGTGCCCGTACAGTCGTTCGTCACACGGGCGGATATGGGCTGTGGCAGCACCATAGGGCCGATTACCGCCACGGAAGTGGGCGTGCCGACCATCGACGTCGGGTTGCCCCAGTGGGCGATGCACTCGATTCGTGAAACGTCCGGTACGCGAGATGTGGATTACCTGACGCGGGCGCTGACGGTGTTCCTGAACCGCCCGACGCTCTCCTGAGCTAACCAAGAAAAGTCTAGAAACGAAAAAGCCCGCTGACTGAGTCAGCGGGCTTCTGCTATTGCTAGCGGTATTCGGTGTTGGTGGCTACGCCCTGATTTGAACAGGGGACCCCATCATTATGAGTGATGTGCTCTAACCAGCTGAGCTACGTAGCCGTTCAACGGGGGCGAATACTACCCAGAGGTACGCCGCCCGTCAAGCATTTGTTTCTTTTCTCGCTTATACATTGAAGCGGAAGTGGATCACGTCGCCATCCTTGATGATGTAGTCCTTGCCTTCCAGGCGCCATTTTCCGGCATCCTTGGCACCTTGTTCGCCGCCCAGCGTGACGTAGTCGTCATAGGCGATGACTTCAGCGCGGATAAAGCCTTTTTGGAAGTCGGTGTGAATCACACCGGCGGCCTCGGGTGCGCTTGCGCCTTGTCTTACTGTCCAGGCGCGTACTTCTTTCACACCGGCGGTGAAGTAGGTTTGCAGGCCAAGCAGGGCGTAGCCCGCGCGAATTACGCGGTCTAAGCCCGGCTCTTCCATGCCCATTTCGGAGAGGAACATGCTGCGCTCTTCATCTTCGAGTTCGGCAATTTCGGCTTCTAACTGGTTGCACACCGGTACGACGACTGCACCTTCTTCGGCGGCGATCTCTTTGACGATATCCAGGTAGGGGTTGTTCTCAAAGCCATCTTCATTGACGTTAGCAATGTACATAGTGGGCTTGAGGGTCAAAAAGCCAAAGCTTTTTACCTGACGTTTTTCGTCGTCATCCAGGCCAAAGCTGCGCAGCGGCTGGCCTTCGGCAAGATGCGGCAGGATTTTGTCCAGCACGGCTTTGGTGGCAATGGCGTCTTTATCACCGCCTTTCACTGAGCGCAGTAGGCGCTGGCTGGCTTTCTCGACGGTGTCTAGGTCGGCCAAGGCGAGCTCAAGATTGATGGTCTCGATGTCGGCGCGGGGATCTACTTGGTTGGCGACGTGGATCACGTTGTCGTTATCGAAGCAGCGCACCACGTGGGCAATGGCTTGGGTTTCACGAATGTTGGCCAGGAACTTATTACCCAGGCCTTCACCTTTGGAGGCACCCGCCACGAGGCCTGCGATATCCACAAACTCCATGGTGGTGGGCAGCACTTTCTCAGGCTTTACGATGGCCGCTAGCGCATCCAGGCGTGGGTCTGGCATCGGGACGATGCCAACGTTGGGTTCGATGGTGCAGAACGGGAAGTTCTCTGCATCAATCCCTGACTTCGTCAACGCATTGAACAGCGTGGATTTGCCTACGTTGGGTAGGCCGACAATACCGCAGTTAAAGCCCATAAGTAACTTCCTGGCCGCTAGGGCGGCGCTACCAATAAAGCGCCTGCCAAGTGTGAAAAAAAGCGCGTGCGTAACGCGTAGAGAATATGTGCTGAAAACGTGCTGCTATTTTACGCTATGTAGGCGGTTCATGGCTTTAGCCCAGTCGCCGGAAAGCACAAGCGGAAGCGTGGCTAGGCACTCATCCAACGAGCGCTCAATGGCTTCTTGTTCGGCTTTGCCAGGGCGGCCTAGTACATAGTTCACTACTTGGCGCGCCTCGCCGGGATGGCCGATGCCAATCCGCAGCCGATGAAACTGATTTTGGTTGCCAAGGGCGCTGATAATATCCCGCAGCCCGTTGTGGCCGCCGTGCCCGCCGCCGGTTTTATAGCGTGACTGTCCAGGGGGGAGGTCAAGCTCATCGTGAGCGACCAGTAGGTTGTCTGGGGTAAGCTTAAAAAACTGGGTTAGCGCTGCCACAGCCGCACCGCTGCGGTTCATAAAGGTGGTGGGGTTGAGCAGGTGCAGCTCATGGTCACCCACGCGGGCTTTGGCGTATAACCCTAAAAACTTTTTCTCAGGACGCAGTTCGGTGTGGGCGCTGCGTGCAATGGCGTCCACTAGCCAAAAGCCCGCATTATGGCGGGTGGCGTCGTATTCTGCGCCTGGGTTGCCCAGTCCTATAATGGCCGTTACCTGGCTCATTTTCCCACCTCCAACGGTTCTGGAAGATATATCGTTGACTCACTGGCAGCTGCTTTGCAGATAAGCAGGGTAGCGCCACGCTGCAAAAAAAAATCAAGCGCCGAAGCGCTTGATTTTAACATCCTTGGGCCATGCGGGCATGGCCCAGGCGGCACTGGTCAGCATACGCTGGCAGCACCTTTAGCAAGGCTTACTCGGCGCTGGCTTCTGCGTCGCCTTCGCCTTCTTCTTCGTCACCGCCACGTACTTTCACTTTGGTGATGCTCAGAATGGCGTTGTCGTGCTCTTCACCGTGGGACAGGTCAACAGAAGTGACGCCAGCCGGCAGGGTCAGGTCAGACAGGTGCAGGGTAGTACCCAGCTCAACGTTGCTGATGTCCACTTCCAGGAAGTCCGGAAGGTCTTTCGGCAAGCAGCTGATGGCGACTTCGTTAGCCAGGACGTGCAGTTCGCCGCCTTGGTCTTTGATACCTACACACTTCTCTTCGTTCACCACGTGCAGCGGCACGTTCATGGTGATTTCGTGAGTAGCATCAACACGCAGGAAGTCAGCGTGGGTCAGCAGCGGCTTGAACGGGTGACGTTGCAGGTCACGAACAACCACTTGCTCTTCTTTACCGTCGATCACCAGTTTGATGACAGAGGAGAAGAAGGCCTCGTCTTCAATCGCTTTGTAGAAAGCAGTTTTTTCTACAGAGATAGACTGAGCGCCTTTCTCACCGCCGTATACAACGGCCGGTACTTGTTGGTTCGCACGACGCAGGCGGCGGCTCGCACCTTTCCCCAGGTCGTTACGAACGCTGGCTTGCAGGATAAAATCAGACATGGAATTTGCCTCTTGGTTTAAGTAAGGAAACGCCGCCGTCCGCGACCAGACGACGACGTTTCCAGGGCCCCAGTTGGGGGCTTATAACGTCAGGCGTTAGTGGAACATCGCGCTGACGGATTCTTCGTTGCTGACGCGGCGAATCGCTTCCGCAATCAAGCCAGCAACGCTCAACTGGCGAATCTTTCCGCTACGACGCGCATGGTCGGCGAGCGGAATGGTGTCGGTCACGACAACCTCGTCCAGTACAGAGTTGGTGATGTTGTCGACCGCAGGGCCGGACAAAATCGGATGCGTAGCATACGCGACGACGCGCGCAGCGCCGTGGTCTTTCAGCGCTTCACCGGCTTTACACAGTGTGCCAGCGGTATCAATCATGTCATCGACGACCACACAAGTGCGGCCTTCGATTTCACCGATAATGTGCATCACCTGGGCTTGGTTGGCCTGGGGGCGACGCTTGTCAATGATAGCCAAATCAGCATTCAGCTGTTTGGCGATGGCACGGGCACGCACAACGCCGCCAACATCGGGGGAAACAACCACGAGATCGTCGTAGTTTTGACGCTCGATGTCGTCCAGCAGGATCGGTGAGCCGTACACGTTATCAACCGGTACGTCGAAGAAACCTTGAATTTGGTCGGCGTGCAGGTCCATGGTCATGACGCGATCAACGCCTGCTTTCACCATCATATCAGCCACAACTTTTGCTGAGATGGGAACGCGGGCGGAGCGTACACGACGGTCCTGGCGGGCATAACCAAAGTAGGGAACCACTGCCGTAATACGGGCAGCCGAGGCGCGACGCAGAGCGTCGACCATCAGGATCAGTTCCATCAGGTTGTCGTTCGTCGGGGCACAGGTGGATTGCAGGATGAAGACATCCTTACCACGCACGTTCTCATTGATCTCGACCGCGATTTCGCCGTCGCTAAATTGACCCACCGTGGCGTTACCCATACGGCTGTCTAAGCTCTCGGCAATCTTTTGAGCGAGTTCGGGATTGGCGTTCCCGGTGAAAACCATCAATTTTGACACGCGCAGCCACCTTTGCAGTGTTGGGGATCAGGGGAGAAAACGCAGATCAACATTAGAATTGGCTGGGGTACCAGGATTCGAACCTGGGAATGCCGATACCAAAAACCGGTGCCTTACCACTTGGCGATACCCCAGCAATAACCTAATGCGATGACCGGGCGCTTTCAGCAGCCCAGAGCATCTTGTAGGGGAGAGGTGTTAAGTCCGCGCGCGACCCATGCTTGCCAGCGCTGATTAGCCAGTTCAGCCACCGTTTGCGCAGCCTCTTGTGACTCAAAAGCTGCAAACAAACAGGCGCCAGTGCCCGTCAGCCGACTAGGTGCGTGCTGCGCGAGCCAGTCAAGTGCTTCCGCGATACGCGGGTAGCGTTTTTTGACGGTAGCTTCGCAGTCATTACGCCACTCGGCCACTCCCCCCTGCAGTGCGCGCGCCATAGTAATGGGGAGGCTGTCGCGTGTCAATTCCGGGTCTTGGAAGATTGCGGGGGTTGAGACGCTAATGCCTGGGTGGATGACCACAAACCACGGGGTGTCGAGGGTCGCGGGTGTTAATTTCTCGCCCACGCCTTCGGCCCAGGCGCTTTTGCCTAAAACGAAGACGGGTACATCGGCACCTAGCGCTAAGCCCAGCTCTGCTAGGGTGGCATCGCTGAGCCCAAGCTGCCAGAGCTGATTGAGTCCTTTAAGTACGGTGGCCGCGTTGGAGCTGCCGCCACCCAGGCCGCCACCCATGGGCAGGTGCTTCTCAATTGATATAGAAGCACCAAGGTGGGTGCCGCTGGCCTGCTGCAACCGCTTTGCTGCACGCACAATAAGGTTGTCATCGTGCGCTACACCATCCATCGATGTGGTCAGTTCGATAACTCCGTCTTGGCGCAGGTTGAAGCTTAGATAATCGCAGAGGTCGATAATCTGAAACAGCGTCTGCAGTTCGTGGTAGCCGTCTTGACGGCGGCCCACAATATGCAGCATGCGGTTTAACTTGGCTGGGGCGGGTAGAGTGAGTGTGCGGGGTGTTGCGGGCATGCCGGTTCTCTATTGGCTAAACGTATGTAAACGTATGAAAGAGGGCCGGCGCTTGCCAGCCCGAGCGCTCTATTCGGAGGCCTGCCACTGATTAACTACCAGGGTAATGCGTACATCGCCGTAGTTCATGACCAAGCGGCGTGGTAGCCACATACCTTCAGCCTGCTCCCAGTCACGGTAGTCAATTTCCCAGCCGTCTTGTTGAAGGTGGCTCGGGAAGCCGAGTTCGTCAGTTTCGAGCTGGTAGCTGGCGTGGTCGCCGGGCAGGCCGCGCACCCAGTCAGGCATGGCGCGCACTGGCAACGACCAGCCAAGCTGCTCTTCCATTAAGGCTTCCGGGGTTTCTGCTTCAAAACGGCCTTCACTGGTGGTCAGTGAGAAGCGACCCTCGCGGCCTTCCAGTACGCTGCGACCACCGCCAAAGGGGCCGCTAATCAGCATGCGGAAGTAGTAGGGGGTTTGGTTCCAGTCCAGGTTGGCGCTGGTGTTCTCTTCTGGAGTGCGTAGGCCCGCTTTGCCGACCAGGGTCCAGCTCTCGAACGCTTCCACATCTGCCTGTTGGCGCTCCCACTGGCCGGCTTGGCGGCCGCCTTCATCCGTCGGCGCTTGGCTGGCACACCCGGTAAGGGCAGCCACCGCCAGGGCGGCCACCCATAGGCGGGAAGAACGATAGAGTGATGCGGAAGGGGTGCTCACTGGCGCGCTGTTCAAAAAAGAAGTCAACATAACTGGCTCCATGTCAGTGCTGTCTATTAAGGGTAAAAACTAGCAACGGTAAAGAAGTAAGCCTTAGGGCGCGCTGGGTGGCGTAAGTTCAGGGTAACGCTCAAGTAAATCATCAATGTGAGGATGGTAAGTGGTTCGTTGCAGAATGCGTGCAATCAGCAGGCGCGCTTCGTCACTGCGTCCTAGTGAATGAAGCACCTCGGCTAAGTGCGCGGCAATTTCTTGGTCGGGCATCTGCGCGTAGGCGCTTTCTAGCCATGCCAGCGCATCGTCGGGTTTGCCGAGGCGGAAATACACCCAGCCCATGCTGTCTAATACCGCCGGGTTATCTGGGTCCGCTTCGTAGGCACGCTCAATAAGCTCACGAGCTTCTTCCAGTCTTCCGGGTAAGTTAAGGTCAGCGAGCGTGTAACCTAGGGCATTTAGCGCGTCAGCATTGTTGGGCTCGGTGCGTAAGATTTGCCGTAAGTCCCGCTCCATGCCTGTTAAGTCGCCCATCTCCCAGGCGCGCATGGCGCGAAGGTACAGCAGGCTAGTGTCATCTGGGGTGCGGGTAATTTCCCGATCCAGCAGGGCGGTGGCATCTTCTTGAAGCGACAACTCGTCCAGCAGTTGCACTTCTAACCTTACTAGGTCACCGAAATAGGCGTCGTGGCGCATGCGCTCAATGCGTAGAAAAGCGCGGGCGTCGAGTAAACGATCATCCTCAATGAGCATGCGAGCCGCCGCCGACCTGGCGGCTAAAAATTCATCACCTTCATACACTTGGCGGTAGTAGAGGAGGGCGTTGTCGACCTCTCCTTGGGATTGGGCAATAGCACCTAATAAGAAGTAGGCAATGTTGGGTATGTTCTCTTGACTAATGAGCGGCTGCAGCAGCCGGTAGGCAGGCTCGCTGTGCCCTTCTTCTAAATAGAGCTGCGCCAAGGCAATGCGTAAATCCTGGTTGCCACCGTGGCTCTCTAATAGAGCATTGGTTTGCACTTCGGCGGCGGTAATGTTGTTGAGGCGTATTTCTGCTTGGGCCAGCATTAAGATAAAGCGCACGTCGTCAGGCGCTAGGCTAAGGCCTTGCTGGGCTGCCTGCTGTGCGCCGCGGTGGTCGCCAGTTTCCAGCGCAAGGCGTGCTTTAGCTAGCCACAGGGCGGCTGACTCTGGCTCTTGCTGTTCTACTTCATCTAAATAGCGCTGGGCGGTTTGCGTTTCTCCCAGGGCAGCTTCGATCAGGGCGGTACCCAGCAGCACATCGCTGTGAAACTCGCGCTGGGAAACCTCCGGCTGTGAAAGATAGCTGCGTAGCTGCTGTGCTAACAGGTTAAGCGGTGCCTCTTCGGCGACGGCGATTTCAGCGAAGGGGGCAATTTCACCATTGCCGCCTGATTCAGCAATGGCTAGCCGCTGCTCTAGGCTATCCAGCCAGTCGCCCCGTTGGAGTGATAGTGAGGCAAGCAGGCGGTTGGGTGTTTCTGCCCGAGGGTCTAATTCACGCCAGCGCAGCGCGGCGGCTTCCATTAGTGCGGCATCATTACCAAAGCGTGCGGCGAACGTGGCCCGTTCGGCCAGCCCTGGTGACGTGTAGCGCTGGGCGGCCTCAAGATATCCCTGGCCCGCATAGCGGTAATCGCCGCGTTGTCCGGCCAGCTCTGCGGTTAGCAGGGTACGTAACCCAGCGGCATCCAGCCCGCTGGTAATAGGCGGTGCCGTCACCATTGGGTCTTCAACATGAGCGTTGGTTTCACCGTCAAAAAGAGAGGGTGACAGCTGGCAGCCGCTCAGTATCAGCGTGGCGGCCAAGGGCAAAAGTGGAAAACCCGAAAACGAACAGGGAATACCCAGTAGTGTTGCGCGATGGGGCATGCGTATCTCGATCAAGTGGCCGAGTGTTCAGCATAGCGGCTTGGTTGCCTGCGGCAAAGTGGTGTGCGCCAGAAGATGCTCGGCTGTGATAGAATGTCCCACCTTGAAAAAGAGCCGAGTCAGCGCAATTCACTTGATGAGCTGCTCTCTTAGACTTGTATTAACAAGCCAAGAAACCATGACCGACAGTGACGTGACGACCGATCCACTAGCGAAGACGCATAACCCATGACGCTTCTTGCCCTGGGAATCAATCATCGTACTGCCACCGTGGCTGTGCGTGAGCAGGTGGCCTTTACGCCGACGCAGCTGGAAAGCGCGTTGGCTGAACTGCGTAGCCTGCCACACATTAGCGAAGCGGCGGTGCTTTCGACGTGTAATCGCACGGAACTCTACTGTGTGACGGATGCCGCCGGTGAGCAGATTGTGCTGGACTGGCTGGGTCGTTTTCATAATTTACGCGTTGAAGAGCTCGCCCGCTGCGCCTACCACTACCACGACAACGACGCTGCTCGTCATTTGATGCGCGTGGCCGTGGGGTTGGACTCCATGGTGTTGGGTGAGCCGCAAATACTGGGCCAGTTAAAAGATGCTTATCAGCAAGCGCGTCAGGCCAAGGGCCTGGGTGGCGAGCTGGAGCGTCTTTTTCAGCACACCTTCGCCGTGGCTAAGCAGGTACGCACCGAAACCGGCATCGGTAAAAACCCGGTGTCCGTTGCCTATGCTGCCGTCAGCATGGCCAGCCGCATTTTCGATGATTTCAGCCGCGCCAACGCGTTACTGATTGGCGCAGGTGAGACCATCGAGCTAGTGGCGCGCCATCTTCATGAAGCTGGTGTCCGTCAGCTCACCGTGGCGAATCGTACCCGGGAGCGGGCCGAGCAGGTTTCATCGTCGCTGGGCGGTACGGCGATTACGCTGCCGGAGATTCCTGATGCCTTAGAGCATGCCGATATTGTTATCTCCTCTACCGCATCTCCGCTGCCTATATTGGGCAAAGGGATGGTCGAACGGGCGCTGAAGAAGCGTCGCCATCGTCCCGTGTTTATGGTCGATATCGCCGTACCCCGGGATATCGAGCCAGAAGTGGGTGAGCTGGCGGATGTGTTCCTGTATACCGTCGATGACCTGGAAGAGGTGATCGAAGAGAATCGTCGCCACCGCCAAGTGGCAGCCGACCAGGCCGAGTCGCTCATTGAGCACGGCGTGGGTAGCTGGCAGCATGAGCGGCGTATTCGTAACGGCGGTGAGGTGATTCGTGACTATCGCCGCCACGGTGAGGCGTTGCGCGACCAGGCGCGGGATCAGGCGCTTGAGCGTTTGGCAAAAGGCGAAGACCCGGTAAAAGTGGTTGAGCGCCTAGCGCATCAGCTAGCCAGCCGCCTAATGCATCAGCCAACGCTCACCATTCGCGAAGCGGCCTCTCAGGAAAACCACGATTTGCTTAGCGCCGCGCCGCGCCTGCTGCTACCGCCGAAGCCCGCCTTTGAGCAGCCTGCGCCCCCGGCAAAACGCCAGAAGGATGATACGCCCGCATGAAAGAGACTTTGCGCCAACGTTTAGACAGCTTCTCCGACCGGTTTGAAGAGCTGGCCATGCTGCTGTCAGATCCTGAGGTGATCAACGACCAGCAGCGCTTCCGCGACTACTCTCGCGAGTATTCAGAGCTGGAAGAACTGGTCGCCGCCTGGAAGCGCTACCTTGAGGTGGAAAACAGCATTGCCGAAGCCGAGCAGCTAAGCCGCGACAGTGACCCGGAGATGCGCGAGTTGGCGGAGATGGAAATCCTCGATGGTCGCGAGCAGTTGGAGACTCTCGACGTTGAGCTCAAGCGCCTGTTGATTCCGAAAGACCCGGACGACGGTCGCGGTGTCTTTTTGGAAGTGCGCGCGGGCACGGGTGGTGATGAAGCGGCCATCTTTGCGGGTGATCTCTTCCGC
>VAPB010243154.1_pt1 | contig 11341 bp, 13 predicted proteins | sample 3395101 | NCBI WGS metagenome assembly VAPB01 (sample SAMN08290433, study PRJNA428436) | hydrothermal vent metagenome | isolation source: Deep-sea hydrothermal vent chimney | place: Indian Ocean: Southwest Indian Ridge | reverse complement strand
GATAACGGCGAGCCTTGGCTGCATTGTATGATACTTGATAGCTCATGAATCATAGGGCGTGGCTGGCTCGCCTCTGAATTCTTGTATTATTTGACAGGGCCTTCACTTACAAAGGAGTTAAAAGGAGAATACGATATATGTTAACTAAAATTGGTTAACTACTAAGATTGAGAGTGCTCTCTGTGAAGTCTATCCAGTTCAGGTTTCCAACCAAGCGGCAGGAATTCATATGGCAGAAAAGGCGACAGAAAATTCCTCCATCCGTAATCGCTCGAGAATTGAAGGTTTCGCGTGCACTAGTTAGCAAGACACAACGAATTGCTGAGGAAAGAATCGAGAGAATCCTGTTGCATACTGCATCAACAAATCGGATTAATATCCAGCACATCAGCCCAAGGTACGGTTTTGCTGTAGGCTACTGCCCTGTAAACAAGTCAGAAACATATATTGTATACTCACCTGCCCTGGGAACTCAGCTATGGTTCAGTCACGGGGGCGACTGTAGTAGTTGTAGTGAACAGTCAGTATGCGAGAAGACAATCCACACACTTGCTCATGAATGGAATCTCCCACTTCCGAAGGGAATACCAGCAACAGAAGCAGCAGAGATGCTCTTCCTCGCAATAATGAGGCGTCTGAAATGGAACGAATAGAAACAGAGTCGGAAGTTCATTCCTCATCAATTCGTGAAGATTTCAAAACAAGAACACTATATGAGATGGTCAAGGAGTGGAGTGAACAGCTGTGGGACGGAGTCCAATATGAGCGCATGGCAGAGGAATTGTGGAATTCCCTTGAGGCTTGTGGACTCATAGAGGGACCATTTGGTGATTCTATGACTCTGCTTGATTCCTTCATTGTTGATTCAAACGAAGCAATAGAAGCGGGTCTATTGAGTGAGAGACAAGCATTAGATAGTTTGAAAGAACTTTTGGAGAATGACGACTTTGTAGTAGGCGCCCGGATCATAGAGGTATCTGTCGAAACAAATCCAGTGTGCAGAATATCAAACATCGACAATTTGTTGCAGAAGGATTGGCCAATCGGTCCTCAGAAACCTCAGTGGTGGAAACGAAGCGTTCGAAGTTTTTGGCTTTTTGTGGGAGTCGTTTCCTTTGCTACAATGGTCTTCATCTACAGCATAATAATTAGCCTTGGAATACTGCCACCCGTACAGCTCTTCCTAGCCGTAGCAGTTGGCATTCCAATGTACGCAATGAGTTACTATTTCCGTACAGTAGCTACCAAGAGAATGTGGAGAATAGGGTTCATTCTTCTTGGTTCCTGTTTCATAGGGTTCTGGTTCATTTTAGCACCCTTAGTCATTCTTCTTAGTTCCCTTAGATCCCTTGGCATTTCTCTTCCATGGTGGTTGGGGATGCCCCTAATGATTCTACCCTTAATAGTAGGAGCATTCATAGGAGATTGGCTTGGGCGTCGACGGGACTACATGCCCTACATGTGACTCGCGATTGATGTATGAGAAGACTTGACGAATTTCTATACATCATTGTACAAAAACACAACTTTGGATAGACTGAAATACCGCCATCATAGTTTCAATCAATTGGAGGGTAGAGAATCAATGGCAGAGAAGAAGGTGTCCCCGATACCTACTTCAGTACTGATTGCTTGGATTTTAATAACGCTGCTTGTTCCTTTCTCAGTTTACTTCTACATAATCGCAGGCAGCATGTCGGCTTTTGGTTATAGTATGCCCTATGCACTACTTTGGACATACATACCCTATGGCGCTAACCTCGACCTTGTTGGTACGTCAATCTTTGGTCTATTCCTATCAGTCGACCCAAATAGTATTTTCTCCGGACTCCACATCCTCAATCCCCTTTTGATGATGTGGGCTCCTATATTCGGAGGATTCAACATTCTCTTTGCCGTGCAAGTGGTACGTTATACCAAAGGCAAATCATCATTGAGGAAGACAATAGTAGCAAGTCTTCTGACCTTAGCAATTCCATTGTATCAGATCATCATCTTCGTTCCTTACATGCTGAGTCTTGGATATCTTCGCATTATCGGACCTATACCAATTCAGCTGATTGTGGGTCTGATATTAGTTAGAAGATATGGTTCGAAACCTTTGACCTCACCATGGGAATAACACGAGGAGTTGAATTAGAATGAGGAAGATATCGAAATATCTTCAAGGGAGCTGCTTTGTGCTTGTGCCTGCACTTGTTTGGTTCATTATTCTTTCGATTATTTTTGTTCCTGTTACTATTTCTGACTTCTTGATTGTAGGAGCTGTCAGTCTTTTACTTGCTTTTCCCACCAGTTTTTTCATGAAGAAATGGGTGCGTAACTATCGTCCATGAGAATATTCACTACTTACTTACATCAATCTCCTGCAATAACCAATGCACCCCCTCAATTTCTTCGTCCGAGTCTGGGATAAAGAAACCAAGAGCTCCTGCAAATAACATCTTGACATCTTTTGTCATGATTCCATCAAGTACTTTCTCAGCACTGGCAAATATTGATGAATAATTCCTAGCAGCTATCCAGGCCATTTTGACTCCTTTTGTGATGAAGATTCTCTTCCACACCGCACCCCCTTCAGTCCGCTCTTCAATCTTAGCTAACACCTTTTCCAGTGCATGTGATTTTGTAGATTCTGATTCCTTTGCATATATTGAGAGTTGGACAATCGGAAAATGATTTTGCTCAACATCTGATAAACGCACTCTAAACGTCTTGCGAATCAGAAACAACCCTACATCTAAGACCTTACTCGCTTCACCCCTGCTTAGATAATCCTGTTTAGACTCAGGTTTCCCTTTAGTTTTCTTTATCTTGGGTTTGGGTTTCAGAGACACCTCTTTTGTCACCTTCTATTGATTGACTTTCCATGCGTATGAACCTTTGCGTCATTCTTATCAAACGTGCGGGGTGTTCATTAAGCACACAACATAGTTTGATGATGGGACATCTATTTGCCTACCATTGAAACCAATGAAATCGATCTGATTGAGATTGCGAAGATTCCTGAGTCGGATGACATGTCAAAGGGCAAGATCAGGGGAAGGGAGGTGGAGAAGTATCACAAGATCAATCACTACGTTCCAAAGATCCGCGATAAGGAAGTCAAGTCGTACAAGCAACTTGAGGCGATTGTAAAGAGGGACTTCCCAGGTTTGATGCGGGTCAAGAGATTTGACAAGATGATGGAGGGAGCTCGGAAGCACTTCGATCTGGTGGACAGACTTCGTGGGAAACAGCATCTGGAATATGGGGATGTGGCCAAACTAGCTAATGCGATTGGTCAAGATTTCAGCTCTGTTCTTGATTATTCTACTAAGGGAAAACCTCCTAGAATCTACACTGTGTTTGATACAGCCATTTCAAAACCTGAGGGCTTGGTTAAGATTGAGGAACTTGTTCGAAAGAACAATGGAATCAGAAGCTTGGAGGACATTCAGTGGAGGTTGGAACACTACTTTGCTGAGAAGGAGTATCGTAAGTCTCCAAACTACAACAAGGACTATGAGATGGCTGTGAAGTACTTCAAGTTCAAAGATTTGTTGAAAGAAGGAGGGTCAATCACCGACATAGGTAGACAATTTGATACTACGTGGGGTGTTGTAGGGCAGTGGTATAGGGGACACCCACCATGGATGGTCAAACTGGCTTCTACCATTCCCGATACACCCTTTAGGGAAGGTTATGTCTGGCTGCCGACTATCACTGGTCCAAAGAACAATCCTGGTGGTTTCATTGATGTGCCTCTTGAAATCAATAGTCATCACCAAATTGCAGAAGTGTTGAAGCAAGTAAAATCGCTTGATGGTCCTGAGTTTAGGAAACTCGAGAATCGTTTTGGACCTAGGACCAAAGTTGATTCGTTCATGTATGGTTTAGGCTCACTGCTTGCTGATGGTTCTACACATTTAGCTACTGATTCGAATCTTGCGGGATCAAGAATGAATCAACCATTAGGAAAAAGTTACGATTGGAGTCTGACATATGGTGAGGGTACGACATATCACCTGTCAAAAATCGGGATAAAGATGTATAGAGGTAACGATATAGAATGTGATTCCACTTCAAAATCATATCCTTCATCTGGAGCATATGACTTCCATACACAAAGTAGCCCCTTTATTACTTGGATGAGAAGGAGTTGCCTTGGTTTGAAAGACTCTGAATCAAAGACCTTCGATTCAGTCAATGCGGATTGGATTCTTTCTGCCCCAGGAGAATGGAGAACTCCATTCCTTCAGGGGGTATGTGATGGAGATGGGTGTGCATCAATCAAGGCACAATATCTTAGTATAGGTACATCTTCCAATACTGAGTTCTACCAAGATCTTCTCAAATCGTTTGGGATTGAGTCTCACAAGGGAGATAGGGCTGTAGCAATCAGTGCAAAAGACTCTGTGAAAAGGGCTGAGGATGTCGGAATGTTTAGATATGCCGCTAGTAGAAAAGAAAATCTGGAGAAGTTTGCAAAGATGATTGACACGTTTGACCATTCTCGAGAGATGACAACAACGGAGATCAATCTTGTAAGGAAAATGAGAGGGGAGGGAAAATCATGGGGTGTGATTTCTGAATCACTCTATGACAAATTTGGTCACACATTACCATACTACTCAATTTCTCGTAGAGCTAGGAAGCAGGATATCAAATGAAATAAGGAAGATAGAGGGAATACATCTATCTCTTAGCTTGTAGTTCTTTGACAGCTGCGATAACTTCAGGTAAGACCGTGAAGATGTCACCCACAATACCAAAGTCTGCAACACTGAAAATAGGAGCATCAGGATCCTTGTTGATTGCAACCACCACGTCCGAAGACGACATTCCCGCCAAATGTTGTATTTGACCAGAGATTCCCAAAGCAATGTAGAGCTTTGGACAGACTGTCCTACCAGATTGCCCGACCTGCTGTGATGGTGGAAGCCATCCAAGGTCAACAATGGGACGTGAGCCACCAACAGCACCATCAAGCAGTTCAGCAAGCTTTTTTGGCATTTCTAGATTTGATGGGTCTTTGATACCACGACCACTGCAGACGATAACATCTGCTTCCTCAACTGATCTCATTCCCTCTACAGTTTCATTGACTGACTCTAAAACCCTTGTCCTTACTTGAACAGGACTGATGGTCATCTCGACCTTCTCGATGTTACCAGTACGGGATGTATCTGGTTCATCAGGCTTGAAGACATTTGGTCGTACTGTCGCCATCTGAGGACGAGTGTATGGTGAAATGATCTCTGCCATGATGTTGCCACCGAACGCAGGTCGAGTCTGAATGAGCTGGCGCTCATCATCGATAGCAAGTCCTGTGCAGTCAGCAGTAAGTCCAAGAGCCATCCTTGCAGCAACACGAGGTGCAAGATCACGACCGTTACTTGTAGCACCATATAGAACTATAGATGGTTTGTGAGGTGCAATCAACGTGTTCATTGCAATAGTGTAGGCATCTGTTGTATAATGCTCGAAAATCTTCTCATCTACGACGTAGACCTTGTCAGCACCATGATGAATAAGGGTCTCAGCGTGAGCCTCTATCTCATGACCGATGAGCACAGCAACAAGATTTTCACCGAGTTTGTCAGCCAGTTCGCGACCTTTTGTGACAAGCTCAAGCCCAACTCCTCTGAGGCGGCCTTCGCTTGTTTCACACCAAACCCAGACATCCTTGTAATCGGCTAGGGATTCTTTATCGATTATCTTTCTCTCAATCTTGATGGCGTTATCCCGACACACCTCTTCGCAAGAACCGCAGAGCACGCATAAGTCCAAGTCGAACTTTACCTTGTCCCCATCCTTCTCGATGGCTCCGAAGTTGCAGACCTTTGTGCACAACATGCAACCAGTGCAGGCATCAATATCAAAATTCAAGGTCATGTTAGATGGCCCCCTTCTTTGCTAGGAATTCAACAAGCTCCTTAGCTGCTGCCTTCGGATCCTCTGCGTCTATTTTGATTCCACCCTTCTTCTTCTCAGGTGGGAAGACCTTCCTCACTTGAGTTGGGGAGCCCTTGAGACCAAGTTTGTCTACATCGTATCCGAGGGTTTCAGCATTTACTTCCTCCATCGGCTTCTTCTTCGCTTGCATAATGCCCATAATGTTGGGGAGTCGTGGTTCGTTCAGACCTTTTGTGGCAGTTAGCAGAACGGGTATCTTTGCTCTAACAACATCATATCCCTCATCTGTTTCTCTATGTGCGATGACGAATTTTTCATCCTCACTCAATTCGAGATGACGAACATAGCATATCTGTGGGACACTCAACAGTTCAGCAATCTCTGGACCTACCTGGGCAGTATCACCGTCAATAGCCTGTTTGCCACAGATCACGATATCGAACTCCATCTTTTTGATTTGTTCAGCTAAGGTGAGTGCTGTGACCCACGTATCTGCTCCAGCAAAAGCTCGATCAGTCATATGGATGGCCTTGTCACCACCCATGGCCAGCGCCTTGAGCAGTGCCTCTTTCGCCTGTGGTGGCCCCATTGTGATGATGGTCACTTCTCCACCATACTTTTCCCGTAGTTGAATGGCAGCCTCAACAGCATATTCGCAAAATGGATTAAGAATACTCGGCACACCATCTCGAATGAGGGTACCAGTCTTTTCATCAACTTTCACATCAGCGACTTCAGGTACTTGCTTCACGGGGACAATAATCTTGAGTGTCAGTTTCTTCACTTCCAATAGTCTTGTGAACAATTGCGATTCAAAAGGGTTTTGTACAGCTCCCACAAACCTATACAGAACTAGACATTTCTTTGTTGGATTTTGGATGATCAAGTGGCCTCTCATCCTGTAGGTCTTTATATCCTTCACTGAAGAATCATTTGATGTAGTAGGAATTCTAAGGCGAGAACCAAGTCTTAAGATCATTCTACTGTCACCGTCAGTTGGTCGGGGACATTAAATGCTTGTGGAGAGGATGTAGGACGTTGTGATTCCTCTGGTGTCACGATGCTACCTCGATGAATCAGGAACCAAACAACGGACCTGTATGTACTGTCTGGGTCTGTATAGGTTTTGGGCAACGGTCCTCAATATAAGGAATACAAAATGATACATTGACATAACAAGGAGTGGATATATCCAATTTATTGTTAATTCCGAAGTCAAACGAAGGCTAGTATGGTACGTAATCCTTTTATTAGGGCACAGACGCTATCCGTCTTAGTTCCTATAACTAATTGAGGAGAGTAATCACGATCGGAAAAGAAAAGGCAATTGGTGCCCTTATCTTCATCTTCGCGCTTCTAGTGCTTCTATACTACACATGGGTGATAGTAATTCTACAGTGGTTCCCTGACGTGGGGACATGGGTTGACGCTACCTTCGGGTTATTCGCAGGACTCTTCAATCCCGATCCTCTGGTCCTCGTATACCTACCGATTTGGCTAGGTGTAGTGTTAATCATGGTCATAGCAATGTGGATTGGTTGGACTATGCTCACTACTCCCGCTCCAGAGCCACTTGAGGATTTCGACTTCGATGAAGAAGAAGTGACAGAAAAGACTGAAGAGTAGATTCTACTCAGTCGGAAAATAACATAGGGCCGTGAGGCCCTATCATCTCATTTTGAATTAGTTGAAAAGATTAATTTTCTAGAAATCACTGTGTGTTTCTAATTGCCGTTTTGATCAAATCCACTCCAATCTTACAGAGCCTATCAGCAGTTTCTTGATTTTTTCCTTCAGCAAAACAGCGATAGAGTGGTTCTGTACCTGAGGGACGAATGAGTAGCCAACCCTCATCATATAGGATTTTGACTCCATCCATGGTTATTCGGTCCATTTCCTCAGTGAGTTCAAGAATTGATTGGAGGATGACCTCCTTCTTGGCAGATGGGATAGGCACTTTCACTTTTGTGTTGAAGTACACTGGTAATTCTCCGACTAATTGTGAGAGAGCTTTACTTTCAATAGCCACAATCTCGATGATTTGAGCAGCAGTCATCGCACCATCTCGGACTGGTTGATGAGGAGGATAGAAAACACCTCCATTCTCTTCACCACCCAAATCACCATTTATCTCTGCTAATCTGTGTGACACCACGATGCTACCTACAACTGTCCAGTCAATCTTTGCTCCGGCTTGTTTTACAACTTCCTCAATGAGTCTACCACTACTAACAGGTGTAACTAGTGTTAATCCAGGCTTCTTGGAGAGGACACGTGAAGCTATCAGAGCAAAGGTCTGATCACCCCAAAGTACCCTTCCTGTTTCGTCTACAAATGTGGCTCTATCTGCATCTCCGTCATGAGCTATACCAATATCAGCACCTGTTGATTTCACAGCACGACTAAGTTCAATTATGTTCTCGGGCGTGGGCTCTGGATTTCTTCCTGGAAATGTTCCATCCAGTTGTGAATTGATTGAGATTACTTTACATCCTAGCTCTCTGAGAAGTTGTGGAGTGGCCTGTGCCCCTACACTGTTTGCACAATCGATTATCACCGTGAGGTTGCGATTTCTGATTGATTCAATATCCACGTGTGATTTAATCCCTGTCAGATATTGATACAGAGCGCTATCGTTATGATCTGCTTGACCAATGTTCTTCCAGTCAGCAACAGTGAAATCGTGTGAGTGGTATTTTGTTTCAATCTGGTTTTCAATATCTCGAGATACCTCAATCCCATTGCTACCAATCACCTTGATTCCATTGAATTCAGGAGGGTTATGAGATGCTGTGACCATGACACCAGCAACGTAGTTCAATCGAGGAACCATGAACTGTAATGTTGGGGTCGGAATAAGCCCTAAATCAGTGACTGAACATCCAGTGGAACACATCCCTGCACTAACGACTCTACAGAACATATCTCCTCCCATTCTCGAATCACGAGCAAGAGCAATCTGGCCAGGTCCTAACACAGTCCCAATTGCTCGTCCAAGATTGAGGATCAGGTCTACAGTTAGCTCCTCATTGATGAGACCGCGGATGCCGTTTGTCCCAAACATCTTGTTCATTGTGAGTCCTTCGCGTCTAGTGCATGTAGGTCATGACTTAAGCTAACCTATATCTTGTGGTGAGTGAACCTCAACTGCAAGATACTTCTGTGTTCCGCCCCTCTCCTGCCAGTGTCACCACTTCTCAAAATCCAGAAGATTTTGAAATTAGCAAGAGCATTGTCAACAATCATCGGGATGGGATCCCTCCTGAAGACCTGGCTTCTTTCTCCTGTATTGATGCTGGGTCATCACTTCCAGCGACGGTGAGAATTTCCACAGTTCTTACCACGGCGGGGTCATTATCACTCTGACCAGATTCATCACTGAAGCTGGTAAGGTCCGACTGGACAATGTGAACAGCCGCGGACTCTCTAGAACCTGATGCAAATTCCTTCTTAGAGAGTAAGGACTTCCCTTGAGAAGGCTTCTTCTTTCGGGCTTTCGGACGCGTACGTCGGTAAGTTGTTCCACGAACAACTGCCCTAGTCCACAGACCTAGTCCTCTCACGTCATGCAATGATGATGTGAGCGTAAGCATGCGTGCTGCAATGTTGACACTACCGTTCTTGTCTGCATTGGACTTGTAGCCACATGAGGGACAGTGGAAGTAGTTCTGCTTAGGTCTTTTCCCCTTAGCACCACACTTCCAGCACATGATGGAGGTCCAATCCTCAGGAACTGCTCGAAACCTGGCATCCTTTCCATTGACCTTCCAACCCTGTTGAGCAAGTCCGTGTTTCAGACTGTCTGTTATCCGAGCAAAGGCCCAAGAGTGTATCATACCTCTGTACCTTCGCCCTTGGTAGTTTCCTCGCTTTGCACGCATTCGTATATTTTTCAGGCGACCAATGGAAACGTAGAGCGTGTATTTTTTGGATAGTTCGGAGATGTAGTCGAGCAGTTGACGAACAAGGACCCTATCGTATTCCCTAGCCACATTCTCTCGCTTTGAACGCATTTTGCGGAGTCTTTCAGAAACACCGTCATTTGACAGTCCTCTGTTTCTCCGGGTGTACATCTCTCTTTGTAGGTCTACAACAAGTCTGTCATACTTCTTGATTGATTGAACCTTTTCTCTCTGGACAAAGTACAGAGTTTCCCTTGTCTTTTCAGGAGTCAGTACAGTTGAGCATGCAGCCTTCTCGATACCAAGATCTATTCCAAGAATCGCAACAGGGAGTTTTTTTGGGGGAGATTCATCAATCGCAACCCTGACTGCAATGGTCACCCACCATTTCCTCTTCCTGTCAGTGAAGATCTGCACAGCCTTAACCTTACCTCGTCTGATTTGGTTCAGATGAAAGGGGGACATCTTGAGAGGGACATTCAGTCTATCATGATGTGTTCGTCCTTCCTGCACAGAATCAAAAGAGTCCCTGACATCCAACCACCACCGAGATACATAGGTCTTCTTCTCAACTAAGTTGAACCGCTGAGAGAACACCCAGACTCACCTTCAGACCAGTACAGATTCATACTGAGATTGAGAAGGAAGACGAGGAAGGACGCATCCAAGTCTTGCAGCCAATTGATTCCATCAACCGGAGAAGAGAGTACAGATCGATGAGCCTTGATGTCATTCCCAAGAGACGTAACACAGATCCTCCCTCTGAGAGGTTTCTGACTCCCCGGAAAGCTGATGATGGTACGATTGCCATGACCGAGATTCGATACCTTAGGGACACCATCAGATTCATTGAGAATGTTGGAAACGACCACCTGAGTGAGCTGCTTCGCCAGTTGTCGGATACACTTGATGACACTAAAGAGGATGACAGCAATGATGTCGTGTTTAACAGACTCCGTCGCATCCGTCAAATATTGGAGTCCGATGATCTGAGTGAGAAGGTGTAGGACCATCTACTCCCTATCCGCTCAACAGTCCCGCGAAACCTATCAAGGAGACAGAGAAAACACGTCACAGCAATCCAGATTCGACAACCTGACATCCTTCTGATTACAGGCAATCACCTGTTCCTCCTGATACTCTCAGCTGTGGGTAATTTGTCTGATGAAACAGCAAGAGAGGTTCTCAGATCGTTGTGGGAGTACGTCAGACCATGGCACCTCGCTGGTTTCGTTCTCAAACCAGTCTACCCCCAGAGTCATCACACTGGACGTTCGGTCCTTGACAGACATGCACTCCTGTCAAGGCTTGAACAGCGGTTCATGAAGAGAAAAAGATCACTAGAGCATAATCCAACCCTGACTGATGTACGATTCGGACAGGTAATACATATACAGTCTCCCGAGAGCCAGAACGCGAACTATTTATGGCTGTTTTTTCAACAGCGCCCCGGACTCTATGAGATGAATGCAGCTCTCCTGAACCCGAGAGGCATTGACATCTCCCTCCCTCTGGCTGAGAAACTGCACGAAATGGTTTCT
>VAPB010902268.1_pt1 | contig 11376 bp, 7 predicted proteins | sample 3395101 | NCBI WGS metagenome assembly VAPB01 (sample SAMN08290433, study PRJNA428436) | hydrothermal vent metagenome | isolation source: Deep-sea hydrothermal vent chimney | place: Indian Ocean: Southwest Indian Ridge | reverse complement strand
GCAAGGTCAATTCCTACAATCGCTGCTCGTGCGACAATAGAAAAACCGATGCTGAATTCAGCTATTTCCGGAAGTCTGACAATAGGATGGATATTCTTGTAGTCCAGTCCGTGTCCGGCATGGATTTCCAATCCCAGTTGGAAACCATGTGTCGCTGCGTTTTTTATTTCCTCATAGGCATGGTCTTGTTCATCTCCGGGCCGTGAATCCGAATATTTTCCGGTATTGATCTCGATCAGGTCAACTCCTACTCGGCTGCAGGCGTCGATCTGCCCCAGGTCGGGATCGACAAAAATGCTGGTACGGATTCCTGCGTTTTTTAGGTCAAGGATATGGGTGGAAAGATGATCTTCATTCGAAATCACATCCAATCCCCCTTCGGTGGTCAATTCTTCCGGACGTTCGGGAACCAGAGAGACGACATCGGGCTTTACATCCATAGCGACACCCTTCATTTCATCGGTGGCCGCCATTTCGATATTGAGTTTAGTTTTGATGGCTTCTTTTAATAAGTGAAGGTCCCGTTCTTTGATGTGACGCCTATCAGTTCGTATGTGGCAGACAATACCTTCGGCACCTGCCAGCTCGGATAAAAGAGCGGCCAAAACTGGTTCGGGTTCAGAACTTTTCCTTGCTTCTCTCAAGGTTGCGAAATGATCGATATTGACGGCAAGTCTCATTTGTCTCCTCCAGTTTATGAGATAAAAAGAGAACTAATAGACGAGAGTTCTGTCTTTATCCTAGATATTTTGAGATAACTACGGCCATGTTTTCTGCATCAACCCGGATTTGTTTTTCATCTTTTCCCTCGATCATGATGCGAGCGAGAGATTCTGTCCCTGAAAAACGGAGGTCAAAACGTCCTTCATGTCCAAGACTTTCTCTTATCCGGCCCATGGTATTGAGGATCTCGGGAAAGTGACTGAAATCTTCCTTTTTTGCCACCTCGACATTCAATAGGATCTGAGGACTTTCTTTATAATCTGAGACGAGTTTCGAAAGTGGAGTATTTTTTGTCACCATGACTTTACATATCTTCAAGCTTGTCAGAATGCCGTCGCCGCTTGGGCATTCATCGAGAAATATGGTGTGCCCGGACTGCTCTCCACCGAGGTTAGCATTAAGTTCGACCATCTGATTCCGGACATATTTGTCTCCGACCTGAGTGCGGACGAGTTTTATGTCCAATTTGTCTAGGGCCGTTTCGAGACCGATATTGCTCATGGTTGTGGCCACCACAGTATCCGATTTTAACCGGCCTGATTCTTTGAGATATTTGGCACAGATATACAGCGTATGGTCGCCATTGAGGATAGTCCCTTTTTCGTCGACACAAAGTGCCCTGTCCGCATCTCCGTCGTAGGCTACACCCATATTCGCCCCGATATCTTTGACCGTCTTGGCGAGATCTTCCGGATACATGGAGCCGCAGTTGTCGTTAATATTTTTTCCGTTTGGGGAGGCGTTTATGGGAAAGACTTTGAATCCCAAATCTGAAAAGATTTCGGGGGCGTAAAATGAACTGGCTCCATTCGCACAGTCGAGAACGATTTTATAAGGTGTCTGAATCCGAATGTCCGCAAATTGACTCTTGAGAAAATCTTTGTATTCTTTGACCAGTTCTCTATCGGGAGTGGCCTCTGCCACCTCTCGAGTATTGCTGTTTTGGGAAGACCGGATGGCCTCCTCGAGCTGCTTCTCCCAATTTTCATTTATCTTTGTTCCCTGTGGAGAAAAAATCTTAATGCCGTTATCCTGATATGGATTGTGGGATGCAGAAATGACAATCCCCGCTGAAAATGCATGCTTATTTGTCAGGTGAGAGACGGCTGGTGTGGGAATAGTACCGAGGGACACCGCTTCACCAGAGGCGTCTTTGATTCCTTGAAAAAGAGCATCGTTAAGCCAACTCCCCGATTCTCTGGAGTCCTTACCGATGAGGACACTGGGAGCGAGCCCCTGGTCCCTAAGGAGTTCGATCAATCCTTTCCCTAATTTGAAGACTGAAAAATAATCTAAGGGGAATTGTCCGGCAACTGAGCGTATCCCATCTGTTCCGAATAGCCGATCCATCTTATGTTGGTTCCTTTTTTGAGATATTAATCCTGTAAAGTCAATTATAACTAAAATGGATTGGGATTCAAGGAAGAAATGCTAATCTCCACTCTTTCTCTTTTTCTTTTCTTGGATATCTTCTTCCGAATTTTTTGCTTTAATAGTGATTTTGACCGTGATGACTGTTTCGTAGGAGGCCAAGCGAAGATCAGGATCAGGGAGGATGAGACCGGTTTCTATCTCAATGGATTCGGTCAGGGAAGAAAGGTCTATTGGGCTGGTCCTGACCTTGTAGGTCTCTTTCACTTTGCTTTCAGGGCCGATAATGGACACCTCATTGGGGATAACTTCTACATCTACAAGCTCCAGGTTTTCCTGCAATTGACCGACGATGTCTGCTTCAACTTCCATCATGATCTCTTTCAAACTTTCCAGACGCATCCGGACCTGACTCGGAGAGATATCTTTGACTTCTGCACCCTGAGGTAAGCTTATCCAATCCGGGTTGATAGGGAATTCAGTCTGTTCCACACGAGCCGTCCCCAATTCGAGTCTGGCTCGTATCCCTTCGGGATTTATTTCCTCCATCAACCTGTAGGGAGCTTTGATGGTGACGGCTATGGTGGGGGGGGGATTTTCAATAATTTTCATTCCTGATGGCAGGTTATGAAGCTCCAGACGGACTGTTACTTTTTTTTCAAAATAGAGCTTTTCTTCCGGGATGATCGAGAACCAGAATACGAGTGCGAGGAGCAAAGAAAACAGTTTGAGTCCCCAATTTCTAACGAAAATATTTCTGAGTATTTTAATCATAAAAACTTCTACTTCAAATAGCTGAGTAAACTTTCCTTGAGTTGATCAAGATCAAGCTCCTGTTTCAAACTCCCCTTCATGGCCAGTGAGATGGTCCCTGTCTCTTCAGACACGACGATGACAGCGGCATCCGTTTCCTGCGAGAGGCCAATGGCTGCCAAATGCCGGGTCCGCGTCAAGAAATTTCTCCCAAGGTTATGCGTTGCAGGAAGGGGAAGAAGGCAACCGGCGGCAAGAATTTTATTGCCTCTGACAATAACGGCCCCGTCATGCAGTGGAGATCGAGGGAAGAAGATGCTGATCAAAAGATCTTTAGATACATCCGCTTCTATTTTTGTCCCCCGGTCTGCATAGCTTTTTAGCGAGATATTCTTTTCAAGGGCAATCAGCGCCCCGATTTTTTTTCTGGACATGGCATCGACGGAGAGAAAAATATCCTCGGCTTTTTCCTTAAAAGCCCTGGCTACAAGAGGATTTCTGAATGAACGAGAGCCGATGGAGGTAAAAAATCTTCTGAGTTCAGGAGCAAAAAGGATGATGATGGCGATGACCAAAATGGGGGAAAACGTGCGGATCAACCATTTTGTGACATAGAGATTTCCGATCGTGGCCACAAGAAAAAGAACCCCGACGATCCCCAAACCAATGGCCATTTGATAGGCTTTGGTGTCCTTGATAAGGCGAAGGAAAGAATAGAGGATGATCGTAACGAGAATGATGTCGAGCAGGTCGCCGATGGTGGCATGGGTTAGGGTGTAGTAAAAATTAGAAAACATAACGTTGATTGTTCCCTATATCGCTGTTAAATATTTCGACCGGTTTTTTTTCGTTGAGGATCGCTTCAGCGACAAGAATCGCCTTTTTTGTGGCCGCCACGTCGTGCACTCTGAGCAGATGGGCACCATGTGATACACTCAGAACTGCCGCAGATAGACTTCCTTCCAATCTATCCTGAGATGGCTGGTCCACAATTTTTCCAATAAAGGATTTGCGTGAGAGGCCCACAAGAAGGGGGCGCTCTAATTCTTCAAAGTATCTGAGATTTCGGATTAAATTGAGGTTATCGCTAAATTTTTTCCCGAATCCGATTCCGGGATCGATGATGATTTTTTTTCTCTTTATCCCAGATGAGACAGCAACGTCTATTCTTTCTTGGAAAAAAGATTTAACTTCTGCCAAAAGATTTTCGTAGGAGGGATTGTCCTGCATGGTTTTGGGATTCCCCTTCATATGCATCAGGATGACCGGAGTTTCTCTCTCTGCAGCCAGCGGCAGCATATCTGGATCGAACTGGAAAGAACTGATGTCGTTGATTATATTTGCCCCTGAATCAAGAGCTCTGCGTGCCACTTCCGCTTTTGTTGTGTCGACAGAGAGAATGGTGTCAGTGTTTTCCCGAAGCTTGGAGATGACCGGCAAAATGCGGCACAGTTCCTCCTCAACAGAAACACGGTCAGAACCAGGTCTGGAGCTTTCCCCTCCGACATCGAGAATATCGGCACCTTCCTTGACTAGATCTAATCCATGTTTAACGGCTTTATCTCGATCAAAATAGAGGTTTCCATCAGAGAAGGAATCAGGAGTCACATTGAGAATACCCATAATCCAGGTCCGTTGGCCAAGAGTAAAATCCTGTCCGTTTACCTGAAGAGTAACCTTGCTTCTCAATTTTATGCTTTTGCTGACGCCGGTTTGGCTATCCGTTTTTCTCCCTTGGAAACTTTTTTGGGCTTTGTTTGTGTTTCTTTTTGTTTTCGAGCAGCGGCGTTGATTTTCGGCAGTCTCTTTCCTTCGAGGAGGGCATTTATTTCTTTGGAATCCAGAATCTCTCTTTCAAGCAAGGCTTCGGCTATTTTGATCAACTTGGGTTTATTGTTTTTGAGGAGTTCCTCGGCCCTGTTGTAATTTCGGGTGATAATTTTTTTGACCTCTTTATCGATGAGTTCGGATGTTTTTTCACTGAAGTTTTTGTGCATCGCCAGCTCTTTTCCGAGAAAAATCAGATCATCTCGTTCCCCAAAAGTGAGCGGGCCGAGATCGGACATTCCATACTGACAGACCATTTTCCGTGCGATGTCGGTGGTCGTTTCAAAATCGCTGGCCGCTCCTGTTGTCGTTTTATCGAGAAAAAGAATTTCGGCTATTCGTCCTGCAAGCAGAACGGAAAGCTGGGCTTCCAAATATTTCTTGGAATGAGTGTACCGGTCATCAATGGGGAGCTGCTGAGTGAGTCCGAGAGCCATACCGCGAGGAATGATGGTGACTTTGTGGATGGGGTCGGCTTCCGGAATGAGTACCGCAACAAGCGCATGGCCGGCTTCATGGAACGCCGTGCTTTTTTTCTCTTCGTCACTGATAATCATGCTCTTTCTTTCCACACCCATCAGGACCTTATCCTTGGACGATTCGAAATCCAGCATGGTAACGTTGTCCTGTCCATAACGTGCTGCCAGGAGAGCCGCTTCGTTCACTAAGTTGGCAAGATCCGCACCGGAAAAACCAGGCGTTGACCGCGCTAAAACTTTCAAGTTGACGTTTTTGGCCAAGGGAATCTTCCGGACATGGACTCTCATGATTTCTTCACGCCCTTTAAGATCGGGCATGTTGACGACGATCCTGCGGTCGAATCGGCCGGGTCGGAGAAGAGCGCTGTCCAGAATATCAGGCCTGTTTGTGGCGGCGATAAGAATAACCCCCTCATTAGAATCAAACCCGTCCATTTCGACGAGGAGCTGGTTGAGCGTCTGCTCTCTTTCATCATGGCCACCGCCCAAACCGGCACCTCTCTGTCTTCCCACAGCGTCGATTTCATCGATAAAGATAAGGCATGGGGCATGTTTTTTCCCCTGATCGAACAGGTCTCGAACACGGGAAGCCCCGACACCTACAAACATCTCTACAAAATCGGAACCGCTGATAGAAAAAAACGGAACATCGGCTTCTCCCGCAACGGCTCGGGCAAGAAGTGTCTTTCCTGTTCCGGGTGCGCCAACGATAATAACGCCCTTAGGGATGCGGCCTCCGAGTTTTTGAAATCTCTGGGGATCCTTTAAAAATTCAATGATCTCCTGGAGTTCTTCTTTGGCCTCCTTGACTCCGGCCACGTCCTTAAATGTCGCTTTCTTCTGGACAGGGGAAAAAAGTTTTGCACGGCTCTTTCCGAAAGACATCGCTTTGTTGCCTCCAGACTGCATTTGGCGCATAAAAAAGACCCAGAAGAGGATAAGGATGATGATCGGGAACCAAGTAAAGAGGTAGGAGAACCAAGGGGCCTTTGTGTCTTTGACTTCGAAATTGACCTTGTTTTCTCGAAGTATTGTAACAACGTCGTAATCATCTGTCGAAACGGTCTTGAATTCCGATCCATCCGCATATTTGCCGCTAATCTGGTTTCCTGAAATCTCCACTTCTGTGACGAGTCCGTCTTCGACTTCGTCAAGAAATATACTAAAATCCACGTCCTTTTTTTGGGCGTCAGTTGTCTGCATAATGCTCCAGAGGATGATGATTATGATTCCAGCTGCGATCCAGAAAAGTATGTTTCTGTATGAGGTGAGTTGTTTTTTTTGTTTGGGCATCATGTGTTCCTTTTGTAGATTTTTATTTTAGCACGTTTTCCATGAATTGTTAATAAAACATTTCGGATTTTTCGGGATTATGAAGGGAAATTGAACTTTTTTGGCCTTTTTATCTTTTTTTGCATCTCCATTTTTATATTGTTTCTATGTTCTATTATAAGTACGAATAACCCGAGCAATTATTCACCTGTGAATAATCCAGGTTCAGTAGCCTTGACTGTAAATATGAGTTTTAGTAAGATAAATTCACTCGGGTGGGGCTGTAGCTCAGCTGGGAGAGTGCTTGACTGGCAGTCAAGAGGTCGTGGGTTCGATCCCCATCAGCTCCACCATTTTCAATCCCTATTATTATGTGTTGGTTCGCATGGAGAGGGAGATGCGTTTGAGGTCTTGATCGACTGACAAGACCTTGACTTTTACGATCTGGCCGACCTTGGCTTCCTCATTGGGATCGCGGACAAATCGATCGGCCATCTCGGAGATGTGGACCAGTCCATCCTGGTGGACGCCGATATCGACAAATGCACCAAAATTTGTGACGTTGGTAACAACCCCTTCCAGAATCATTCCGGGTTCAAGATCTGCAATATCCTTGATGTCTACGGAAAAGGTGGCGTATTGGAATGAACGTCTCGGATCGCGTCCCGGTTTCTCCAGTTCGGACAAAATATCCTCTATAGTCGGCAGCCCCACATCATTTGAGATGAAGCGGTGCTTATCGACGGTTTGGAGCAGGGACACGTTCCCGATAAGTTTTTCCAAAGTTGTATTTAATGTTTTTGCCATGTTTTCCACTAGCGCATAACGCTCAGGATGCACGGCAGAATTATCGAGTGGATTTTTCCCATTTGGAATGCGGAGAAAACCGGCCGACTGCTCAAAAGTCTTGCTGCCTATTCCTTCGACTTCTTTTAGATCTTTTCGGGAAACAAAAGAACCGTGGCTGTTCCTGTGTTTGACGATATTCCGGGCTAGAGTCCGGTTGAGTCCCGAGACATATTTGAGAAGTTCTTCTGAAGCTAAATTTAGATCAAACCCTACTGAGTTGACACAGCTTTCGACTCCCTCATCCAGAGAAATTTTCAATTTCTTCTGATCAACGTCATGCTGGTACTGTCCCACACCGATGGATTTTGGATCGATTTTAACAAGTTCGGACAAGGGATCTTGAAGACGGCGCCCAATGGAGATGGCCCCGCGGACGGTCACATCCAGCTCTGGGAATTCTTTGATGGCGGTCTCGGAAGCGCTGTAGATGCTTGCGCCGGATTCACTGACAATCAGGCTGGTGGGACGTGATTCAGAGGGAAATTCATCCAAAATCTCTCGGACAAAAATCTCGGTTTCCCGGCTGGCCGTGCCGTTGCCTATTGCGATAAGAGCGATGTGATGCCGATGGATCATCTCCGAGACAATCCTTATGGCCTTGTCTTTTTCTTTCATAGGTTCATGAGGAAAGATGGCTTCGTATTCGAGGAATTTCCCTGTCTTATCCAGGGCAACGGTTTTGCATCCTGTCCTGAATCCGGGATCAATTCCCAGGACAGATTTTTGCCCGGCCGGCGGAGCGAGGAAGAGTTCTCTCAAATTTCCTCTAAAAACCCTGATGGCCTCTTCATCGGCTCGAATCTTTATGTCTTTTCGCACTTCTGTTTCAGTGGCAGGCAGGAGAAGCCGCATGTAGCTATCGGCGGCGGCTTGCTTCAGGAGTTCTGCAGCTGCACTCTGGGGGTATTTAACCAGATGGGACTTGAGGTGTTCGAGGGCTGTTTCTTCTGGGATGTCTAAACTCAGACGAAGAACTTTTTCCCTTTCTCCACGAAAAAGTCCGAGCATTCTGTGGGAAGGAATGGTTTTTACCTGTTCGTGGTAGTCGTAATACATCTGGAATTTTGTTTTGGAATCTTCAAATTTCTTTCGAACCTTAGAAGCAAAAGATCCTTTGTCTATGGCCAACTCGCGCAGCCATTTCCGGATGTCAGAATCATTCGCCAGGTCTTCAGCAATAATATCACCGGCTCCCGAGAGTGCTTTTTCGGAAGTCTCGAATCCTTTTTCCTTATTTATATAGGCGGCGGCAAAAGATTCGATGTCGGCCTCTGCCTCTGAAATGTTGAGCAGCCACAAAGCGAGTGGCTCCAGCCCGGCATCGCGGGCTTTGCTGGCACGGGTGGCCCGTTTAGGCTTGTAAGGAAGATACAGATCCTCCAGTTCTGTTTTGTTTGTGGTCGTGTTGATTTTTGTTTCCAGTTCAGTCGTGAGTTTTCCCTGAGCCTTAATGGTTTCAAGAATTGTCTCTCGGCGGTCTTCCAGTTCCCTGAAATAGGTCATGCGGTGGAAGATGTTCCGGATTTGAGTCTCATCCAGATTGCCGGTGTTTTCCTTTCTGTACCGGGAGATAAAAGGAACGGTTGCTCCCTCATCCAGGAGTAAAATCGTATTTGCAATCTGTTTAATGCCCAGAGCGCTTTCTTTTGACAGCTGCTTGAGTAGATCCATGGGATTTTTCTTAAGTATTCTGCAGTATACAGCAGCCGTCTTTTTTTTCAAACGGCTTGATGAGAATGATCGTTGACTTTACATCCACTTACTTTTACAATTTAATAAAACATAGCGATTTAATAGGATTAAACACCGATGTTTCAAAAATCTTCTTCTTTTTTTGTCATGGTCTGTGCCGGATTCCTTCTAGTTGGAATGACACTTTTAGCAACGACTCAGAATAAAGGCCGTCCCATCCGCCGGTCCTTGTCTGCCGAAGTACGATCCCGCTCAGCTCCGGATAGAATTCTTGTTAAATTTAAAAAATTGAGCGATATCCGCACACAGGAGTCAATCAAAGCCTCTATTGAATCCTTCTTCGCGATTCAAGAAATCAGAAAGTTCACTCTCATCGATGTCTCTGTCTATCGTACGTTTTGGGATAAGGAAAAGACTCTTGTTGAACTCAATGCGAGTCCGTTTGTTGAATATGCCGAACCCGACTATTACAGGTATGCTAAAACAACTCTCCCCAATGACTCAAGATTTTCAGACCTGTGGGGCCTCCACAATACAGGTTTGAACAATGGAACAATAGATGCAGATATTGACGCCCCTGAGGCCTGGGATTTATCGACAGGCAGTACGAGTGTTGTGGTGGCTGTGATTGATTCCGGGGTCGATTATAACCACGAGGACCTCAGGGCCAATATGTGGATAAATCCCGGTGAAATCCCCGGCAATGGGATCGATGATGATGGCAATGGATATGTCGATGACTACCACGGAATAGACGCCATCGTTAATAGTGGTGATCCGATGGATGATGAGGGACATGGAACCCATGCTTCTGGATCCATCGCGGCCGTTGGGAATAATGGGATTGGCGTTACGGGCGTTTGTTGGAACTGCAAGATCATGGCGCTTCGGTTTTTGTCCTTTGATGGAGGAGGGTCGATATCGGATGAGATCGAATGCATTCAGTATGCCGTAAACCAAGGCGTCAAAATCATCAGCGGCAGTTTTGGGGAATATGATTTTGCCCGATCTGAAAAAGCGGCCATCGATGCGGCCAGAAATTCCGGTGTTCTTTTTATGTTTGCTGTCGGAAATGAAGGAGAAAACAACGAGACCAATCCTAACTATCCCTCTGGCTATGATTCCGAGAACATCATTGCAGTGGGTGCGTCCAACCGGTATGATCGCCTGGCCTCCTGGTCGGATTATGGCATCACGACAGTGGATGTGGCCGCACCGGGAGTTGATATTTTAAGCACCGTGCTAAATAACGGGTATCAAAGTGAAAGCGGAACATCTATGGCGACGCCTCATGTGGCCGGTCTGGCGGCCCTGCTTAAATCTTACAATCCGAGTCTCAGTTGGCTGGACATCAAAAACCTTATCCTCAATAATGGAGATAGGATTCCTTCTGCGGAGGGCAAACTTGTAACCGGAAGCCGTATCAACGCCTTGCAAGCCCTCTTAGGCGAGGAACTGGGAATTGTTCTCAATCTGCAGGTTGGAGAAGGAGGAACAACCGCGCCTGCTCCAGGAATGTACGAGCATGAAGAAAACGAAAATGTCACAATTTTGGCCATCCCCAACACCAATTTTGAGTTTTCTCAATGGTCAGGGGACGTCCCGACTGGACAGGAGACAATCAATCCCCTCATTATTCAGATGAATTCCAGCAAGACAATAACGGCAAATTTCAGGTTGCTCATCTATGCACCGCTTCAGTTTGAAGGTCAAAGGGTTGAGAACCGTTCGTTGTCTCAGCGGGAATCCATCAATGTGTTGAATTGGCAGGCTCATCCCAACAACTCAAATATCACATTGTACCGCCTCTATGAAATTTCCGGATCGAACTTGAACAAGTTGGCTGACGTGGATTCTTCAGTTTTTACTTACCATCACAGAAGTGTGGAATTAAATCAAACATACTCATATGCCCTGATCGCGGTGAACAATGCTGGCCTTGAAGGGGCTCCTACCTACTGGACAATATATAAAGAGTGACCGATCTCATTTGAATCCTTTGTCCTTCAGATGCCGTTTCTATTCTATGAACCGTAGGCTTTTGGGCACTCTTTCCATATGAAAAACAACAATAGGGCGGAGGATTTTGCGAACGGAATTGAGAAGTTCCGGAGAAAACGGCACGGAGGAGTCTTTAGGCGGCGGATTTTTTTTGATCCAGCTCAGAAAATCAATGAAATCCGGTGGAACTTCTATTGTTTTTCCTGAAACGCAGCGGCTGCACAGGATTCCGTCTTTTTTAGGTGAAAGCCAGTGTTTCTCGTCGGATACCATCCTGCACTTTTTGCAGCGTTTGAAATCAGGAAGAATACCGCTGATTTTTAAAAACCAGGCCTCAAAGTAAAGAGAGGTAAAATCTAAATCAGCCCCTTTTTGGAGGGATTTAAGTGTGGACTGGAGAAGTCGGAAG
>VAPB010416672.1_pt1 | contig 11398 bp, 11 predicted proteins | sample 3395101 | NCBI WGS metagenome assembly VAPB01 (sample SAMN08290433, study PRJNA428436) | hydrothermal vent metagenome | isolation source: Deep-sea hydrothermal vent chimney | place: Indian Ocean: Southwest Indian Ridge | reverse complement strand
TATAAATCACGACGAACAACGCTTGAAATAATTGAGTATGGCCCTTGCAAGAAGGAGATAACATCAATGTTAAATGTAGCTTAAGTTAACACCTATGGGGTTTAGGGGCGGCCAGCCACCATGCCAAACAAACTGGCAGGCAAGCACTGACTGGCTGGTAAAAGTGCCCCAGATTAAAACAATCAGGGTATAGGATTAGGAACCCTGGATTAAAACTTATCAGTATACGTTAAATTGAAATTTTATTTAAACACTCTTTTAAATATATAATTAATATTCTTTAAATAATAGGACAGGTCAAAAAGAGATCCTAATTCTTTATTGGAAATGTGTTTTTTTATTGAAGGGTCTTTCCCCAGAATTTCTTTGAAGCTTATCTTCTTTTCCCAGCTCTTCATTGCATTTTTCTGAACAAGAAGGTAAGCTTTTTCACGGCTTAATCCTTTTTTAGTCAGCATCAGAAGAACCCTTTGTGAGCTGAAGAGCCCATAACTTCTGTTTATGTTTTCCTTCATTCTTTCGGGATATACCTGAAGGTCTTTAAGCACCCCGGTGAGTCTTACGAGCATATAATTAATGAGTATGGTGCTGTCAGGAATGATGATTCTTTCAACAGAAGAGTGACTGATATCCCTTTCGTGCCATAGGGGGATATTCTCCATTGCAGCAATTGCATTTGATCTCACAACTCTTGCCAGCCCGCTAAGGTTTTCACTTGCTATGGGGTTGCGTTTATGCGGCATAGCAGAAGAGCCTTTCTGCCCCTTTTTAAATGGTTCTTCCACTTCAAGGACTTCTGTTCTCTGGAGATGTCTCATTTCTACAGCCATTTTTTCAACTGTACCTGCAATAATGGCGAGAGTGTTCATGTACTCTGCATGCCTGTCCCTCTGGATCACCTGTGTCGCAATAGGTGCAGGCTTAAGGCAGAGCTTCTTACAAACGTATTTTTCAATCATTGTAGGCAGGCTTGAAAAAGTTCCTACAGGGCCTGAAAGCTGGCCGTAACTTATGGTCTCCCTTGCAGTCTTCATGCGGTTAAGATTACGGTACATTTCTGCATACCAAAGTGCAAAAGTCATTCCAAAGGTTGTTGGCTCTGCATGTATACCATGGCTTCTGCCCATCTGTAAGGTACCCTTATATTTTATGGCATTTGTCTTAAGGACCTTCATGAGGCCTTTAATATCTCTGATAATGATGTCTGCGGCCTCACGCATGAGCACTGCCTGAGCGGTGTCAACAATATCAGAGGAGGTAAGGCCCTTATGTATGAATCTGGCTTCCGGCCCTACGTTCTCAGCCACTGATGTTAAGAAGGAGATTACATCATGCTTGACAGTCTGCTCAATTTTATCTATCCGCCTGATATTAAATCTGGCACGCTTCTTTATAATGGTCAGACTTTTTTTAGGGATCTCTCCCAGCTTTTCCCATGCTTCACAAGCTGCAATCTCCACGTCAAGCCATTTTTGAAATTTATTTTCAGGTTTCCAAATGCTGCCCATTTCAGGCCTGGTGTATCGTGATATCAAATCAACCTCCTTTAGTAAAAACAAATACTAAATCCTAAGCACTAAATCCTAAACTTTTGGGAATTGGGGATTGTATTTTATAAATTGTTTAGTATTTAGGATTTTGAAATTAGAATTTAAGTCAAACATTATATTCCTCTTGAAAGCCTTTCAATAAGCATTAAAGGCAGACCAGCATCTCTCATCTTCCTCTGTGTAGATACTATATCATAAGATACTCGCTTAATTTCTATAGAATTATTATCGAGAAGGGCATATGCTGCATCAGGGTTGCCATCCCTGGGCTGGCCTACACTTCCTGCATTTATAATATATCTGTGCCCTTTTTTTATTTCTGCACGATCACTATAAAAGATAATTTTACCTTTTAAGGAATGCTCTATTATAGCTGGTTTGTGACTGTGACCTGTAAAACATATCCTCTCCTTAAAACATCTGAAATTTAATTGGGCATCCTGTGAGTTAGACAGATAATGCCATTTCTCAGGCTCCCTTGGCGTAGCATGGACAAGTAATATATTGTCATCAAACTTTTTTACAAGCGGAAGGCTCCCCAGAAAAAGCCTGTTTTTATCGGTTAGAATATCAGCCGTCCATTCAATTGCAGTCCGGGCGTATGGATTAAAATATCTAAACCCTGTCAAACCCGCAGCAGCCCAGTCGTGATTTCCGGCAGGGAAGCCCTCAGTTTGTCCCTGAAGAATATCAATGCATTCATTGGGATTTGGTCCATAGCCTACGCAGTCTCCCAGAAAGAGCACTCTGTCAATGGATTCGGCGCATATTTTTTTAAGCACTGAGTTAAGTGCCTCAAGATTAGCATGAACATCTGAGATAACGGCGTAGCGCATAAATCTTGTTATTCGTTATACGTTAAACGTTATTTGCGAATAACCAATAACTAATAACGGTCTTTTGATTTTTGAATTTTATCCAGTATTCCATTTATAAATGAAGATGAATCCTCAGTTGAATATTTTTTGGATATTTCAATAGCTTCATTAATGGCTACTGAGGGGGGGATATCAGGACTAAAAAAAAGTTCGTAAGTAGCAGCTCTTAAAATATTTCTGTCTATGACGGCCATTCTGCTAATTGACCAGTGTTCTGCAGCTTTTTTTATTATCTCATCTATTTTGGCAATGTTTTCTGTTGTCCCGTTGACAATATTATAAGTAAAGTTTTTGACTTCATCATCATCTTCAATAATACCTTCCCAGAATTCCTGCAATAACTCTTCACTTAAATCGTTACCTGTCAGATCGATCTGGAAAAGTAACTGTAGTGCGTATTCTCTTGCCCGGCGTCGCTTCATGAGACAGTGACAAGTGACCAGCTTGCCCGCCGGTTGTTTGGAGGGTGACAAGTGACAAGTAAAAGGCCGGGACTATGAACTCCTGTCTTCTTATCTTCCCAACTTCTTATTTTCCTATTTTCTGACAACTGGTTGCGGTTCACCATTTACAGTTTTTTCAACAATTGTGCCATTTCAATTGCTACTAATGCTGCGTCCCATCCTTTGTTTCCGCTTTTTGTCCCAGCTCTCTCAACGGCTTGTTCGATAGTATCGGAAGTTATAACACCAAATGCTATGGGTATCCCGGTTTCTATTGATGCATGAGCAATGCCCTTAGTTACTTCAGAGGCAATATATTCAAAGTGCGGTGTAGCCCCGCGTATTATTGCTCCAAGGCAGATTATCGCATCCGCAGACTTTTTTTCAGCGACTTTTTTTGCAGCTATAGGAATTTCAAAGGCGCCGGGGACTTTTACTACCTCTATGTTCTGTTCTGAAGCGCCGTGCCTCAGCAGGGCATCAAGAGCACCATCAAGCAGTTTGTTTGTTATAAAATCATTGAATCGGCTGACAATTACAGAAAATTTAAGTCCTTTGGCCTGAAGCTCTCCCTCATATTTTTTAATATTATCCTCCTAAAGAACTATAATTTCTAAATTCAAAATCCTAAGCACTAAACAAATCTTAAATTCCAATATCCCAGACTGTTTAGAATTTAGTATTTTGAGTTTAGAAATTTTCATCTTTTTATTTATACTTTATTCAGAATATGCCCTAATTTTTTCTTTTTTGTTGAGAGATATTTAATATTTTTCTTATGAGGTTTAATTTCAATGGGCACTCTTTCAACAATGCGCAAACCATAACCTTCCAGGCCTATAATCTTTTTTGGATTATTTGTCATGAGCCGCATTTTTCTGATCCCCAGGTTTACCAGAATCTGGGCTCCAATTCCGTAATCCCTTAAATCAGGCTCAAACCCCAGCTTTACGTTTGCCTCAACTGTATCCAGCCCCTTATCCTGAAGCTCATAAGCTTTTAATTTATTAACCAGGCCTATACCTCTGCCTTCCTGCCTCATATATAGGAGAACTCCCTTACCCTCTTTTTTTATTATGGCCATGGCCTTGTGCATCTGTTCCCCGCAGTCACATCTTTTAGAGCCGAACACATCGCCGGTGAGACACTCTGAATGGACCCTTACCAGAACGTCATCATCAGGGTCAATATCACCCTTGACCAGGGCAATATGTACTGATTTATCCAGCATATTTTCAAAGGCTATGGCAGTAAACCCACCGCCGTAAATTGAAGGCAGTTTTGTTGTTGCCAACCTGGTTACAAGACACTCAGTGTTCATCCTGTATTTGATAAGATCCTTTATAGTAATGATCTTTAAACGATGTTTGCGTGAAAATTTTACAAGTTGTGGTACCCTTGCCATAGTACCGTCATCATTCATTATTTCACATATAACACCGGCAGGATAAAGACCTGACAGCCTTGCAAGATCAACAGAGCCTTCAGTCTGTCCTGCGCGCTGCAATACTCCCCCTGGCTGGGATTTTAGAGGGAATATATGTCCGGGCCTGACTATGTCTTCAGACTCGGATTTAGGATTAATTGCAGTTAATATTGTTTTGGCCCTGTCAGAAGCGGAGATACCGGTCGTCACACCCTTTTTTGCTTCAATAGATACAGTAAAGGCAGTGCCGAAACGTGAGGTGTTGATGTCAGCCATCATTGGCAGTTTGAGTTTTTCAACTTTTTCAGGGGTTAAAGACAGGCATATAAGCCCTCTGCCATGTTTGGCCATAAAGTTTATTACCTGAGGCGTTACCTTATCTGCAGCTATTGTAAGATCACCTTCATTTTCCCTGTCTTCGTCATCAATAAGAATGACCATTTTGCCCTTTTTTATATCAGCAATGGCCTCTTTTATTGTATTGAACTTATATTTGCTACGCATATATTCTCCATTTAAAAGGCACAAAGTAAAAAGGCAGAAGCGCAAAGTTTTTTTCTATGTACCTGATAGTTTTTACTTAAAGTTGTTTTTTAGTCTGCAAATCCTTTTTCTTTAAGAAGTCCGGCAAGGTTGTTTCCGGTCTCCTGGCCGGCCATAAATTTCTCAACATATTTCCCCAGAATATCAACCTCAAGGTTTACTTTATCACCAATGCCTTTACTTCCAATATTTGTTGCAGTAAGTGTATGGGGTATGATAGCTACACTGAAAGAACGGCTGTCTATCCCTGTTACAGTCAGGCTTATACCGTCAACAGCTATGGAACCTTTTTTAACAATATATTTTAAAATTTCCGATGGAGCGTTAAAAGTATAAAAAGTATACTCACCTTCGCTTTTTTTGCCTATAATTGATCCTACGCCGTCTATATGGCCGGTTACTATATGACCGCCGAGCCGGTCACTGAGCCTTAAAGCCCTTTCAAGGTTTACCTTATCGCTTATTTTAAGTTCTCCGAGGTTTGTACTGCGCATTGTTTCAGGCGATATTTCAAAGGTAAAACCTTTAGCACCTTCAACGGCTGTAAGACATACACCATTTACTGAAATACTATCGCCAATTTGTAATTCCATATTGGATTCAGGCTTCAGGTTCAATCTGATTCCTTTGCCGGTTTTCATTACATGAGTAATGCTGCCGATATTTTCAATAAGTCCGGTAAACATTATTTTCTGCAGCTTTCCATGTTATTCTGGCAGTATGATTTATTTTTTTAGAAGATTTGCTGTATCAACATCAAAATTAAATGTTTTTTGATATATGCCGAACCAGTTAACAGTTGCCGTCCATGATACTTTTAAGGAGTACCTCCTGTCCCATGTGAGATGTATGTCTTCTTCAGTAATCGGTATGTCGTATTGCACAGCAATTTCCATAATTTTCTTTTTTGTGTTTATTGGGTCCTGTGCTATGATTATTCTTAGTATTTCTTCTGAGTCGCTTTTAAATGCAAAATGGTTATAGTGTGGTATCGCTAAAAGGTATAACGAGTAACCTGTCAGCACCAGAATAAGTATAATGAATATCGCTTTCTTCATGTTCACCTCCCGGCATAATTATCATTACGCCTGATCTTAGATATATTATTCATACCCCGCCAGCCTGGTCTTGAACATCCAGCTGGGTTTTCTGATTAATTTAATCCAAAAGTTTGGCGATCCTTTTCCAGCGTACCTTCGAAAACATGTTGTTGTTTTTGTCCCATGACCAGTAAATTATAAAAGCCTTACCTTTAATGTCGGCCATGTCAACAAAACCCCAGAAACGGCTGTCGTAACTGAAGTCTCTGTTATCTCCCATAACAAAGAGCTTTCCGCGAGGAACAGTAATCGATCTGAAATTGTCCCTAAGGTCTTCAATCCTCTTATCTTTATTCACTATATAAGGCTCGGAAAGGGGTATATTGTTTACATAGACTGTTTTGTCTTTTATTTCTATCTTGTCTCCTCCTACACCTATAACTCTTTTTATGAAATCCCGGCAATCATCTTTGAAAAAATAGAGCGGGTTTCTGTTACCCACTGCATTTTCCAGCCTGTAGCTGAGATTTTTGTAGATACTGGTACATTCTTCTTTTTTCCTGTTTTCAGGAAAAGAAAAAACTACTATATCGCTACGCCGTGGCTGCCTAAAGATCAGGAAACGGTCACCAGAGAACGGCATTTTTAAACCGTAGATAAACTTGTTTGCAAGTATATGGTCGCCAATGGCTAAAGTAGGAATCATTGATCCGGACGGTATCTTGAATGCCTGCACAACAAATGTTCTTATCAAAAGAGCCAGGATAAGAGCTATTAAGATAGCTTCAGCATATTCCCTGAACTTGGATTTCTGTTTTTTAGCCAATATATCTCCTTTAGATCCGTAACGAGTAACACGTGACGCGTAACGGGTATTTATTATACAAACTCATAACGTATTACTTATAATGTATAACGGTTTTATTTAACTTTCAGTACAGAGAGAAAGGCCTCTTGCGGTATCTCAACCCTTCCAATCTGTTTCATCCTGCGTTTACCTTCCTTTTGCTTCTCAAGAAGTTTTCTTTTTCTTGTTATATCCCCACCATAGCATTTTGCAAGCACATTTTTCTTTAATGCCTTAATGTTTTCCCGGGCGATTATTTTATTCCCGATTGCAGCCTGTATAATAACCTCAAACATCTGTCTTGGAATGATCTGTTTCAGTTTTTCTGTAAGCAGCCTGCCTTTATGATAGGTCCTGTCTTTATATACAATAAGTGATAATGCATCAACCATTTCTCCGTTCAAAAGCAGGTCGAGCTTGACAAGTTTTGATTCCCTGTAACCAATGAGTTCATAATCCATAGAGGCATACCCGCTGGAAAGGGATTTTAGTTTATCATAAAAGTCCCATAAAATCTCACTTAAAGGCAGCTCATAGGTTAAAATTATCCTGTTTTTACCAAGGTATCTGAAGTCTTTCTGCTCGCCTCTTTTTCTCTGGCATAATTCTAAAATATGACCGACATATTTCTGTGGAACAAAGATTGTTGTTTTAACAAATGGCTCCTCAATCTTTCCATATTCTTTTGGCATTTTTGCGGGGTTGTCCACAAAAATTACCTCTCCGCCGGTTTTAATGACTTTGTAAACAACAGTGGGAGCGGTGTTTATAAGAGCAAGTCCGAACTCTCTCTCCAGGCGTTCTTTAACAATTTCCATATGCAGAAGCCCGAGAAAACCGCATCTGAAGCCAAAACCAAGGGCAGCAGAGGTCTCAGGCTCAAAATTAAAGGAGGAGTCATTAAGTATGAGTTTATCAAGGGCATTTTTCAGGGCTTCGTACTGGCCCGGTTCAGTAGGATAAATACCGGAGAATACCATAGGTTTTACTTCTTTATAGCCGGGACATGGCTCTGACACGGGGTTTTCAGCAAGTGTAATCGTATCGCCGATCTTTGTATCATTGACATTTTTTACGCCTGCCACTATATATCCGACCTCTCCTGCCTGAAGTTTATTGACAGATTTTTTGGTTGGCGTAAAAACCCCTACTTCACTGACCTCATATATTTTTTCAGTGGCCATGAACAGAATTTTTGACCCCGGCTTTACCTCGCCGTCAAACAACCTTGCAAGAACGATGACACCCTGATAATTGTCAAACCATGAATCAAAAATCAGGGCTTTTAATGGACGCTTTTTATTGCCGCCCGGAGGCGGCACTTTCTTTACTATGGCCTCCAGTACCTCACTTATACCTGAACCTTCCTTTGCAGAAGTAATAATTGCCTCGGAACTGTCAATGCCGATAGAATCTTCAATTCCGGCTTTTACTCTGTCCGGGTCAGCGCCCGGGAGGTCTATTTTATTTATTACAGGAATTATCTCAAGGTTATGTTCAGCAGCCAGATATGTGTTGGTGAGTGTTTGTGCCTCAACTCCCTGGGAGGCATCAACTACAAGAAGAGCCCCTTCACAGGAGGCAAGGCTTCTTGAGACTTCATAGGAAAAATCAACATGCCCCGGAGTATCTATGAGGTTGAGAATATAGGTTTTACCGTCTGAAGCTTTGTAGTTAAGTCTTACTGCATGTGCCTTGATTGTTATTCCCCGTTCTTTTTCAAGATCCATAGTGTCAAGGACCTGTTCCACTTTTTCTCCTCTTCCCGAAAGCGCACCGGTTATTTCCAGGAACCTGTCAGCCAGTGTAGATTTACCATGGTCAATATGGGCAATGATAGAGAAATTTCTTATATTGTTTTCTGGCATGGATTTAAATGGAAGGGCTTGAGGCATCCTGAGAGGAAGATTTTCTGGTAAGCTTAAGGGCAAGACCGGCTGCGCCTATCGATCCACCGTTATCTTTTAAAGTGGCTTTAAGAATTTTAACATTGGCTGACAAGGGTTTAAGGGAACGTTTTAAGAATTCTTCTTTCAATTCTTCAATAAACAGGTCCCACGCGCCTATAAGCCCTCCTCCAAGAATGACCGCTTCAGGACTAAAGAGATTAACCAGGTTAGCAATGCCGATACCAAGATATTGTCCGGTTTCCCTGAAAATATCCCTGCAGAGGTTGTCGCCTTCAAGTGCTGTTTTATACACAAGCTCCGGGGTTATTTTATATATGTTTCCGCCACAGCACTCTGATAATAGACTTTTTGTACCTTTCTCCAAAGAAGATATGGTTCTATCTACAATAGCCCTGCCTGAGGCATAAGACTCCAGACAACCGAAGCTGCCGCATGGACAGAATCGGCCCTGTGGTTCAATTACCATATGACCCAGTTCAACGGCTCCTTCAAAAGGCATGCTATTTATTATTATTCCTCCACCGAGTCCGGTGCCGAGGGTTAGAAGAGCAAAATTGTTAAAGTCTTTGCCTGTGCCGATCCATTTTTCTCCGTATGCAAATGTAGTTGCATCGTTTTCAACTGTAACAGGCAGGGAGAATTCCTTTTCAATAATACTTTTTATTGGAAAACCATTGATCGCAGGGATATTAGGTGATGCTATTACAGTTCCTTTTTTAATGTCAATAAGTCCTGCAATACCAAAGCCGATCCCTATTACATTGTTTTTTAAATTATTTTTTAGAATATTTATAAGGATTTTCCCAAAGTGTTCATAGGACTCACTGATTTCGGAAGGTGTAGGCTCGGTCATACTTGCAAGAACGTTTCCTTCTTCCGAGACCTGAACGATCTTTATATTTGTACCGCCTATATCTACTCCAATTGCGCTTTTCATAATTATTTTTGATCTCCCGGTAAGGAATAAGCCCTACATATTATCACATTTTCAGAAATTCTGTGTAAACCCCGTAAGAAGATATAAATACGGCATTTTTTTAAAAGGGTACGGGGTCTGTAGAAATCAGGGTTCTGTACAAAAAGGAAATTTAAACATGGTACGACCGGACAGCTATTTACAAAAATATGGGTTTCTCCGGCTTAATTGATGAGTATAATTCCGATTTGTTTTCAGGTCGGTCTGTTCTTTAAGTCACAGGGAATTAGAGACAGGTCTTTTCTGAAGATAGTCGGTCTGTATGAGGAAAGGTCATACAGGCCAAACCGTTTCTCAAGCATCCTTGCTACATGAGACATGCTGTAGCAGACTACAAAGAATCCTGCAGCCATGCATATATATGCTGCGAACATCCTGTTCGGCTGGCGCTGACTTACAATCACGCCGACCTGTACAAGTTCAATGACACCGATAATATAGACAACAGCCGTTTCTTTAAACAATGATATAAAAAAGGAGACAAAGGATGGTATCATCATTCTGAATGCCTGTGGCAGGATAACAGTTCTAATCGCCATAAATCTTGTCATACCTCCTGATAAAGCAGCCTCCATCTGACCCTTTGGCACTGCCAGCACCCCTGCCCTGACAATCTCGGCCTGGTAAGCAGTGGAGTAAATAGTAAGCGAAATAACGGCACTCCAGAAGAGGGAAACATTTAAGCCAAGTACACTGGGGATAAACAAGAAAAACCAGAAAACAAGTAAAAGCGAGGGGGTTGCCCTTATGAACTCTATATATATTATACAGGGATAACTGATGTATCTCCTGCACGAGAGCCTTCCAAAGCCAAAAATTGCGCCAATAAAGAAACTAAACACCAGACAGAATAAAGTAATTGCAATATTTATAAAGAGTCCTCCTACAGGGCCATTGGGATATGCTCCAAGGAAGTAAAATTTCCAGTTGCCGAACTGTTCGATCAGGAATTCCATAATTAACCCGCCTCTATCTGCGTTATACTTGAGACATCGATCTTGTAGTACTTTTCAAGAAGTATAATAACCAGGCCCATAGACAGCGATATAAATACATAAAAAAGCGTTGCTATAGTAGTAGCCTCAAGCCCCCTGAAAGTAAGCGACTCTATCTGCTGTGTTGCCCATGTAAGCTCAGGTGTTGTTATGGCCATACACAGAGATGTATTTTTGAAGTTATGTATCATTCTGGTACCAAGCGGCGGCAGAACTTTTCTGAACCCCTGAGGAAGTAATACGTGCTGATACTGTTGAACTCTGTTTAATCCTGTTGAAATAGCGGCTTCTCTCTGGCCCGGAGGTATACCCCTGAGGCCGCTCCTTAAAATATCCGAGACATAAGAGGTGTTATCAAGAGTCAGTGCTATGATACTGGCTACAACAGGGTAATATATGTATGCATTGAGTCTGTCGCCCAGGCTGGGAGGTAACAGTTCGGGAAATACAAAATAGAAAAACAACAGCCAGAATAATCCGGGGATATTACGGAAGATCTCGACATAGAGTTTTCCGGCAAAACGGAGGGGCTTTATCCTTGAATTGCGCATTACAGCTATAGCAGTACCAAACAGTAAAGACAGGACTGAAGTAACCACAGCTATAAGCAGGGTGATCTTTATGCCTGTTATCATCCACTGCAGATAAGGCTCCCTGAAAGGAATGCTCCAGTCAAACTCATATCTCAGGTCCAGAATTTTTTATTCCTCCCCGGCTAATTAGCCTTTTACCCCTTTAGAAGCTTGTACGCCTAAGGCGTAGGCAAATGCCTGCCTGCTCGCCTCGATTC
>VAPB010381744.1_pt1 | contig 11403 bp, 8 predicted proteins | sample 3395101 | NCBI WGS metagenome assembly VAPB01 (sample SAMN08290433, study PRJNA428436) | hydrothermal vent metagenome | isolation source: Deep-sea hydrothermal vent chimney | place: Indian Ocean: Southwest Indian Ridge | reverse complement strand
GTCGCTGATGTTGAGGCGTTTTGGCCAGGCCGATGAAACGCTCACGACGTCGGAGATGCGACTGGCCGCGCCGTCCTGGAGACCTGACAACAGTTTGCTTACCTACATGCAACTAGGCGCGGACGGTTGGTCGATTCGGATGATAATACTGTCGGATCCTGTTCTGGACCGGCCGCTCATCGATGGCGAAGACTTTTTTGTTGCGCCAGTCTCGTGGCTGGATCGCCAGCAGATGCTGTACACGGCAAACGGTCATATCCGAACACGCCCGTTTAATTCCCGAACGTCGAACAACATCTCGTTTCGAGCAGCTATCGGCAAGGCCGGTGAAGTCGGCCTCGCGGCGACCGCTGTCCGCGATTTACCTGCCATCGAAGAGCCGACCGGCAAGACGGTGATTCGTGCCGCGCGGATGTTCGACGGCACCGGCAATGCGTATCGCGACGACGTCGATATCGTTATCGAGGGAGGCCGCATCACTGCCCTGGAAAATCACGAAGACCGGGCGGATGCGATCGTGATTGACCTTGGTGATATTACAGTTCTGCCGGGATACATCGACGCGTATGCCACGTTGCCCGAAGATGCCGATGCAGCGCTCGGGCCACTGCTGCTTGGTCTTGGCATCACCACCCTGGTTGCCGAACACCAGCAAGTCGAGGCGCTAAATGCCGTGTGGTCGGGCAAGGAAATACCCGGTCCGAGATTACTTGCAGCAAGCTCGCTGGCGGATGCCGGCAGCAGCACGCAATTGCCCTGGCTTGTTACGGTCACTGGCGATATGAGTGCGGGTGTTGCACAGCGGGACGCCGTGCGAAGCCTGCAATCACAAGGTATTACCGTCCTGGCTGACAGCTGGCAGGTGGGGCTCGGCTCCGGCGCCTCCTTGCTGATCGGTGCACAGACGATGCCGACATCGCCAGCGGGCAGGAGTTACCAGGATGTTCAACTGGCCAGTGGCACCGGCACGATCACACTTGTTTCCGGCTTGGCCGACATCTCCACGCCCGGTATTGACGCCGTGCAAAGGACGCGACAGGCAATGCTGATATCGAGGCCCGTGACACTGACCCGGCGGTTTGCGGAGCCGCCCGATCTGACCGCCGCTGCAACAACGATTGTGCTCGCCAGCCGGCCAAATGAAATGCCGCCCGGCATCGGGCTTCACGCAGAATTTCATGCGCTGATCAAAGCGGGCCTCAGCACAGAGCAAGCGCTCAAAGCCGCCGGTGTCAACGCAGCCGGCGCGCTCGGGCTTGGCCCGCGACTGGGACGCATAGCCGCTGGCGCCGCGGCTGACATGGTGCTGGTTGACGGCGACCCGCTCAACGACATTGCTGACGCCCTGAAAATTGTGGCGGTTGTGAGAAACGGCCGGTTCTTCAGCGTTTCTGGTCTGATCGACCGAGCCGCCCGGGCCAAACGGGCTCAAAACGTCGAATAATTTAACAAAAGCTTGGAAATCGAGTGCTTGTAGTCCCCCCGAACAGGCACCCGACGCACGCAGACAAAAGTAACCGTGCCCGAGCCGGGGTCCGGATGCATTTTTTCACCAGCAATCGCCTATTATTCAAGCAATTAGCGATTGATCCTGGTCAATTTCATTATGTGCGACGCAGCAAAAATGTCGGTTTCCTTTACATATTGTGGTCTTAAATGAAGCACTCGGTAGGATGTTGTTGCTCATTTAGTCGCTAAACGCTTGATAAGCGGCGCGGTTCGCGCGCGTTGGCACAGGTCTTGCTTTTATTACGTTGCCCAAGCGAAGTGTAACTGCATAGGGTGGCGCGAAACGGAGCAGAAAAGGATTTAGACGCCAGAAGAACAATAACTACAAAAACAAGAAGATCCAGATCCAATAACAATAACGTATCTGTATCCGGCTACTTGATTCGCAGTTACCTCTTTTGATAAAAAAAAGAGACATTAGCCCCGCCGCTCACGCTGCGGGGTTTTTTGTTCGCGGTCCTGCCGATTCACACATGTTAGAAAGGCCCGCCAGGCTTCTGCTGCATTGGCTGCTTGCGGCCGCAACTTCCGCGCCGTAGTCTCGGTCCGAAATCCGGCGGAGACGAAACATGGGGCGGATACTTCAGCTTTTCGCAGTAACGATAGCGACAATGCTCACGGCTTGCGGCAGCGAGCCCGGAAATTTCGAAGAAGCGAGCATCGCCGGGTTGCACGATCGTATGCAGCGTGGCGAACTGCGGTCCGAGCAACTGGTGCTTTGGTACCTCGATCGCATTGAAGCGTTGGACCGCTCCGGCCCGGAATTGCGTGCCGTTATTGAGCTGAACCCGGACGCATTGATGATCGCCCGTGCGCTCGACGAGGAGTGGCAGGAATCAGGGCCACGCGGGCCGCTGCACGGCATTCCGGTCATTCTTAAGGCGAACATCGACACAGCCGACAAGATGCACACCACGGCCGGTTCGCTCGCCCTCGCCGATCACATCCCGCCCGAGGACGCATTCCTGGTCAGTCAATTGCGGGATGCCGGTGCCATTATCCTGGGCAAGGCCAATCTCAGCGAATGGGCCAATTTTCGCTCGGCACGCTCCTCGAGCGGCTGGAGCAGCCTGGGCGGTCAGACCCTGAATCCCTACGATACGCTGCGCACACCTTGCGGTTCTTCGAGCGGCTCTGCAGTCGCTGTGGCCGCAAACCTGACGGTCGCCGCAATCGGGACCGAAACCGACGGTTCCGTCGTGTGCCCGTCCGGCATTAACGGCATTGTTGGCATCAAGCCGACGATCGGACTGGTCAGCCGAAGCGGCATCATTCCGATCGCACATAGCCAGGACACCGCCGGCCCAATGGCCCGCAGTGTTCGCGATGCAGCGATCCTGCTGTCGGCCATGACCGGCATCGACCCCGAAGATCCTGCATCACTGGATGCGCCGGTTGCGGCGATAGATTATTCAGCCAATCTTGCAGCGGACGGTCTGCAGGGGCGGCGCATCGGCATCATTCGTTCCTTCAGCGGCTCCGGAAGCAACCCCTCGGTCGAGGCATTGCTGACGGCGAGCATAGCGGCGTTGCGCTCCGCCGGCGCTGAGCTCGTCGATGACATCCAGCCGGACATGAGCGGGGCCGGGGACGCCGAAAACGAAGTCCTCTATTACGAGTTCAAGGCCGATCTCGCGCAATACTTTGAGCGCTCGAAAGCCCCATTCGCATCCTTGGCAGACATCATCGCCTTCAACGAGGAGAACGCCGCGAACGTGATGCCCTTTTTCGGGCACGACACGATGATCAAGGCCAACGCCAAAGGTGATCTCAGCGAATCTGCGTATCTGGAGGCGCTTGCGGCAAGCAAGCGAATCAGTCAGGGCGCACTCGACGCGGCATTCGAGCAACACCGGCTCGATGCATTGATTGGTGTGAGCAATGGCCCCGCCTGGATGATCGATCATGCCAACGGTGACAACTTCCAGATCGGCAGCTCCTCGTATGCGGCCATTTCCGGCTATCCGAACATTACCGTTCCGGCAGGATTCGTTGCGAATCTTCCCATCGGTATATCTTTCATCGGGCGACCGTTCACCGAGAAAAAGCTGATCGAGATTGCGTACGCCTTCGAGCAGGCAACGGCCGCCCGGCGTCCGCCCGGCTTGTCGAACGACGTCACAAAATAGAGCATACGCCGGGCCGGCTTTGTAGAATTTTGACGTCCGTCACCGCGGGCACATGGCGGTTTCGGTGCAATAGCATCATGTTCAAAGCCATTCGCATTTCGATCTTGTTACTGATCCTGACCTTCGTCGTCCTGAGTACCTTGCTGTCGCAGGCACGGAGTACTGACTGGAACAACAGTCTCTGGGTCAAGATATATCCAATCAATGCCGACGGCAGTGACGCCACGAGGCGTTATATTGACAGCCTGGAAGTCCGCAATTTCGAGGATATTGAGTCTTTTGTTGCACGCGAAGTGGCGCGTTACGGCAAAAGCCTGTCGCGACCTGTCCGGATGGAGCTGGGTACATTGATCGAAGAGCAGCCACCATCGATGGGTGCTACGCCCGGCGTATTCAAAGTGATGCTCTGGTCTCTCAAAATGCGCTGGTGGGTCGGGAGCGTTACAAATGATCAGGACGACATTGAACCCGACGTAAGCATTTTCGTTCGCTATCGCCAGGCCGAGGGCGTAATCGTGCTCGAAGATTCGGTCGGCATTCAGAAAGGCATGTTTGGTATCGTCAATGCCTATGCCGAACGCCGACACCGGGGCCGAAACAACGTCATAATTGCGCACGAGTTTTTTCACACACTTGGCGCAAGCGACAAGTACGAGATTGGTACGGGGCAGCCGCATGCTCCGGACGGATTGGCGGAACCCGACCGTACGCCATTGTATCCACAACGCTTTGCCGAAATCATGGGTGGTCGAATTGCGCTGGCGCCGGACGACGCAGTCATTCCGAAAAGCCTGAAATTCGCGGTCATTGGCGCAGCGACGGCATCGGAAATACGACTGACCGACTAGGCGAATCGGTCCGAGCTTTCTAAGCAGCAGCCGCTCAAGTAGGCTCCGCCAATGCCGGCGGAAAACCGTATTCTGTTATCAACGAGCAATCTCGGTGTCGATGTTCCGGGACGTCGGCTCGTTGAGGCATTGAACGTCTCTTTCGCGCGCGGAGAGTTTGTTGCCGTGCTGGGCCGCAATGGCGCAGGCAAGACGCTGACACTCTCGACATTGGCCGGGCTGAGGACACCGGACCGTGGCGAGGTTTTTCTCTACGGCGATGCGATGACGACGACAAAGCGCCAGGACGTTGCGATGCGCCTCGCGCTGTTGCCACAAAGCGTCGAAGACATCTTCCCCTCGACAGTACTGGATACCGCACTGATTGGCCGACATCCGCACATCGGCCCCCTGCGCCGGGAATCGGCCGAAGACAAGGAAATAACCCGAGACGCGCTACGCACTATGAACGTGGAGGATCTCGCCGCACGCAACGTATTAACGCTGTCGGGCGGTGAGCGCCGGCGGGTCGCCGTTGCCCAGATTCTTGCCCAGGCGCCAAAGGTGTACCTGCTTGACGAGCCGACGAACCACCTGGATCCGCAACATCAGCTCGATGTGCTTTCCGTGTTCCGCCGCGCGGCCGACGACGGAGCATGCGTCATCGCCAGCCTGCATGATGTCAATCTCGCCTCGCGCTACGCTGATCGCTGCCTGCTCTTGTACGGCGACGGGCGTTGGGAACTCGGCACCTGCGAAAATGTGCTGACAACGTCGCGCCTCGAAGCACTTTATGGCACGGCAATGGAAGCAATTGACTGGCGTAGTCAACGAATCTTCATCGCTACGGAAATGACAAAAGGGGTCTGAATTATGGGGACAGTTGCCCTGATTCACGGTCCCCTTAATTCACGAAGCCCTTCAACTGATCCAGGTAGATCGCATGAAGCGACGGATTGGCGGCCAGCACGGAACGAACAGCAAGGTCTGGCTTGTTGCCGTTCAAGTCCGTGAAGATGCCGCCCGCCTCGCTCACGATCAGGGACAGAGCCGCAATATCGAGAATATTGACGTCGGATTCGATAACGGCTTCGATTTTTCCCGAAGCCAGCAGGTGATAGTGGTAAAAATCGCCGTAGCCACGAGTGCGATCCGCTTTAGCCACAATACTGGCAAGACGCGGCCAGCCATCGCTCAAAGCCAATGACTTGAGGTTGCCGGTCGATATCGCCGCATGATCCGGACTGTCGATTGGACTGACTACCAGGCGCTTGCCGTTCAGCCAGGCGCCCTTGCCTTTCTCGGCCCAGGCCAACTCATCCATCATCGTGCCGCTCGACACGCCAAGAACGATTTCCCCTCGATGCATCAGTGCAATCTGCGTGGAGAAGAACGGATACTGACGAACAAAGGCCTTGGTACCATCGATGGGATCGACGAGCCACAGGTAGTCAGATTCTTCCCGCGTACGCCCGGTCTCCTCGCCGAAAAATCCGTGTTCCGGAAACTTCCCCAGGATCATTGCCGAAATCGCTTCCTCACACTCGACATCCGCCTGCGTTACCGGTGTGAGATCCGCCTTGGTGCTTACCGTGAAATTTCCCGCGTAGTAGCTGCGACTAATCTCCGCCGCGAGACGCGCCGCATCGAGTGCAACATTGAGGTATTCCGAGGCCTGACTTTGAGCGAACGTCTGCACTGATATTCCTGTTGCTCGCGGGCGAGACCGCTGAACTATGGCGACATCTCCTGCAAGAAACAAGACGCAAGAACGCGGTACGACAGCATTGCTTGACAGTCATCGGGCCGCTGCCTATCGTAGCTCCCTCATCAGGTGAACCTGTGCAGGCATGTGCAGGTGAACGGGAAGCCGGTGGAGCGTGTTAAAACACGTCATTCCGGCGCTGCCCCCGCAACGGTGATCGAGTTAATACCCTGGCCCCCGCACGGTGCAAACGTACGGAGCCACTGCGAACCTGAATCAAGTTTCGCGGGAAGGCGTCAGGGTAGGATGAAATCCGCTCGTAAGCCCGGAGACCGGCCCGATGTGCACACGAACGGCGCGGCGGGCGCAAGTTCGGGCGGTCGTATTCCGATCATCCCTGAGCCCCCCAACGCGTCGCCGAACATCATCAATGAGCGCGCGTGCGGGCGGCACGTTTTGGGGAATTCATGAACAAGTATCTTGGCTTTGCATTCGTCATCGTCGTGACGACTTACCTCCTTCAATCAGCACGGGCGGCCGATATTTCTGCAAGCGACACGATAATCGTGTCGGCAACGCGCACCGAAATTCCACTCGATGACGCGATCGTCCCGGTGAGGGTAATCACACGGAGCGACATCGAACTGTCGCTGGCGACGGACCTGGCGGAACTATTGCGCTTCGAAGCCGGCATGGACATCGGCCGCAATGGTGGGCCCGGGCAGGCAACATCCCTGTTTCTGCGCGGCACGGCAAGCAATCACACGCTGGTGCTGGTTGACGGCGTGCGCATGAATCCCGGCACGATCGGGGGGGCCGCTATTCAACACATAGCGCCCGAAGTTATCGAGCAAATCGAGATCGTGAAAGGCGCGCGGTCGGCGCTGTACGGCACTGACGCGATTGGTGGCGTTATCAACATCATTACCCGCCGCGCAGACAGCCCGTTCGTCGAGGCGGGTGTCGGAGGCGGCAGTTTCAATACAAAGTCCGGACATGTTTCGGGCGGAACCCGGGGCGACAAGCTCGAGATGGGCGTTACGCTGAACTGGCAGGACACCGACGGCTATGCACCGCGCACGGACTCAGATATCGCCCGCGGCTACAACAACCTGTCACTCGGTCTTTCCGCAGCAGCAGAGTTTCGTGCGAGCGAAATCAGTGTTCGCCACTGGCGCGCGGAGGGCAACGTCGAGTACCTCGACTTTTTTCTAAACCCGGTCGATCAGGATTTCGAAAGTTCAGTAACGGCGTTGCAGGTCGACAGCGAATTTTTAGCGCGCGGTAACAGTAAACTCATCGTGTCGCACATGACGGACGAAATTCAGCAAAAACAGACACCCGATTTTGTCGAATCGAACCGCATCACCCTCGACTGGCAGTACACGCAGTCTCTCGATAATCACACGGTGACCGGCGGCCTGTACTTCGTTGACGAGAACGCCAGCAGCCTGTCCTTCGGATCGGGTTTCGACGAGGACACCAAAGTACGCGCCATGTTCCTGCAGGACCAACTGAACTATGGCCGTCATCGCGCATTTGTTGCCCTTCGACTAACGGATCATCAGACCTTTGGCGATCAGACGACCTGGAATGCCGAGTACGCGTACGACCTCGGCGATGACTGGACGCTCAGTGCCGGCCTTGGTCGTGCTTTTCGTGCGCCGGACGCCACGGATCGATTCGGCTTTGGCGGAAATCCGGAACTCAATCCCGAACTGGCCGACAGCGCGCAACTCGGGATTCGCTATTCGGCGGGGAATCGGCATCGTTTCGATGTCGAACTTTACGCCAACGACATCGTAGACCTGATCGAGTTCGACTTCGCTACATTCACGCTCGTCAACATTGGCAAGGCTGAAATTCGGGGCGCGCAACTTGGATACGAATTCCGTGGCGATGCGTTCACAGTCCGAACTGAGCTGGTCCAACAGAAAGCAGATAATGCAACGACAGGCATGCGCCTCCTGCGCCGCGCAGAGCAAAGCGCGAGTGTTAGCTACACGCAGAATATCGGCCGGCACCGACTCGGCATATCGGTACTCGCCAGCGGTGACCGGGAAGATTTTGGCGGCAGGACGCTGGAGGCATACGCCATCGTCAATGTGACCGGGGCATTGCAACTCGGAGAGTCCTGGCAACTCAATGCGCGTATCGAAAACCTGTTTGACGAGGAATATCAAACTGCCGCCGACTACAGAATGCAGGAACGCAGCGGCTTCATCGAGTTAAAATACCGCTGGAACCAGGCCAAACGGCGTTAGCGAGCGGACCATGGGCAATCGACTAAGCAAGATAGTAACGCGCACCGGTGACGACGGTACCACGGGCCTCGGTGACGGCACTCGAGTCGCCAAGGACGACGCCCGGGTTGAGGCCTACGGTACGGTCGACGAGGCAAACAGCGCGATCGGCGTAGTGTTGGCGGTCACGGCGGTGCCGCAAGATATTCGTGATTGCCTGGTCGACGTGCAGCACGATCTTTTCGAGCTCGGCGGCGAACTTTGCATCCCGGGACACAGCGCTGTGAGCACGGCGTTCACGGATCGGCTGGAGGCGGAAATTCAGGGGTTCAATGAGAACCTGCCACCGCTCAAGGATTTCATACTCCCGGGCGGCGGCGAGGCAGCAGCAGCCTGCCACCTGGCGCGCACCATAGTGCGCCGCGCCGAAAGACGCGTCATTGCCCTGGCCGGTAGCGCTGCGGTTCGGCCTGAAGTAATTCAGTATCTCAACCGCCTCTCCGACTTGCTGTTCGTCGTTGCGCGCATCCTGTCACGGGTCGAAACAGGCAAGGAAGTACTCTGGAAGCGGGATCGCTAATCCGCCAGATCCGACTCGATCAGGGAGCGCAGCGTCAGCTCACCCACCGGCCGCCGCCCGATTTTCTCTGGCCCTGACCAGCACACGACAGACTTTTGACGCGGCGATGAGCAAGCGTGGCGTGGCACGGGCGATTTCTGCCGACTCAACAACGAAGCGGTTGCCATAGCGATTCGCCGCCAGCGTTTCGAATCGTTGCCAGTCAGAAAACGGTAACTCACCGCCGTCGCTGGCAGCAAGCAACACCTCCGGGTCCCGATCTATGACGGCCTCAACGCTGACCGACGGTGCGAGGTCGGACAGCTCGGCGAAAATATTGCGGCCGCCGCACAGGCTCAGAATATCGCCGATAATGTGCTCGCCATTAACCGTGTACAGAGGCCTTGCGGAGACTTGATAGAACACGGACACCTTCGAGGTACCCGAATAGCGCTTGCGAAGCTGTCCGATCGAATGTCGAAAGTCGTCAGCCGCCGCCTGCGCCCGCTCCGGGTGCCCGGTCAATTCACCAATTCGCTCCAGTGCCGCAGAAACGTCTTCGAGTCTTCGCGTCCTGATGGTCTCAACAGCGTACCCGGCAACGCGCAGCTCATCGACGACATGCTTTGGCGTGCCGCTCTCCCAGGCAAGCAACAAATCCGGTTTCAACATGGCAAGGCGTTCCTGGTCCACTGTGAAGGCATCGGTGACAACAGGAAAATTCGCCGCGGCGGGCGGAAAATCGGAATACGCACTGACACCGACAAGCAGGTCGTCCGCGCCCGCCGCAAAAACGAGTTCTGTAAGATGCGGCGCCAGCGTGACAATACGTGTGATACGGGTGGATTCCGCTGCGCCCTGGTTGACCGGGCTGCAGGAGCAAAGAAAGGCGACCGTCACGAAAACGGCGCAGCTAAATCTCACACAGACCAGCCGTGAAGTGTCAATGCTGCGATGATGACGGCCCAGACAAGTAGCACGCGAAAAACGAGTTTATTGGCGGCGGATGCGCCACGCACGCCACGGTCGCACAGTTCTTCGTCGTCCCTGTCGCGCAGCGCGAGCGCTCCGACGCCTACGCGCGCCAACAACATCTCACTGGCTTCCGATGTCGTTGCGGGCGCGGGCGTTTGCTGCGTTCGCCAGGCGCTAAGTGCTCCGTCCAGGTGACCGGCGATCCCGTAGCCAATCGCCGTCAGTCGTGCGGGTATCCAGGCCAGCAACCCGTGCAACATGACGGCTGCGTCCCGGACACGCTCCACATTTCCGTTTTCTTCCTCGCCCCGCGACGCACTGAATACGGCGCGACGTCGGATCAGGTCGGTGACCCGGTATGCCCAGGCGCCGAGCGGGCCAAAGGGTCCGAGCGCAACGAACCAGAAAATGACGGCGAAGAGACGATTGTTTGCCTGCACGAATACCGCGGACTCGACACAATGAATGCGTTCCAGCGCGTCGGTGGGCACATCACCCTCGACAAGCGCCTTGGCACGATGTTGTAACGCCTCATCGTCCCCGGCCTCGAGCGCCGTGCAGTACTCGTCCACATCCTCACCGATGTCTTTCGGCCCCAACGAGAAGAACAATACGACGATCGCCAGGAACAGATACGGGAAACCGAGCAAGGCATCGCCCAGCGCAAACGTTACGATAAAGACCGGCAATGCCAGGAACAAAGCGAGCAACACGACCGGTATCATTGCCGGCCAGTTAGCGAAGCCATCAACGGCACGAAAGCCCGCATCAATGATGCGATCAATCCAGCGCATACGGCGCCAGTGGAAAATGCGCGTCGCCAGTCGCTCTACGATCAGGCCAACGAGAAGTGCTATCAGATTCATTCGGTGTTTGTCTTGCTGCTCGGGTCTTTGCCAAGCCCATCATACAACCGGAGCCAATCGAAAGCAGGGCCCGGGTCGGTTTTTCGGCCCGCCGAAATGTCGCTGTGTGCTGCTATTTCACGATTCGAAATGTGCGGGTATGCGCTCCGCAACGCGCTCAGAACGCCAGGCAAAATGTCGTACTGCCGATCCGAATACGGTGTGTCATCTTCGCCTTCCAGCTCGATGCCAATCGAAAAATCATTACAGCCTGAGCGCCCCCTGAAGCAGGACTCACCCGCGTGCCATGCGCGTCGTGTGAAGGGCACGAATTGAATCAGTTCGCCGTCGCGCCGTATCAGCAAATGCGCCGATACCTCGAGCCCACGAATCTCGTCGAAGTAAGGATGTGCATCCCAGTCGAGGCGATTCGTGAAAAAAGCTTCAATTTCCGGGCCGCCATACTTGCCCGGCGGCAGGCTGATCCCGTGCAGCACGATAATCTGCGGTTCACAATCTTCGGGACGTGCATCGCAATTGCCGCTGGGCACCTGCCGCGCCGGGCGAACTAGCCCGCTTGTGACGTCAATATTGAATTCGGTGGGCACGGT
>VAPB010790851.1_pt1 | contig 11405 bp, 7 predicted proteins | sample 3395101 | NCBI WGS metagenome assembly VAPB01 (sample SAMN08290433, study PRJNA428436) | hydrothermal vent metagenome | isolation source: Deep-sea hydrothermal vent chimney | place: Indian Ocean: Southwest Indian Ridge | reverse complement strand
TTGAGAGGAAGAACGCGCCGCCACGATATCACAATGGGAAGGCTGTTTTCTATCCTGCATGCCAGCACGCACGATCCGCATCCAACACATCTTCCCAGGTCGATGAGAAATCCAGCTTTGCTCATGGCTTTCCCACCTCAACCAGGCATTCGTAGAAGGTAGCGCCATGGTTCATGTCGGTGATGCCGTCATCGGTAAGCAGATTGAGCCAGGGATCATCAGGATGACAACGGCCTTCGATGACATGCACTACACCCTGGCGGATACCGTAATCGAAGTGCACCTCAATCTCGACACGGCCACGGTCGTTCCAGACTGCAGCCATCTCTCCATCTGACAGTCCTCGTGCCAATGCATCCTCAGGGTGCATGTCCAGCCTGCGTGACCGGTCAACTTCCTGAATCCAGCTCAGGTTGCCGAACTGGGAGTGGATCCGTTCCCTCGTTTTGCAGGTCAGGAGCTGCAGCGGGTAGCGTGATGCAGCTTCCGATTCGTGTCCCTCGGGAAGCGGTTCATAGGATGGCAACCTGTCCACTCCCCACAGCCTGGACGCCTCCTCCGATTCGAACTCGATCTTGCCCGATTCAGTTGGATAACTGCCATCGTGCCATGCCACATATCCATTCCCGCTGCCACTCACGACCTCATTTGCACCATTGAACATCACCGGTTCAGATTCCATTCTCTCGAGCAGTCCACCCTGCCCTTCGGGCAGCATTCTCCTCAGCAGTTCTCGTCTGTCACTACAAAACCAGTCGGTTTCAAATCCAAATCGCTCGCAGAGCAGCTGCCAGATCTCCGTCTCGGTCTTTACACCTTCAGGAGGCCGCAATACCTGTTGTCTCAGCTGCAGGTAGGGATGCCAGTATGCCGTTACGAGATCCTCCTCTTCGAAGAGAGTCTTGGCAGGCAGCACATAGTCAGCCATGCGTGCCGTATCGGTAAGGAACTGATCGACTACCACGACAAGTTCCATGCTTTCCAGCGCTTTACGAACCCGGCTGGTTTGAGGATGCTGGCTTACCGGATTGGCCTTTTCGATCCAGGCCGCACGAACCGGAGGATCACTGAGCTGCTGCAGCTCGATACCGAATCGTGATGTTGGAATTGAGCGTCCTGATCCATTTCGAGGATGCGGCAATGGAGGCTCGCGGAGGACATGGCTGGCGAGGTTGGCATACTGCCAGCCCCCGCCCTTGACACCAATGTTGCCGGTAAGCGCTGGAAGCAGTGCCACCGTACGCATGGTCTGGCCTGCATGATGGTGCCGCTGTAAACCGAAACCAGCTATAAGCAGTGCCGGGCGGTTACTGCCATAGGCAACCGAAAGGTCATGTATCTCCTGTTCGGAAAGTCCGGTGATTTCCGCCACCCGTTCAACCGGGTACTCCCCCGCTCTCTCCAGAAAAGGTTCTACTCCTACGGCATTCCGCCCGAGAAATGGCCGGTCTGTTAATCCTTCACTGTTCAGGACGTTTGCCATTCCCATGGCAAGAGCGGCATCTGTGCCCGGTCTGGGCCTCAGGTGGATATCAGCGGCATCGGAAGTATCGGTCGATCTGGGATCAATGACAGCTAATGCGGCACCTTTTTCCTGCGCTTCAAAGATCAGGCGCATCTGATGGATATTGGTTTCGGCCGGATTGTGACCCCATAACATTATGAATCGGCTTTCTCGGGTCAGAACGGGATGATCGTGCAGGTTGGCTCCATATGTAAGCCGGGTTGCTTCCAATCCTGCAGACCAGCAGAGATCTCCATGGGCTCTGGTACATCCACCGAACTGGTTCCAGAACACATCCGCCATAACCGAAAGGGCTCCGTGATTTCCGGATCCTTCATAATAGAATACGGAGAGTGGACCATCGCTGACGCGCAACTGTTCCAATCCCTTCGCGATCCCGTCCAGAGCATCCTCCCAGCTGACCGGCTCGAACCGATCACTGCCTTTATTCCTCCGCAGAGGTGTATGGAGCCGATCGGGAGCGTTGACGCGTTCCACATAGCTGAGACCTTTGAGGCAGACCTTTCCCCCTGTGGCAGGGTTTAAAGGATCACCCTCGATCTGAACGATCTGTCCATCCCTGACAGTTATCAGCATCCCGCAGGTGCAGTAACAGTTCCTCGGACACACCGTGCGTATGACTCGATCCCCGGTCATTCAGTCAGCATCCTGTTCCCTCAGAATCCCCTGTACATATTCAAAATCGTCCGGCGTGTCGACGCTGAAGAGCAATGATCCCTTTCCTGCCGGAATCGTTACCATGCCGAATCGTCCTGCCTCGATAACATCAACTGCCGAGTATGTGCCTTCTTTGAACTCAGCATCAATTTGTCCGAGGACCTCCGGATTATAAATGGATAAAAGCGGCTGGATCGTTTTTTGGGAATTCAGGGTGGCCAGGCCATCCGGCTGCATATGATCTGATGATTGCCCAATCAGCCAATTCAGAAGTTCCACGGTGATCAGAGGCATATCGCACCCTATGGCAAGTACCGGACGGTCGTATCTTTCGAGAAGCCTCACGATTCCATGAATTGGGCCTTGATGCGGGATGGTGTCCTGTACGAAGGAAACATCCGGGAAGAGCCACCCCTCTGGTTGCCCACAACCTGAAACAGCGACCTCATAACCGGTCTTAAGTGCTGTTCCAACGGTGCGTTCCAGCAGGCTCAATCCGTTGAGTTTAAGAAGTGTTTTATCGGTACCCATGCGGCTACTTTTCCCACCCGCGAGGATTCCAACCACAATTTGCGTATGTATCTCTTTACTCATAAAACCAGAATCACAGGAATCGGGAGAACTCTACAATCACCATATCTCATCTTACAGCAGACAGGAAAAGCTCTATACTACATATATGGTACTGTTCAACTGCAGAATAGACATCAGCGGTTCAAGGTCAGGCAGCGATTTCGCCATCACGTTTGATGACGGTCCGCACGCTGAATACACACCAAAGATCCTGGAGGTTCTGGAACGATATCAGGCGAAGGCCACGTTCTTTGTATCAGGAAGAAACATCGAGAGCAACAGATCAACAGCCGAAGAGCTCGAAAGCCAGGGACATCTTATCGGCAATCACACTTATTCCCACATGTCTGCGTTGCGTATGAGGAAATCCCGGTTGCTTGGTGAGGTGGTTCGTACGAAGGAGCTGATCGAGAACATCACCGGGGAACCCAACCACTTCATGCGTCCACCATACGGTCACATAACTCCAGCCCTGCTCTCTATCTGCAGGGACCTGGATCTTTCAATAGTGCTATGGAGTTTCAATAGCTGGGATTTTCGTGGAATATCTGCCGAGAGAATTGTGAACCGAGTAAATAGAAAGATATCCCCTGGATCCATTCTGCTATTCCACGACTGTCATTTCAAGGATGTCACACGTGATCACACTGCAACTGTCAATGCCATCGATTCAATCCTTGAGGATGTTCTTTCCAGGGGGATGAAGCCGGTTACGGTGGCTGAACTTTTTAATGATCGGTGAAATGACTGCCTTCGAGACAATATTTGTTGTTCTGTTGACGGCTTTTACAGCATGGTACGCAATTTCGCTGATGGTGCTGCTCATCGGACTTTTCCGTATCCCCCTATCTTCAAACGACAGACTTCATTCCCTCACTGTGATAATCGCGGCTCATAACGAAGAGGAAAATATAGGAGCGTGCCTGAAGGCGATCGCATCACAGGATTATCCACCGAATCTGTTTGAGTTGATAATTGCTGATGACAGATCTACTGATGGAACACCTGAATTAATCCAGGAATTCTGTTCAAATTATCACAACATTTCAACTGTTCGAGTCGATCTGAAAGAGCAGAATGTCACCCCTAAAAAAACCGCCTTGATTAGAGCCTTAAGGATGGCTCGTGGAGAGATCATCGTCAGCACAGATGCCGATTGCGTTCCGCATAATGGGTGGCTTTCAGCCATTAATGACCGATTTGGAGAAAAGGTAGGCATGGTTGTCGGCCACACAGCGTATCCAAGGCCAAAGAGCCTTTGGGCCGGTATCGATGCAATCGATTATCTCTCTCACCGGGCACTCGGTGTGGCCTTCATAGGAGCCGGATCTGCCTATACCTGTACCGCCTCGAATTTCGCATATCGAAAAGAGATATTCGAATCTGTAGAGGAGGAATTCTCCCGTCTGCCAGTCAGGCCTGCCGAGGATAACTATCTGCTCAACCACGTACATACCAGATCACCCTGGTCATTTGCAGTGGCCACAGAGCCCGCATCGATTGTAACAACGGCAGGTGCAGGAGGATTAAGAGAGTTCCTGCAGCAAAGGTTCCGCTGGGGAGCTTACGGAGGCAATATCGTAACTGCAGGTGTCAGATTGTTCTTCCTGCCTGCGCTCCTCCTCTACTGCCTGATCTGGATCGGCTTCATTCTTTCGTTAATGAATGCTGCCATAGTTCAATGGCTGCTCATGTCACTTGGGATCAAGGCCTTTGTCGACTTCCTTTTCATGGGGAAGGCGGTATTCATATACAGATGCCACTACCTGCTGGCCTGGTTCCTGCCTGGATTCGTTGCCAACCTGATCTTAACCCTTCCAATAATGGTGAAGGGCAATTTCTTCACCTTCAGATGGAAGGGTGAGCGGTACAGGCTTACCTGATCAGGCTTTTCCGGAGAATCCCTTCAGATAGCCCAGCATCTTCCCCGGTCTCTTAATGAACTGCTCGATGATCATCCTGGTAGCAAAGGAAGGATGCCGGCGGATCAGGCTCCACGCCTTGCCGGTATCGATCAGATATCTCTTATCCAGTTCATTTCTCAGCTGGTAGAGCCTTTCCGTTGAGATGTGCTTCGTTCTGATATTTGCCCGGCACTGATCGTATGTGGAGTAGTCGTGGATATTTGTTATCAATCCCATCTCCAGCAGTTCTGCCCTGATCGCCGTCTTGGGGTATGGAGTCAGTATCACGAAACCGGGGATGTCTATTCCAAGCGCTTTGGCGTAATCGTAATTCGCCCAGATATCCTCTTCTTTGTCGTCAGGATTACCAAGTATGAATCCCCCTATCACAATGGCTCCATACTCCTGCAGCTCAGCAACGACCTCGTAGGCGTCACTGCTCTCAAGCTGGTTGCTCTTGTTCAGGAACTCGAGTGTCTCATCCGACGCGTTTTCTATTCCCAGGAATATGTATTTGAATCCAGCCCTGGCCATTGACTCGGCAAGACCAGGCGTCTGCTTCAAACCCCTGACACTTGCCTGGGTGACGTATTTGATATCGTTCAATCCGGCATCGATAATCGCTTCACATACCTCCTTGAAGCGTTTTCCATGCAGGGTGATATTGTCATCTATGAAGAAAATCGCCCTGGCACCACGAGCCTGGATGTCCCTGATATCTTCCAGGATCCTGTCGATTTTGAAGGTTCTGTAACTGTTGCCGTACATCATGCCAATGCTGCAGAAGCTGCAGTCGTAGGCACAGCCCCGTGAGGTCTCCGACACATCCGCCGGGTATCCCAGGAAATGGAATCCCTTCTTTATAACTCTGGAATCCCTGTCGGGCGGTTTGATCTCGTCCAGGTCGAGAACCGGGTTGTCGGCGGTATGAATGATCGATCCTGAATCCCGAAATGAGAGATTGGGGACCTCGCTGCAGTCACCACCATTCCCGAGAGCCTTTATCAGCCCGTTGAAGGCGATCTCGCCTTCCTTCCGCAGGATGAAATCGATGAATTCCATGTCATCACTTTCGATGATTTCGTCAAAAGTGACGGTGGCGTGATAGCCACCCAGCACAACGGTGATATCCCTGTTGAATGCCTTCGTGATTTTTATCAGGGCGAGTGTTTCATCATATTGGAATATCATGCAGCTGAAACCAACAGTATCGGGCTGATAACGGCTGAGCAGTTGCTGGAAATACTTCCTCGGTTTGCGGCCGGCGACAACCAGATCTACAACCTTCACCTCACAGAGATCCCGATCGAGGTTCGCAGCGATGGAGTTCAATCCGAGGTTGGGCAACCTCGTCGTCATATCGAACCCTGCCATCGATCGCGAACTGGCTACCAGCAGAACACGCATAAGATCCCCGTATCCACTATCAGGTTATCACCCTGCGAACTGTAATTCAGTCCAGGCCAGGAATCCAGAACCTTCAAATCTACCCTGTTGACCGAAGCCGAAAGATCCGGCTTTATCAGGCCGACCTTGTGAATACCCGTCTTGACCAGTCCCCGAATTCATCGAAGAGCGAGTACATCACAGGCGTCAGGATCAGTGTCAGGAATGTGGCAAATGAAAGCCCTGCGATTACCGCTATCGCCATTGGTCCCCACCACACGGCCTGCTCACCCCCCCAGTAGAGGTTCGGTTGCAGGACGGTATACAATCCCATGAAGTCGATGTTCAATCCGATTGCCAGCGGTACAAGACCAAGAACGGTCGTTATCGCGGTAAGGATTACGGGGCGGAAACGCGTCATGCCCCCCTTGATCAGGGCCTCACGCAGCTCCAGGCCATCCCGTTCCCGAAGGATCTCAATGTAGTCGATCAGCACGATCCCGTTGTTCACCACGATCCCTGCCAGACTGATTATCCCTACTCCGGTCATGATGACGCCGAAGGGCATGCGGAACACAATGAGACCCAGCAGCACCCCGATTATCGAAAGCAGGACATTCGAGATTATGATGAGCGGTTTTATCACCGAATCGAACTGGCTTATCAGGATGAATGCGATCAGAAAGAGTGCGATCAGGAATGCCTGACCCAGGAATTCCTCCGCTTCATCCTGGAATTCGTTCTCGCCGACGTATGAAACCGTATAATCGGTCGGGAATGTCTCGATCAGTGTGGCCATCAGAGCCTGAACTTCAGCCAGAACTGCTACAGGCTGATAACCGCTACGTACATTACTGCTGATGGTCACAACCCGCTTCTGGTCTCTCCGGTTGATACCGGCGTAGCTTTCGCTGACCCGCCAGCTGGCCACCGAGGAGAGGGGGATTGCCTGATCCTCTTCTACGATGGTGAGATCGGACAAGGCATCGAGATCCCGACGGTATTTTTCCGCCAGTCTTACAATTACATCGTATTCATCTTCTCCATCCCGGAAGGTACTGGCTTCGATACCGTTGATCGCACTTCTGACTTCAAATCCGATCCGGTTGGTGCTCAGACCGAAGAGCGCCGCCCTCTCCCGGTCCACGTCTACAACCAGTTCAGGGCGACCCTCCGAGAGGTCACTCTCGAGTCCGTCCAGCTTGGAGCCGACCGATGAGTTCTCGAGCATATCTATCGTTCTCTCGGAAAGCTCGGTCAGTATTTCTGTATCAACACCGCTTATCTCGATTACGACAGGTAATCCGGTCGGTGGCCCCATTTCGGGTACGTCTACCGAGATTTCGGCTCCGGCCATGTTCTTACCGATACTTCCGCGCAGTGTTTCAAGTACTTCGAAAGCGTCGTGAGAACGCTCCTTAAAATCGACCAGACTGATTCCAACTGTTGCCAGATTGGTGGATGAACCACCACCCATCCAGTCGCCCTGCTGCATGCCGACAGTGGCAACCACCGATTCGAAATCGATGCTGCTCTCCAGCGCTCCGGTTTCCTCTTCAATCCGACGCACTATGCTGTCTGTGAAATCGACTCTGGTTCCAACGGGTGCCTCGACCTGAATCCACAGGTCATCCGGCGGTACATTCTCGGGGAAGAATTCGACTCCGTTATTGAACATTCCGAAGAGAATGAAGCTCGTAATAAAGGCCAGCGTCGTCAGGCCGATGATCGACATCCGGTGATCGAGCACCCATCGCAGGTTGCTCTCGTAGAGACGGAGCATGGCCGGAATAACGTGGTCGAGAAAAAGATCCGTCATCCGCCTGATAACGAAGTAGTAGAAGAGGAAAAGCAGGACTCCCGTCGCGATGAAGAGCAGGCTTGTCAGTCCGTTAACTGATGCAACCATCAGGAGGAAGAGGATAATGATCGCAAGCATCAGAATGCGGGCCGCCCCGGTCATCCTCCTCTTCGGCCCCTTCCGCGTATCCATGAAAAGGGAACAGAGGGTCGGGTTGATGACAAGCGCCACGAACAGCGATGAACTGAGAGTAATGATCAGGGTCAGGGGCAGATAACCCATGAACTCGCCGACGATTCCCGGCCAGAACATAAGCGGCAGGAAGGCAGCCAGTGTCGTTGCGGTCGCGGCCGTAATGGGTATCGCCACTTCCCCTGCGGCCTTCCTCGCAGCTATCTGCCGCTCAAATCCTTCCTCCATGTACCTGAATGTGTTCTCCACCATTACTATGGCATTGTCGACCAGCATCCCCAGGGCCAGGATCAGACTGAAGAGGACGATCATGTTCATGGTTATCCCTGTTATATCCATGATTATGAAGGAGAGGAGCATGGAGAGAGGGATCGCTATACCGACGAAAACGGCGTTCCTGACTCCGAGGAAGAAGAGAAGCACCATCACGACCAGGATCAATCCGGAGATGATGTTGTTCTCCAGGTTCGAGACCATGTCCCTTACATAAATCGACTGGTCGGATGTGATCGTGACCCGGGTTGTCGGCGGGAACTCGAGCTCCATCTCCCCGATGATCGCCTTAACCTGTTCGGCCGTTTCGATGATGTTCTCGCCGGCCCTCTGGGTAACACTCAGAGTAACAACCGGAATGTTATCCATTCGGGCGTAGGTTTCTCTCTCCTTGAATCCGAAATCGACTTCGGCGACGTCACGTACGTAGACGGGGTAATCATTCGGAGTGGAGACTATTATCCCCTCAATGATTTCTGTATTGGTGAATTCACCTGGAACACGAACGAGATACTTCAGATGCCCTACGTCGATGGACCCGCCCGGAATGGTGATATTTTCCATCAATATTGCAGTTGCAACATCCGAGAAGGTGAGATTGTAGTATTTCAAACGCGGCAGATCCACGTTGACCTGAACCTCCCTCTCCAGACCACCCGACAGGTTGGCTTCCAGGACCTCAGGTATCCCCTCGATACGGTCCTGAAGTTCTTCGGCTATCTCCTTGAGTCTTACCTGGCTGTATTCACCGGAGATGTTCACCTGCATGATGGGGAAATCGGACATGTTGATCTCGATGACCCGGGGTTCATCCACCTCATCCGGCAGTTCCGGCCTGGCCAGATCCACCTTCTCCCGAACCCGGCTCAGTGCCTCATCCATGTCCGTTCCGGCATTGAACTCGACATTCACCATCGAGTAACCCTCGACAGAATTGCTAGTGAGGTTCTTGATGTCATCGATGGTTGCCAGTTCCCTTTCGAGAGGACGGGTAATCAGACTTTCGACGTCACCAGGCGAAGCACCCGGATACACAGTGTTGACAAGGATGTTGGGAATCGTGATCTCAGGAGAAGCTTCCTTCGGTATCCTGATGTACGATGTGATCCCCATCACAACAATGATGACGGTGATGACCAGGACACTGGTGGGATTCCGGATAGCGAAGCTGGTCAGCCGGAATTCCTTATACCTGTCGAGGTCAACCCTCATGGCTCTACTATTCGTTCCCCCTGGTCCTTCCACAGTCATCCTGTCCCATCCTCCCAATCGGAGCCGCCACTGCCGCCAACGATACTCACCAGGTCACCCGATCCCAGTTTCAGCTGCCCTACTGTAACAACTCGATCGCCTGCTGCGAGTCCTTCGGTAACCACTATCCTGCCTTCCCTCGCGGGTCCAAGCACTACATTGCGTGAGTTGGCTACATCTCTACCGTCAACGGTTTCAACAACGAATACCTGGTACCCGGTCTCGCTTCGCAGCACAGCCTGCTGCGGCACAACAAGTGCATCGGAGATCTCCTGAAGCTGTATATTCATGTTCGCAAGCATGCCGGGTTTCATGATCCGGTCAGGATTTGGAAGATGTACTTCCACGGTGAATGTCCGGGAATCGGGATCAACGGTGTCACCCACGAGCGCGATACTTTCGGTACAGTCTGCATCAGGGCAGTTATCGATTGAAATTTCTACCAGAGTACCAACCTCAACATCCCGTGTGAATCGTTCGGGAACACCACCCGTGATCTTCACCAGATCGAGTGAAACTATCCGGGCAAATGGAAGTGCCGGTGCTGCATATTCACCAAGTTCGAAATAGTAATCCTCAAATATTCCGTCTACGGGACTCCGGATTGTTTTCTTTCGGAGTCTGGCTTCGAGTGCCCGGACAGTAGCATCTCTCATGCGGGCATTTCCCTGGGCCTGCAGGTACGCCAGTTCAGTCCCAATCTGCTGTTCTTCCCAGAGAACCTTCTGCCGTTCCCACTGCTCCCGGGCAAGGTCCGCGGCAGCTTTCGCCTCTTCGAGCTGGGCCTCCAATATCTCGGAACCGAGACGTGCAATAGCCTGTCCCTTGCGTATGTTTGACCCCTTCGGGACCAGGATCTCATTGACCACCCCACCCTCTTCGGCAGCGATCGTAACATCGTAAAATGCTTCCACCGAACCTGTGACGCGGATTGCCGAAGTAAATGACCCAGGCACTACCTCGATCACCTGGACATTCATAATGCGGATAGATTCGACTTCCTCCACCGCACTGCTTCCACCACAGGCCGTCAAAATGACCGGTATTAAGAAGGCCACTATATAGAACAGAGGTTTTTCTCGATTTCGCTTTGTACCAGTAGTAACTGCCATGCTATCGCTCCGCTTTCCTGTCCTTTTCATTAATCTGGCGAAGTTTCCAGTATGGAAACCAATCTAAACATTCCGTTCATGTTCTTACCTGATCGTCTCATCCACAAGAGGAACCTGCCCTATCGCAAGATCGAGATCCGCCTGGGCATTCAGGTGGTCGTAAACCGCCTGGGCGTAGTTGAATTCAGCCATTCTCAGTGCATTCTCTGCATCCACAACTTCCAGCCTGCTGCTCACACCTTCCCGGTATTGAGCAAGGGCTATCTCGAAGCCCCTGTTGGCCTGATCGACACTGCGGGACTGAGCCAGCGCCCGCAGTTTTGTCTCTTCAAGAGCATCCATCAAGGTCTCAACTTCGTTCATCGCCTGCTCTCTCAGCTGGATCATCTGTGTATCTACTCTGAGCAGAGCCAGTTTCTCCTGCTGAACCCTGGACGTCGTCTTGAAACCGTCGAAAAGAGGAATCCTCAACTGAATCCCGGCCTGAGACAGAGCAGTTCTCTGACTTGAGTTCTCTCCGAAGAAATCGAGTCCGTTGTTCTCCTGTGCGATGACCGTGTAGGAGTAGAATCCGGATAATGTAGGGTAATAGTTGGAGATGCTGGCTTTGATCCGTGCATTGCCAAGGTCGTGGTTGATCCTGATCACACGGATATCAGCCCGGTTATTCAGAGCCTCCTCGATAATTGGATCGAGCCCCATCTCCAGCGCATCCGGCTTTCCAGCTATCG
>VAPB010782858.1_pt1 | contig 11422 bp, 3 predicted proteins | sample 3395101 | NCBI WGS metagenome assembly VAPB01 (sample SAMN08290433, study PRJNA428436) | hydrothermal vent metagenome | isolation source: Deep-sea hydrothermal vent chimney | place: Indian Ocean: Southwest Indian Ridge | reverse complement strand
GGGAAGGGAGGTATGGGCAAAGTATATATGGCCTTGGATAATGAGATTGATGAAGAAGTTGCTTTAAAACTTCTTAAACCCGAGATTGCCTCTGATGATAGCACAGTTGAACGCTTCCGGAATGAGCTGAAATTTGCCCGAAAGATCTCTCATAAAAATGTCTGTCGTATGTACCACCTTAGTAAAGAAGGAGAGATTCCCTATATCACTATGGAGTATGTAGAAGGTGAGGATCTAAAGAGCTTGGTCAAAAAGAGAGGGAAACTGTCAGATGCGGAATCAATATCCATAGTCAAGCAACTGTGCGAAGGCTTGGCTGAAGCACATAGGCTGGGAGTTGTGCACCGGGATTTAAAGCCTCAAAACATCATGATCGATAAGGAAGGCACTGCAAAGATCATGGATTTTGGGATTTCCCGATTTGTCGAAGCACCTGGAGTGACGACAACAGGAATGATTATCGGGACTCCCGATTATTTATCACCCGAACAAGCAGAAGGAGAGGAGACAGATCAACGTGCTGATATCTATTCCTTAGGTGTGATTCTTTATGAATTGACCACAGGCAGGGTTCCATTTAAGGGGGATACGGCATTGAGTGTGGCGCTAAAACATAAGTCCAAGGTACCTTCAAATCCAAAGGAACTCAATCCAAATATTTCGGAAAATCTCAACCGATTGATTTTGATCTGCATGGCGAAAGAGAGAGAGGAGAGGTATCAGACAGCAGAAGAACTGTTGTTGGATTTAAACAATATTGAAGCAGGTATTCCCTTAGGAAAAAGGATCCTTCCCAAAAAAAAGAAACTTTTTAAAAAAAGACGTGTAATCAGGTGGAAGCAAATTTTCCTTTTTGGAGGAGTTCCACTTCTGCTGGTTTTGTTTATTGCAGGAGCATTTTATTTGTACACAACTCGAGCTGCAACCATCCATTCCATAGCGGTCCTCCCCTTTGAGAATCTTACAGGAGATTCCGAGCAGGAGTATTTTGTTGATGGAATAACGGATGAATTGATAGGAAATCTTGGACGGATTAAAGCGTTCCGACGAGTGATATCTTTCTGGACTGTAGCACAGTATAAAAACGCGAAAAAACCATTGCCTGAGATTGCCCAGGAGCTTAATGTGGATGCCGTAGTGACAGGTTCAGTTCAGAAGACTGGTGGGAGCTTGAGCATTCGGGTTCAATTGATAAAAGTGAATCCAGATGAACAAAATCTATGGGAGGAGACATATGATCGGATCCTGACCGATGTACTAGTAATGAGCGGAGAGATAGCCCAGACTATTGCCAGGGAGATCCGGATAAATCTTACAACCGAAGAAAAAACTCTCTTTGCAGATACCCGTCAGATAAATCCAGAAACTTACCAGGCATACCTAAAGGGTATGTCCTACTTGACAGATATTACAATCGACTCGGAAACGGCAGATAAGGCCATTGCCTGTTTTAATGAAGCTGTTGAAAATGATCCCACAGATCCCTTGGCCTATGCGGGACTGGCATATGGCTACACTACTATCGGACACAGCTATAATCCGACTCCGGATGCCTGGCCCAGAGCCAGGGCAGCAGCCGACAGAGCATTGAGGCTAGATCCCATGCTAGCAGAAGGCTATGCAGCCTTAGCAGATGTCAAGCTTTACTACGAATGGGACTGGGAGGGTGCAGAGCAGGCCTTTCTGAGGGCCAATGAGCTGAATCCCAATCTGGCCTTGAATCACTTCCACTATGCCTGGTTGCTCGCTGAGATAGGACGCATGGATGAAGCCATTGTCGAACACAAACGTGCCCAGGAACTAGATCCACTAACTCCTCTGCATACGGCATGGTTAGGAGGGCTGTACTGGATCGATGGAAAATATGATAAGGCAATTATAGAAATACAGAAAGTATTTGAATTCGAACCTGATAACCATTTAGCAACATGGCTCCTGGCGTTAGTTTACGCAGACATAGGAAGGTATGAGGAGGCTGTTGAAACTCACGAAAAATATATGGCCCCTTGGTGGTCACTAGCACGCCTCTACGCAGAAGTCGGAAGGGAGGATGAGGCAAGAGAGATTGCGGCCAAATTGGAGGAGCAACCTGATCCTCTGCGTACATTCGGACTGGCTGCAATGTACACAGCCCTTGGGGATAAGGACAAAGCATTCCAGTGGCTGGCTTATAAACCGCACCACGCCTGGATGCCAGCATTCAGGATTTTCTTCTGGTTCACCCCTCTACACGACGATCCCCGTTTCCATGATCTCCTGCAAAAGATGAACCTGCCTCCTTTGGAATGACCAGCCCCTCCGATCAAAAACCAGGAAGGATAAAGCCTTTGTGCATTTCGAGAAATTCCTCTCCCCCTGAAAAGACGCCAACCCCGGCCTCTCTGAAGTTGACGATGCGAAGAAGAGGCTGGCTGGATTGAAAGGAAAACAATAAGTTTCTCGAGGAAAACTTGGTGTGTCCGGCAGGATTCGAACCTACGACCTTCTGATTCGTAGTCAGGCACTTTGTCCAGGGATAACAGGGGAAGAAAGGTCAGATATTAGTCTCATCGTTAGGCAAAAGCAGGCAATTTTAGGCACTTCGTGTCACTTATGTGTCACGTGATAATTAGTACTTGTCCAGAGACCTATCCATAGACAAGTTTAACTAATCTCTAACACACAATTGGCACACAGGGACTAGTCTATTCAGAATTAAACAACCGCGCTGGACTCAAAATCCAGTTCACTTTATTGTGAGTGTGGGTTCGACTCCCTCCTCCGGCACTCTGTTTTCCCTGAAAAATCCTGAAATTTATTTGTTTTCTGTTTGAGCAATCGTAGGCAATACTAGGCGATTTTGAGGTTGACAAATAATAAATAAATTTATAATTTATAGTTATCAAAAGCCAAGGTAAAGATGGGAAATGATTAATTGCCTTCCATAAACGAGAAGAGTTCCTCTTTTCAATAATTGCACTAGCAATTTATATAGATAAGACAGAATCTTACATTCAAGAATAATAAGGAGGGGGAAATGAAAAAGCAATTCATTATTTTTGTTATCGCTATTGTAGCGTTTTTTGTGGTTTCTCATGGTGCTTTTGAAGCAGTCAAAGAAGGAAAGCTTGCAGCATGGGGCTATAACTGGGAAGGCCAGACCGTCCCGTTGAACGGGATCGAAATGTACTACGAAACCGTTGGGGAAGGAGAACCACTTGTCCTTCTTCATGCGTGGGCTGCAACTGGTGCGAGTTGGGAGCCAGTCGTCGAAGAACTCTCTGCTCACTACCGACTCATCATACCGGATCTCAGGGGTCATGGTCGATCAACCAATCCCAGCCAACAGTTCACGCACCGACAGTCCGCCTTGGATGTCTTCGCACTGCTTGACCTGATTGGTGTGGATCGCTTCAGGGCGATGGGACTCAGCGGGGGTGGCATGACGCTTCTTCACATGGCAACGAGCCAACCCGAGCGTGTAGAGGCAATGGTGTTGATCGGAGCGACTTCCTATTACCCGGAAGAGTTACGTGAGATCATGCGAGCTAGCTCCCCGGACAGTGTGACCACAGAGCAGCTTGAAAGGGAAGGCCGGATTCACAGCCGCGGACTTGAACAGGCCAAGGAGTTGATGAGCCAATTCCATGCTTTCAAGGACAACTATGATGATATGAACTTCACTCCTCCGTATCTGTCGACCATAACTGCCAACACCCTGATCCTTCATGGAGACCGTGATCAGTTCATCCCTGTGTACATTCCAGTCGAGCAGTACCAGGCGATCCCCAACTCCTATTTGTGGATTGTGCCGAATGGAGAGCATATACCCCTATCCCTCTTTGGCACGGAACGAGGGCTTGAGATGGTCACCTGGGTCGTGCTGGAGTTCCTGGCCGGAAAATGGAGATGACGGCCGCCGTCGTCCTTGTCTCGTTTTATACTTCGAATGACGGATGATATTACCTCTATCAAACTTGCCATGATCCTGACATTTTTCATTCTGGCAACAGCGATCTCTCACGGGGGCTTATACTTCATTGGGCATATTCCTTGCCATACGATTGTGCTTAACTTGTTTGGAAATAATAGCTTGCTATGGATTTTTGATCAAGTAACAACACTTCCCTGAGGAAGCACCGAGGTTCCATCCTAAAGATTTCTCATGTTGAGTATCTGGAATGCGATCTGTCTTTATAGGATTATTTGTCCATAGATTAGGACAGAAAAATCAGGGAAAATACGAACATTTGTCAGGGACTACTACAAAAAAAGATGGCACTATAAGGTTAAGATCTGGGTACACTGCAAGGATAACAAAGAGTGAAACTTACCTTAGATAGCCACTCCGGTCGTTGAACTTCTAATTTAAACAGGCAGTCACCAGTTCAGGTACTTTTCGACGAACCTCACGTCCCTCCTGATAAGCAGCTTCCTTATCTCGTCCCCAAAAAATATGAACAACGCGAACGGGATAGAGAGCGAAATCTCGAAAAAAGTAAGAGGATAGGTGCCGAAAATCTTATGTGTGAAGGGATTGTATATAATAATCGAGAGAAGTATCAGTTCTGACAGAATCCCCACAAGGACAAACTTGTTACTGAATAGCCCGGCCTTAAAGACAGACTCCCTGCGCGTCCTGCATATCATGACATCCGCGATCTGACAGATAATGATACTAGCAAAAAAAGCTGTCACGGCTTTGAGGTACAGCGGATCTGACGAGGCGAGTTCCTGACCCCATGTCCACTCACCTCTGTAAAGGACAACGAAGTAGGAAAAGAATCCCGCAGCAGCCTGGAGCATACCGACAATACCATAAGACATGAAAAGAAGATTCGGTGTGAGGAGTCTTTCGTTCCTGGGTCTGGGGGGTCTCTTCATGACATCATGCTCCGCCTTTTCAACACCAAGTCCGAGTGCGGGCAGCAGGTCAGTGCCGAGGTCGATCGATAGTATCAGTACGACAGTCAAGGAGAGAGGTATCCCAAGAAGCACAAACGCGATAAAAGGGAGTATTTGGGGGACATTACTTGTAAGAATATATGCGATAAATTTCTTGATATTATTGTAAACTGTTCTTCCTTCCTCGACCGCATTCACTATGGTGGCAAAATTATCATCGAGCAGTACCATGTCCGACGCTTCCTTAGCGACCTCGGTCCCGATGCCCCCCATCGCTACTCCCATATCCGCCTTCTTTATGGCAGGTGCGTCATTTACGCCGTCCCCGGTAACGGTCACGACCTCTCCTAGCGCCTGCAATGCGGTCACTATTTGAAGCTTCTGTGCGGGTGAGGTGCGGGCAAATATAATGTTATCTTTTTTCAAGAATTCCTTCAGATCATCTTCAGAGCTTTTTTCAAGTTCCTCTCCGGTCATTATATTGGCACTGCCCCTTATCATTCCAGCAATCCTGGCTATCGCCTCAGCGGTTAGGCTGTAGTCCCCTGTTATCATGATCACCTTTATCCCGGCTCCCTTGCATCTGGCTATCGCCTCCGGGATCTCCTTGCGTGGAGGGTCTATCATGCCAACAAGTGCTACAAAAACAAACTCATCTTCCGACTGCCCGTCTCCCTCCTTGAAACCGAGCGCCAGTACCCGCTCTCCTCTTGAGGCCAGTCTTTCGTAATATTTTTGGATCTCAGCTTTATGATGGTCCTCAAGTGGGACGATTTCATTGTTTAGAAGTATTTTATTGCTCATAGCGAGCGCCACCTCGGGCGCACCCTTCATATGAACAACATTATCTTCTCCGTCATTGTTCACTGTTATCATCCGTTTCGTCTTTGAATCGAAAGGAGATTCATGAATCCGTCCCCACCTGCTGTTCAGTTCTTCAACATTTATCTTGTCTTTTGCGAAGAGTAGCAGCGCTCCCTCAGTAGGATCCCCGATATAGTAGTCTTTATCGTTCAGCTTGGCGTTGTTGCAAAGGACTGATATTTTTAACAACATCTCCATACCCGGTATTTCCATTACATTCTTTTCATGAATTAGCCTTTCGTCCAGGTCAATATATATCGTATTGACCGAGATCCTATTCTCTGTGATCGTGCCGGTTTTATCGGTGCAAATAACAGTGGTGGAACCGAGCGTCTCGACCGAGTCAAGATTCTTAATGAGCGCCATCCTCTTTGCCATCTTCTTTGAGGCCATACTCAGGCAGAGGGTAACGGTAGGAAGTAGTCCTTCAGGGACATTAGCGACAATGATCCCTATAGCAAATACCATACTTGCCATTAGCCTATTTCCGGTCATAAAGCTGACCGCAAAGAATGAGACACCCAGAGTGATTGCAATGGAGGAGATGATCTTGATGAAATGGTTTAGCTCTTTTTTGAGGGGGCTTTCCACTTCCCCTGCCTCCCTTGTAAGCTTGGCGATCTTTCCAAGCTGCGTGTTCATTCCAGTGCCGTAAACAAGAGCAGTGCCATTGCCGGACTGAACAAGGGTACCGGAGAAGACCATGTTCCGTGACTCGAGGATATTCTCATGCGTAGGGACAATCTTCCTGAGTTGAGGTTCTGACTCGCCTGTGAGTGCGGAGTGGTCTACCTTAAGGGAGTTCTCCTCCAAAAGACGGGCATCTGCGGGTATCTTGTTCCCCTCTTCAAGATATATTATGTCTCCTGGAACTATCTCACCTGCGAGGAGTTCGGTCCTAGTGCCGTCCCTCTGAGCATAGATCCTTTCCGGCATCATCTTCCTGAAGCTCTCCATAATTTTTTCGGACTGATATTCTTGTATGAAAGTAAATACAGCGTTCAGGACCACAACCACTGCGAGGGCAATGCCGATATAGAGGTTTCCGTCGCCGGGAGAAAGGTATTCCGATGTAAAAGCAAGCATAGCTCCGGTCCAAAGAAGAAGGGCGAAAAAATTGACAAGGTGCCTGCCGAACCGTACGAGGATTGACTTTTTTTTCTTTTCCTCAAGTACATTTAGCCCGTACTCTAGCTGCCTCTTTTGGGCCTCTTCCAAAGAAAGTCCGTCAGGAACGGCATCAAGCCGGGCGTAGAGTTCAGCAAGGTCTACCTTATGTTCGTCGTTCTTCTGTTGGGAAGCATCCATGCCATGCTCCTTTATTCAACAATTTTACCATTTTTCTTATTGCCTTGCTGAATACTTTTTTATTCATGCGTGTTGTCTCATATAAAAACCTAATCGAAGCATCTAACGTTTACTAATCTAAGATTTCACCGAAATAAAGTAGCCAGGTGGAGGTCTACCCAAAATCTGGTCCATTCAAAAATTAAGTTTTTTGGCCTCTTGTGAGCTCAAGCCAACTAAATTGATGCCGATCCAGGCCTCCCTGAAGTTGACGATGCGAAGGAGAGGCTGGCTGGGTTGAAAGAATAGCACCTATAGATACCTTTTTGAGCCAAGAATCGTAGGTCTGGAGCAGCTCGCTGGCCAGTGTTCACAACTAATAGTACTTTTGCCGTTTGACACTCCATCCCTAAATCAATATTCTACAGTCGCTATAGCAAGAGGAAATAATAATTCCTTTTCGATCCGTCTGAAAGAATATTTGGGAGGCAAAGATGTTCAAGCAAAAAGCGCTGATGTTTTTCACTCTGGTCATTATGTTCATAATGTTTGGCTGCTCTGGTCCGGACTCGGATCAGCCTCTTCTCACTGCCGAGCTTCCTCTTCACCTTGAAGAGCACATAGAGGCTGCTAGAATCGAGGGCTCCGAGGTCCCACAAGACCTTCCTGCCCCAGTCGAGTGGAGTTTTGATGAGCCACATCCGGAGTGGTACCCGGTCAACCATCCCGATTCTAAGAACAGGCCGATTGAGACAAGGCGTACAGAAGATTCGCTCCGCCTTTTCCTGGGTAAAAATAACGTTTCTGTCGATCCATTTGGAACACGACTGTTACAGGGCGGAATTCATGTCAAAGTACCGGAGTGGAAACGTGAGGATTGGGCATACATTGCTGTACGGGCACGTTCCTCAGAGAATATAAATGAGATACGAATCGGATTCAACCTGCGCGAGCGGACGGGATCTACTGCGCTAGAACATGATCCTTTTCTCTTTTCAAGCGAGCCCGTTATAATCATCAATGACGGCATGGAGCATACATACTTGATGCGTCCTGATTGGTACTGGGAAAATTGGGAAGATCCCTGGAAACACCTCATTCTTCTCGTACGCTCGGACAAACCGGCTCACATTGATATTCTATCGATAAGTGTCATTCCCAAAGGAGTTAAATATGCCGATCCTCCGACTGGAGTCCAAACAGAGATACGCAATGAAATTTATCGGAAAGCTCTTTTCGTCCACACGCCAGCAAAGCTTGTGTTTCGGGTGAAGGTGCCAGAAAGCGCGCGCCTTGACTTCTGTTTGGGGCTGTTGAGGAGCGATGTGCCTGTGACTTTTCAGATTAAAGTTAAGCCGGGCAGGGGAGATTCCAAAATGCTTTGGAATGAGTCTTACTCCGACGAAAAACATTGGGCTCAGCGATCTGTCAATCTGTCAGACTATGAAAACCAAATAATTACGCTCATCCTTCAGACGACTTCAGATCAAAATGGGACCGTGGCTCTTTGGGGAACACCGACTATCACCGGTAAGCGAGTCACTCATTTGCCGAATATAATCTTATATATCATCGATGGTGCGGGGGCGGATTACCTGAGCGTGTATGGATATAACCGTCGGACGACTCCAAACCTAGAGCGTTTAGCCGAAGAAGGTACGGTCTTTGAAAATGCTTTCAGTAACTCCTCATGGACCAAGCCTTCCACCCCTTCTTTTATGACCTCACTTCACCACAGCGTGCTCGGAGGATACAGAACCGAATCCGATCCTTTACCGGATCAGGCAGTGACCATGGCAGAACACATGCATCAAGCAGGATATCAGACAGCTGTATTCACAACAAACTCTTTCGCTGGTTCCTTGAGCAGTCTTGAAAGAGGAGTGGATGTCATGCGGGATTCCGAATGTAAGCCCAACTCGATATCATCTGAAGTGTTGCACAAAGCTTTCTGGAAATGGCGCGAATCCTATCAGGGACAGCCCTACTGGGTACACTTCCAGACTACGGACGTGCATTGGCCTTACAAACCGCCTGCTCCTTTTGCGGGTTTGTACGTCGAGCCCGACCTGAGAGAAAAATATTACGAATGGGAGTCTAAACTGGCTAAAGCGGCAGGGCTTCAAGGTCCCTCCTGGAGTTATCCTGACGAAGCTTACGAGAAAACCGGGATCGGCAGAACGGAATTTTTCAACGTTGTCCGCGGTCTTTACGACGAAACAATGGCCCATAACGATTACCAGCTAGGACGACTTGTAGAACGACTGAAAAATTCTGGTGAGTGGGAGCACACATTGTTCATCTTAGCTTCCGATCATAGTAGTCGTCACGGTTTAGATTTGTTAGATCCGAAGCCTAAGATTTGGGGGGCTTCTTCATTTTCATTCAGATATCGTATCCCTTTAATAGTTATTTGGCCTGAAAGAATAACACCAGGCCTGCGTTTCAGCCAACCGGTCTCGATGATAGACCTGCTGCCTACAATACTGGGCCTGGCCGGATTACCTCCTGCAGAAACTTTCCAGGGACAATCGCTTGTCCCTTTTTTATTGGGAGAAGGTATATGGAAGCCGCGGCCCGTTATTCTTGACGAGTTCGGTCTTAACTCCCATACCGGCATCCTCAGCGGAAGGATTCAGGCGATCGATGAGAGATGGATAGCCAGCTTGAGAATTGAATTGGACACTAAGTCTGGGAAAGAATTAGAAGAAGACGAGTTTCTGCGCTTTGATCTTTTAGACCGCTGGAGAGATCCTCATTACGGCGGCAACGTCAGAGAAAAGTACCCGGATATATCGGAAAAATATTTAAATTTTCTGAAGAAGAAGTGGCGCGAACACCAGGAATTTGCAATGCGCTTTTCCCGATCCGATGAGGAATTTTTGAACCCTAAGCAGCTTGAAACTCTTCGTTCCCTGGGCTATATCAGGTGAAGTTTATGTTGTTTTTATTCTAGAGACACCGATCCCGGCCTCTCTGAAGTTGAGGATGCGAGAGAGAGGCTGGCTGGGTTGAGGGATATTAATATCTAAGACCCCCTATGGGGAATTAGGTGCTTCCTTCATTAACTGTTGTTACTACGCCGAAATCCACCCAAATTTCTCTATTCGAACCCGAGTTCTCAAAAACATGAAAATCCAGCAAAAAAGGATTTCCATTGAAGTAAAGATTTCACGAAAACTGAGCTGTTTTTTGACTAATCCTGCCTGCATTGCAGGTGTCCGGATTTCACCCCCGAATTTTAAGGCTAAATGTGGCCGAATAAAATTGTAATAACACATTTGTAATTCAAGATTGTTTGCAAGCAAATCTTTATGCCTGGAATGACAAGCCGTTCGGCGTCCCAAATACGCACAGCCCTGTCGGATAGTAAGATTAAGTCGCTCTATGAATGAGGTATTTATTGTGGAGGAATCTTCTGATTCAAATAGGAGTTGTTCCATCTTTGACTTGGTCCCAAAGATCATTCGCCGTTCTACATTGATGACACGATTCTTCCGGCGTTTCTTGATGACTTGCGCATACAAACAGATAGGGCTTAAAAGGTTTCTTGTGGCCCAAGAATAGGGTTCAAAACCATCGGTTGTGAAAATGAATGGCGGATGATATTCCCTTCAACAAGCTTTCTATAATCCTGACATTTTTCGTTCTGGCAGCAGCGATCTCTCACGGAGGCTTAAACTTCATTAGACATATTCCTAGAAACAAACTTGTACTTAACTTGTTTGGAAATAGTATCTTGCTGAGTGTTTTTGATCAAATAACAACACTTCCCTGAGGAAGCACCCGACACACGGATTAGGAATCCGTTGCTCTAAGCACAGACTCATCCCCTTCTCCCCGTGGGACAAATACGGGACAATTTCTGCTTAAACTTGCCTAATTCTGAATAACGGTGACTAAAGAGAAAGACCGAACAAACAAATGATTTTCTAGGGGAATCAAGGGGAATAAGATGGTAGCGGGGGTTGGATTTGAACCAACGACCTCCGGGTTATGAGCCCGACGAGCTACCAGACTGCTCTACCCCGCAGTACCAGGCCAATTATAGCAAAAATATTCTCTTTGTCAAAGCATATTGATAATTTGTCATATATGGATTTTTTGACGTAAAATACGGCATTTTTTCATAAATTTTCGTGTACATTTTCCCAGGAAAAAATCTTTGTTGCTTTTCTGTCAAATAATCCTTGACAAGGGTAAAAGTCAGTAAATATAATGAGTCCCTTAATCACATGGAACACTTCCTTTTCTTTTTTTTGGCAATAGTGTGTGTGGGGGCTGTTGGGGGAATGATTATCCTTAAAAACCAAGCCTATAATGCCATCTTGCTTATTCTTGCATTCTGTGCGACAGCCGGGCTCTTTGCCCTCCTAGATGCTCCTTT
>VAPB010378507.1_pt1 | contig 11446 bp, 13 predicted proteins | sample 3395101 | NCBI WGS metagenome assembly VAPB01 (sample SAMN08290433, study PRJNA428436) | hydrothermal vent metagenome | isolation source: Deep-sea hydrothermal vent chimney | place: Indian Ocean: Southwest Indian Ridge | reverse complement strand
TTGTGATTGGCCTGCGTTGCATCCGTCCCGTCAGCGCCGGCATGAACGACGGCTTTGCCGTTCCAGACGCAGCGGCTTCGGCCGCTCATGATGCCACGATACTCTTGCGTGGAAGTGGCGGGACCAACGAAATGGTCGACTCGTGTATGGTTGTCGATGTGCTGATTGTCCCCGCCGACATACAGGCCGTTGAACTCTGCTGATGCTCCCGGGCCGGCGATTTCAATTTTCAGGTCATTACGCGCGATGGCACCGCCAAGATCGACACCGAAGTGGCGCACGTTGCTGTCCGCGCCCATGTGAATATTGAGACGCTGGGTCTGGTGGTGTTCGCGAGCACGATTCTGCAGCCTGACGTATTCCACGCTGGCTTTTTTACCGATGCCCAGGACGACGTGTACATTCGAATAGTGATCGGCATCACCGCTCGAAGTGTGGTACTCGATAAAGCGCGCGGAGCTGCCGTCTTCGAGGACAATGTGTACGCGTGCGTGGGTCGCAAGCGGCGCAGATGCGGTATGGTCCGCAAACAAAAGCCCGATCGGTTTATCAATGGACGCGCCGGCGCCAATTCGAATCGAAACTCCCTCGATCATCAACGCGGCGTTCAAGTCGGCCAGCGGGTCGTCAATATCGAGCTGTGCTTCCTGATCTTTAAATCGGCCGATCGTAATCGCCTCTTCGGACAGAGCGTCAGACAAGTCCACGTTCAGGCGCCCGTTCGAAAATACCAGCCAATACGCGTCGATGTTCGCCTGGATGTCTCGAATGCGCGCCTCGTCTACCGGTTCGATCGATTCAGGTTGCGCATTTGCCAGCCATCGCTCGCTGATGTCGATGACATCCGCCAGGTCCGTGTACTTCCAGTCTTCGTTGCGCCGTGTGGGGAAGCCGCGTTCCAGAAACTGTCGCATTGCGACCTGACGCGCACCTGCTCCATTGTCGCGGGACAGTTCCGCGACGGCTTTTCTCAAAGCATCTGGTTGCAGCGAAACTACACTCATGCGCTGTCGGCCTGCCGCACCCACTCGTAGCCTTTTTCCTCAAGTTCGAGTGCCAACGACTTGCCGCCGGAGCGAACGATGCGGCCGTCGAAAAGAACGTGAACAAAGTCGGGCTCAACGTAGTCCAGCAGGCGCTGGTAGTGTGTTACCAGGACAATGGCCCGGTCGGGGCTACGCAAAGCGTTGATGCCCTCGGCGACGGCTTTCAGTGCATCGATGTCCAGGCCCGAGTCCGTCTCGTCAAGGATGGCAAGGCTTGGCTCCAGCATAGCCATCTGCAAAACCTCGTTGCGTTTTTTCTCACCACCCGAGAAGCCCTCGTTTACACCACGGTTAAGAAACTTCTGGTCCATGCCGAGCAGCGCCATTTTCTCGCGCGCCAGTTTGAGAAATTCGAACGCGTCGATTTCTTCAAGCCCCTGGTGCTTGCGCTTCGCATTGACGGCTGCTTTCAAAAGATAGGCGTTGTTCACACCGGGGATCTCAACAGGGTACTGAAAACCCAGAAAAACACCTTCGCGGGCGCGCTCTTCAGGCTCCAGTGCAAGAAGATCGTCACCTTTGAAGCGCACCGAGCCGTCGGTGACTTCGTAGGCATCATGGCCGGCGATCACTTGTGCGAGTGTGCTTTTCCCGGAGCCGTTGGGACCCATGATGGCGTGCACTTCACCGGCTTGTACTGACAACGACAGTCCGCGAAGTATGTCCGTATCGCCGATACGCGCCTTGAGATTATTGATTTCCAGCATCGTAAATTCCTAGCCGACAGCGCCTTCGAGGCTTACGTTCAACAACGCCTGCGCCTCGACAGCAAACTCCATCGGCAATTCCTTGAAAACTTCCTTGCAAAAGCCGTTGACAATCATATTGACGGCGTCCTCTTCCGAGATGCCTCGTTGTCTGCAGTAAAACAACTGATCCGCCGAAATTTTCGACGTTGTTGCTTCGTGTTCAACACGCGCGCTTGGATTTCGAATTTCCATATACGGATACGTGTGTGCGCCGCACTCCTTGCCAATCAGCAAGGAATCGCACTGCGTGTGATTCCTTGCGTCGTGTGCCTGCGGCATCATGCGGACAAGACCGCGGTAAGCGTTCTGCGCCTTGCCCGCAGATATTCCTTTCGAGACGATCGTGCTGCGTGTATTGCGGCCGATGTGAATCATCTTTGTACCGGTGTCGGCCTGCTGATAGTTGTTTGCTACAGCGACTGAGTAAAATTCCCCCACCGAATTGTCACCACGCAGGATACAACTCGGATACTTCCACGTGATAGCAGAGCCTGTTTCGACCTGTGTCCAGGAGATTTTAGAGTTCGCGCCGCGACAGTCGCCGCGTTTCGTGACGAAGTTGAAGATACCGCCAACACCGTTTTCGTCGCCGGGGTACCAGTTCTGCACCGTCGAATACTTGATCTCGGCACCTTCCAGTGCAACGAGTTCAACAACGGCAGCATGCAACTGATTTTCGTCACGCATCGGTGCCGTGCACCCTTCCAGGTAACTTACATGGCTGCCTTCGTCGGCAATGATCAGCGTGCGTTCGAACTGGCCTGTGTTCGCGGCGTTAATCCGAAAATAGGTGGACAGCTCCATCGGGCAACGCACGCCTTTGGGTACGTACACGAACGACCCGTCGCTGAAGACGGCCGAGTTCAGAGCCGCGAAAAAATTGTCGCGCTGCGGGACGACGCTGGCGAGATATTTCCTGACAAGTTCCGGGTGATTTCGCACGGCCTCCGAGAACGAACAGAAAATCACGCCCGCCTCGGACAGTTTACCCTTAAAGGTTGTCGCGACCGATACGCTGTCGAAAACGGCGTCTACAGCGACACCGGCGAGACGCGCGCGTTCGTGTAGCGGTATGCCGAGCTTGTCGTAGGTTTCGAGCAGCTTGGGATCAACTTCGTCGAGGCTTTTGGGTCTGTCTGCATCAGACTTGGGGGCCGCATAGTAGGAGATCGAATTAAAGTCGATGGGCTTGTAATGAACATGTGCCCAGTTTGGTTCCTGCATATCCAGCCACAGACGGTAGGCACGAAGTCGCCATTCCAGCATGAATTCGGGCTCATTCTTGCGCGCGGATATTGCGCGCACGACATCTTCGTCGAGACCGGGCGGAAAGCTCGTCGTGGCAATGTCGGTAACGAAGCCGTGTTTGTAGCGTTGATTGACGAAGCTTTCGATATTGTCGGATTCGGTGGCCATAACCTAGCTTTTCTTCCCGGTGGAGCTTTCCACGGTTATGGGCATTCCGGAAAATCGAAGGGGTCGAACCGGACTATTCGTTCGCGACAGGTCGACAAGGCTGACATCGTCCAGCGCGCGCCGGATAGCGGCACTGACCCGTTGCCACGCGCTGCCAACATTGCAGACATGTTCAAAGTCACAATGGCTGTCCAGGGAACTGCATTCCGTTATCGACACAGGGCCCTCCAGCGCATCGATCACGTCGGCAGCACTGATTTCGCGGGGGGCACGAGCGAGCTCGTAGCCGCCATTGGCGCCGCGAGTCGACGTAACCAGTTTTGCGCGAGCCAGTAATTTCAGCAGCTTGCTGACTGTCGGCAACGCGATATTGGTCGCACCGGCGACATCCGCTGCGCTGCATACACGGCCCACGTTGGCCGCCAGCTGCACCAATACGACGGTGCCGTAGTCCGTGAGTTTGCTGATCCTTAGCACTTCCGGGCTCCATTCTTATTGATAAAGGACTATTTTAGTCCTATTTAGCCCTGAAGGCCATAGTCTGTGCGGTTCGGCGGCCTTGTTTGTTATGCTTTGCCGTGCCATGGATAGTGCCTCAGACAATTTGATAGAAATTCACGATCTCTGCTTCACTCGCGGGCCCCGGCGGATCTTCAAAGGACTCAATATCAGCATCAAACGTGGCGAAATCACCGCCATCATGGGTCCGAGCGGTACCGGCAAAACAACGCTGTTGCGCCTTATCACGCGACAGCTGATTCCAGACAGTGGTTGTATTCTCGTTGATGGCGTCGATATCTCGACGTTCAATCAGGCCGCTTTGTACCGGCTGCGCAGGCGTTTCGGTATGTTGTTCCAGAACGGCGCGCTGCTAACCGATATCACCGTGTTCGAAAACGTGGCGTTTCCATTGCGAGAACACACGCAGCTCTCGAACCGATTGATTCGCCATGTCGTGTTGACCAAGCTGCACGCGGTTGGTCTTCGCGGTGCGGCCGATATGATGCCCACAGAGCTCTCTGGCGGTATGGCGCGTCGTGTCGCGCTCGCGCGTGCGATGGTCATGGACCCGGACATTCTGATTTACGACGAGCCTTTCGTCGGTCTGGATCCGATATCGATGGGCGTGATCGTGCGCCTCGTTCGCAAAATGAACGATGCGCTCGGCATCTCCAGTATTCTCGTGAGCCACGACGTTAACGAGATATCGGCCGTGTCGGACTGCAGTTACCTGATTTCCGACGGACAGGTTGCGGCGTCCGGAAGCCCGGAGGAACTCCATCTCGCCAGCTCCGAGATCGTACGACAGTTTATGCATGGAATGGCGGATGGGCCGGTCGCATTTCACTTTGAAGCTCCGGACTACGCCGAGCAGCTCCTTGGCAGGGACGCGGAATAAAGCCTTGTTGCGCGACATATACATCGCCGTTCTGGAGTTCGTGCGCACATTTGGCGCATTCCAGTTGTTTTTCCTCCGCCTGGTGGCGTATTCGCCCGCAATATTGTTCGGGCGCTTTGGTCTTGTCGTAAAGCAGGTCTACAACACCGGAACACTATCCCTGGTCATCATCATGGTGAGCGGATTTTTCGTTGGCGGGGTACTCGGGTTGCAAGGCTACTCGAACCTGGTGCGCTTTAATGCAGAGGACTCTGTCGGAACCTTCGCCGCATTCGCGCTGGTTAAGGAGCTCGGGCCGGTCATTACTGCGCTGTTATTCTCCGGTCGCGCCGGGACCGCTCTCGCATCTGAGATCGGCCTGATGAAAGCGACCGACCAGCTTTCGGCCATGGAGATGATGGCCGTAAATCCGATTCGGCGGGTCGTGGTGCCACGGTTCCTGGGCGGTGTAATAGCAATGCCTTTTCTCGCGGTTTTGTTCAGTGCAATCGGGCTGTATGGGGCCCACCTCGTAGGCGTTGCACTGCTCGGCATTGACGTGGGCGCTTTTTGGCAGCAGATGCAGCACTCGCTGGAGATCGGCGATATCTACGAGGGAATCATCAAGAGTATTGTCTTTGGCATCGTTGCGAGTTCGCTTGCGGTCTGGGAAGGCTACAATGCAATTCCAACGGCCGAGGGCGTGGGACTGGCAACGACACGTTCGGTCGTAATCACGGCAATCGTGGTTTTGATATTTGATTTCATGATTACGGCCGTCTTACTTTGAGGTAGGAACTATGAGACAGACACGCGCAGTTGAACTGGGAACCGGTCTGTTTGTATTGCTCGGTATGTCCGCGTTGTTTTTCCTGACGACGCAGGCGACCGGTGGGGACGATTTCTCGGCGACGCAAGTCTATGAGGTGCAGGCGCGATTTCAAAACGTCGGAAGTCTGAAGCGTCGGGCACCCGTGGCAATGGCGGGCGTAACGATTGGGCGAGTCACGAATATCGAGTTCGATTCTCATGCGCTTGACGCCGTTGTAACGCTGGTTATTGACAGTCAATACAACGAAATTCCGGACGACACCGATGCCAGTATCCTGACGGCCGGTTTGCTGGGGAGTCAGTATATAGGGTTGCAGCCGGGCGGCTCGGAGATGTTTCTTGAGGACGGCGGCGAAATCCTGTTTACGCAATCTGCAATCGTGCTGGAGAATCTGATCGGCAAGTTTCTAATAAAAGACTCTGCCGGCGATGAGTGATTCCTTGCGCAGAACGTCGGAGCACGCGGTGAAAATAGTCCTGATATCCATGGTCTTTTCTGCAGCTGTGTTGACGACGCATCCTGCGTCGGCTCAGGAACCGTTCGAACAAGTCGAGCAGGCGATGGCGGAACTTGAGGTCGGCGTAAAAGGTCATGAAGATGAACTCGCGAATGACCCGGCAGCATTGTATGAGTTGATTAACAGCATTTTGTTGCCGCGTTTTGATCGCAGGTACTCGGCACAACTCGTGCTGGGCAAGCACTGGCGTGATGCCGATGCGACGCAGCGCGAGGATTTCACAGACGGTTTCTACAGCTCGCTGCTGCGCAGGTATGCCGAGGGCGTACTCAAGTTCAAGCAGGAGCGCGTCCAGTTGCTGCCTTTTCGCGGCGACCTGAGCAAGACCCGGACGATCGTAAAAACCGCAGTTACGCTTGATGGTGGTGCCAAAGTGACCGTGAATTATGGTTTTGCCCATCGAAACGATGCCTGGAAGATGTTTGACGTGACGATCGAGGGGATCTCGTACGTTCGAAACTACCGGGCGGAACTCGATGCCGAGATCAGGGCCACCAGCCTGGACGCGGTCATCGGCCGGCTTGGGAAAGAAGCTGGAGTCCATGTAAGCAGCGCGGAATCCGCTGCCGATGAGTGAATTTCGATTACAGGACCTGGGGGACGGGCGATTCGTGCTAACGGGCGATATGTCATTTGCCACGGCAGAGGACATCTTGCGAGCGAGCGAAGGGCCGTTCGAGGAGCATACACGTATCGAGGTAGATCTCAGCGGTGTCAGGAAGGCCGACACGGCGGGTCTGGCTCTGTTACTTGAGTGGATTACCTGGGCCAATCACACGGTGCGGGAAATACGCTATGCCGGTATGCCCGAGCGTATCCTCGCAATCGCGAAAACGACCGAAGTCGATCACCTGTTGAATCGGGGCGAACGCTGGGCCGGATTTATCGAGGCGCCCGACGTCGACTAGTCGTCGCTATCGTCAATAAATTCATCGTAAAAATCGTCGTCTTCGGGCGGCTCGCCGTCGTACACCTTGAATTCGCGGTTCTGCAAATACGACTCGCGAATGGTTATGTACGGATCTTTTGAATCTTTAAGCAATGCACTGAGACCGAGTAGTCGCGCTCGATAGTCGATCGCGATAAGCACGTACAGCTTGTCGCGCACTGAGGTATTTTTATAGTAGACCACGGGATTCGAGAATATATCGATAGGCAGCGCCAGTGCGTCCCGCAATGTCTGCGGTCCGAACAATGGCACAAAGACGTAGGGGCCATCGGGTACGCCCCATACGGCCAGCGTTTGTCCGAAGTCCTCATTGTAATCTTCAAGTCCTCCCGCGGACGCGACATCGATGAGTCCCCCGATTCCGATGGTGCTGTTGAACAGAAAGCGCACTATATCTTCGAGGCCTCGTCGCGGTTTTCCCTGCAAAAAGTTATTCACGGCCGAGCGTGGCGTCCGGAGATTGTCTACGAAATTCGACACGCCACGTTCGGCGAATGACGGGAGGACCTTGGTGTAGCCTTTGGCAACGGGCCTCATGATAGCCATGTCGAATACGGCATTTGCCTTGTACAAGCCGCGATTTGGCGATTCCCAGGGGTCAGTATCGGGGTTCGACCGCGGTTCGACACCGGCGCATGCCGTAAGCGACACAACGGCCAAAAGCAGTGTACCTGTGCGAACTATTGTCGCCAAACTGCGTCTGATTTCCTTTCCGCAGTAATCTTCTGCGAGCCTGTGCGATTTCGCCACAAGTCGATCTTAGCCCAGGTTTTTCGCTGACGTGCGGTTGCGCTGAAGTTGTTTTAATTGCTCTTCGCTCATGTATTCGCGAATGAAATCGATACGAGCCTCGAAACGAATTCGCTGAATTTCCTGCAGTTCCGGCAATGCAAGTGCCTGCTGTAAGGATCTTATGCCGCCGATCAGGTCGCCAGTCATAAGACGGTACTCCGACATATAGTAGTACGATTCGGCGTAGTCTCCCGCCTCGCTTGCGGCCCGCGCTATCAGACGTACCTGCTCCGGCGTTGGCGGAACGTTGTTGAGGAGGTCGAGAAGAAGAGCGTGAGCCTCACTCGCGCGTCCCAGCCGAATCAGGAATTCGCCGTACATTACTACCAACGGCACATTACGCGGAGACAACTCGATCGCACGTTGGAAAGTGCTCGCACCGGCCGTGTACTGCTCGAGTTCGAGCTGCGTCTGGCCGAGACCGATGTGATAGGCAATAACTTTCTGGTCGGTCGCGACAAGGTGGGCGAATATGCGATTGGCATCCCAGTGACGGCCGTCGCGCTGGTACGCTACTGCGCGTCCGTACTTTTCAATGTTGGTCTGGTTTTCGTAGGATCGGCGCTCGTAATAGGCGACCGCGGCGGCGGCTGTGTCGTGCCGCTCGACGATAATGCGTGCCCTGGCAACGCCGTAGCTGGTTGAATCCGAGCTTTGAACCCTCGGATAGTCCCGAGCCCGGACGCGGGCCTCTGCAATACGATCGGTCGTAATAGGGTGCGTGCGCAGGAACTCCGGTGCGCGCATTTCCGGCGACGCCGGTTGTTGACGTGATAAAACTTCGAAGAAAGACGCCATACCGTGCGGGTCATAACCGGCGTCCGAAATGGCTCCGATGCCGATTCTGTCCGCCTCGTGTTCGTTGCTGCGCGTGAAATTGATCTGCTGCTGCGCCGCGGCCCCCTGTGCGACGGCCATGCCGGCCTGCATCGCGTGCGAGCCGCCTGCGGCGCCGAGAATGATGGCCCCGAGCATCATCGCCGTTGTCAAAAGGCCTTGCCGCTGATTGGCATGAATCGCGCGGGCGATGTGTCGTTGCGTAACGTGCGCGACCTCGTGCGCCAGCACACCAGCCAACTCGTCTTCGTTGCGCGTTGCTTCCAGCAGTCCCGAGTGCACGCCGATGAAGCCGCCCGGCAATGCGAAAGCGTTTATTCGCTCGTCATCAATGACGAAAAACTCGAAACTGTGGCTGCCATCGTTGGATTGCGCCGAGATTCGACGACCGATTTCGTTGACGTACTCATTGACCAACGGGTCCTCGACGACGCCGCCGCCACGCCGGATGTCAGCCATGATGGCACGACCGAATCGCGCTTCCGCGGACTTGGACAGCACCGCGTCCGCCGGGCTACCCATATCCGGAATCTTGATTTCATCGGCGCCGGCGCCACTCACTATGACAAGGCATGCCATAACGACCAGAAGAACCGACTTGTTGATCAATGTGCGCATCAAACAGACGCCTGTACTGACTCCAGTAGTTTCCGACTAGACACGGCCCAACCGGTTCCGCCAATCATATCGCTTCAGAACACCAAAAGGTGCCTGTTTGGCCATAAACCATTGATAATGTGAAGTTAATAACGAACTATTCGGGAAGTGCCCGAACGGCTTCCAGAACTTCGGCGGCGTGTCCCTTCACTTTGACCTTGCGCCATTCGCGCCGGAGCTTGCCGTCAGCATCGATCAGGAACGTGCTGCGCTCCACGCCCAGGAATTTTCGACCGTACAGGGTTTTTTCCTGGATGACGTCGAATTTACGACAGACCTTCTCGTCCGGGTCCGAGAGCAAATCAAACGGGAAACTCTGCTTCGCCTTGAATTTTTCATGCGACGCGATGCTGTCGCGTGAAACGCCGAAAACGACAGTATTTTGGCGCTTGAATTTCGCGTACAGGTCGCGAAAATCCTGCCCTTCGGTGGTGCAGCCTGGTGTGCTGTCCTTCGGGTAAAAGTACAACACGACGTTCTGGCCCCTCAGGTTCTTCAGTCGCAGCTGCTGGTCGCCGGTCGAGGCGCAGGCGAAGTCGGCAACTACTCGATTGATTCCTGGTCTGCTCAATTTGTGTCTCGATTGCGTTTTCAGTTCTTGACGGGTTCGAGAATTGCGTCGAGGTTCAGGCGATCACTCATCTCGAGAAATTCCTCGCGCAATTGCGCGATATGAACCGAGGATGGCACATTGACGGCCATCTGCACGGCGAACATTGGTGCGCCAGTGTGTGCGGCCGAGTACCGGCGCGTTGCGACATCGGCAACCTCGATGTCACGTGACGCAAAGAAATTGGCCAGTCCGAATACGATGCCCTGCTGGTCCAGGCTTACAACGTCAACGGCGTAGGGCATGCGGTCGTTGCTGGCCGGTCGCTCGCCAGTCTTGCGGATCGCAAATGTCAGCGTGTCGTCGTCGCTGAGCTTCTCGAGGCCGCGCTCCAGGCGGTTCAGCGTGTGCCAGTTGCCGGAGACCAGCATCAGCACGGCGAATTCGGAGCCGAGCGTCGTCATTCGGCTTTCCTCAATATTGCCGCCGCAGCCCAGAATAACTTTGCTGATGTCCTGAACGACACCCATTCGGTCGGTACCAATAGCTGATAAAACAATAAGTTGTGACATTTATCTAGAAATATTATTAATTAAGAGTGAATTGGGCTTTTGCGCCTTGCCAGCGCCGACAGCGAACAGTAACATCGCGGCCTTGTTTTAGGCGAGGTGTCTTCGTGTTCAAAGGTAGTCTGGTTGCGCTGGTGACGCCATTCGACTCTGATAATAAGGTCGATTTTACGTCTCTCAAGCGTCTGATCGATTTTCATGTCGATCAGGGTAGTAACGGGCTGGTCATTGCCGGAACGACCGGCGAGGCAGCGACGCTGTCCCGAACGGAGCACGCTGAATTGATTGCTCGTGCGGTCGAAATTTCGGCAGGAAGGCTGCCGATCATTGCCGGCACGGGTTCCAACTCGACCGCGCAGACCGTTAATCTGTCTCGTGAGATTGGCGGCATGGATATCGCCGCCTATTTGCTGGTGGTCCCGTATTACAACAAGCCCATGCAAGAGGGCATATACCGGCATTTTTCGGCGATTGCGGATGCTGTCGAGAAGCCGGTCATGATGTATAACGTGCCGGGCCGGACTGTCGCTGACATGCTGCCGGATACCGTGGCGCGCCTGGCGCGGCACGGCAATATTTTCGGCATCAAGGAAGCCACTGGCGATATTGATCGCCTGCGCGCAATTCAGGCGCTCGTCGGCGACGATTTCATGCTATATAGCGGCGACGATTTTACGTTGTTGCCGTTTATCGAGCAGGGCGGGCACGGTGTGGTCACGGTCAGTGGCAATGTCGTGCCGGCGGCGGTCGCCGAACTTTGCAGACTGGCGACGGCCAGCAAGACAGACGAGGCCAGGGCTCTTGATGCGACGCTGCAGCCATTGAACGCAGCATTGTTCGCCGAATCGAATCCCATCCCGGTAAAATGGGCGGTGTCGCAATTGGGGCTGATGGAGGCGCACTTGCGTCTGCCGCTGACCGACTTTGACGAGCAGTATCATGCACAGATGCTGGCCGCCATGGCAGGCGCGGGCGTAAATCTGTAGGGGGCCCGCCATGCGGGCGAACAGGACACGTAGGAGCCCGCCATGCGGGCGATTTGCGAAATGGTAATGAAACTGACAACTCTATTGGTCTTTCTGGCGCTGCTGTCAGGTTTGTCCGCCTGTGGCGGTAGCAAGACCAAAAGCTGTGACGATGTGCGCCGATATCAA
>VAPB010202953.1_pt1 | contig 11446 bp, 10 predicted proteins | sample 3395101 | NCBI WGS metagenome assembly VAPB01 (sample SAMN08290433, study PRJNA428436) | hydrothermal vent metagenome | isolation source: Deep-sea hydrothermal vent chimney | place: Indian Ocean: Southwest Indian Ridge | reverse complement strand
GGCACTTTCGCAAGGTGTCAAATCCAACCCAATAAGGTGATAATCTTTTTTCAGCACCTCACAAAGTGCACTGCCTACGCCGCCAGATGCACCAGTTATCAGAACAATCCGCTTTTCTGCTGCTTGTTGTGCCATCAATAAGTCCTTGCCTGAAACCTAAAATTAAGAGGGTTACTATTGAGTAACGAATCAACCCGCGTTTCGGGTCATTGACAGAGAGAAAACGATGAAAATAGACAAAATCTAATCAACTTCGGCAATTTAGGGAAACGCGCCGCGTCTGCTTGATAATCGATAATGCGGCAGGACAGTGTAAAACTTGCGAACGACAGGAATATACTTTGTAGTAAAAACACGATTGGTTTGGGGATCCATCATGCAAGGAGCCTTTGCTGCCACACCGCGTTGGTTAATAAATGCCATAGACTAATGATTTTAATTGAATAAGTAAGATTGCACGACCGCAAAATGAAATTTAATGTTTTCAATGCGCGAATAGGAATAAAACTTGATGGTTTAGAGTCTCGCAATACTTCCTTGCTGGCACACGGTGTCGGCGCCCATTTGGATAAGGAGCCTCTCATGTCATTTATCTCAGCCGGTCCTGCAGACCGCCTTGAAAACCTCAAACCTAAACGCGTTACCCTTAACGATACAGAAATTCTTCTCATTCGTGACGGTGAAAACGTTTATGCCAGCAGCGCCGATTGCCCTCATAAAGGTGCGCCTCTTGAAGATGGTGCAGTATGTCGAGGCAAGTTGGTTTGCCCATGGCATAAAGGCACTTTTGATATCGCCTCTGCTGATGTATGCGAACCACCTGCACTAACAGGATTATCTCGGTATGCGGTTGAAATACGTGACGGCGAGGTACTTGTGGATCCCGAACAGGCCACCGACAGCACCGATAAACGACAAAACCGATTAACTGCAGTTAACGCACATTCTCATATTGTGATTGTCGGCGCTGGCGCAGCAGGCGCTGCCGCTCTGCAAAGTCTGGTGAACAATCGTTACCACGGTCGGATCACTGTTGTTGATCCAGAAGCAGATGCACCTTATGACCGAACACTGCTTACCAAAGCTGTGACAGCGGGCGACATGGAACCTGATGAGGTAGACCCCCTTGTTAATCAAGACGACATGGATATCACAGAAGTTACACGCCTAGTGGCTAAAGTATCCGGAATTGATACTGCCGCCCATCAAATTGAGCTATATGATGGTCAATCGTTGACATACGATCGATTACTTATTGCCACAGGCGGGATCCCCATACGGCCGGATTTACCCGGCGTTAATTTGTTGGGGATCCATACGCTTCGAAATATTGAGCATGTGGAACGTCTATTAGCTGACGTTGAAAACACGAACAATATTACCATTGTTGGCAACAGTTTTATTAGTCTGGAAGTGGCCGCTTCATTAAAGCAGCGTAGCGACAATATACGGGTAAAGGTTATCGCACCTGATGCGGTGCCGTTTGAAAAACAATTTGGAACCCAAATCGGGCAGTATTTCCGTGATTTACACGAGAAGCATGACGTCGAGTTTGTCGAGGGCACAGTAAGTGGATTTCATGGTACTGAAAAAGTAACCGCAGTGAAGCTGGAAAGTGGCGAAACGTTGGAAACCAATCTGGTGCTGCTAGCTACCGGCATAACGACTGATAAAGATTTACTCAATAGCTTTACATTAACGCATCAGGGATTGGTGAAAGTGAACGAATTCCTTGAAGCTGCTGAAGATGTCTATGCGGTGGGTGATATTACCAGTTATCCGTATAATGGCGAAGAAATGCACATTGAGCACTGGCGACTAGCCCAGCAGCATGGTCGTTGCGCAGCAGAAAATATACTCGCGAGCCTAGCCTACCCTGCCGAACGTAAAGCATTTGATCGCACACCTTATTTCTGGACACAGCAATTTGATGTAAAGTTTGAATACGTAGGCCACGCAAAAGAGTGGGACGAAATCGAAGCGGTGGGCACACCGGAAGACGAACAATACCTCGCAGTTTTTCGCAAAGATGGTAAGGAAATTGCTGCTCTGGCTAAAGGTTATCCGCAGCTCATGGCAAAAATGATTATTGAGATGGACGACCATGTTGCGCTGTCATCGGTTAAAGCTGAACTTGAAGCTGCCTAATTAACAAGCTTTGATTTGGTGACGAGAAAGCGCGTAATGGCGCGCTTTCTATGACAAGATTGCTAACTATCCTCCGAGGCCGGTAGTCCTCACGTACAAATCCTTCTAATTAAACAGTCAGCGATTTTCGTTGTAGCTGTCTATACCAGCGATGCCCCACCCAAAATGCTGCGGTGATGTAGGGCACTCCACCTACTACCCACATGATAAGTCCCGCTAATTGCTGATCGGCAAGGTTGCGGGATTCACCGTAAAAAGGAGTGCTGCCAAAGGTAAGAAACGCACCTAAAAAGCCCGTGTGCATTAGCGTCACCAACAGTGCCAGCAACGCATAGGGAACTTTACGGGTAAAGGCATGTAAGCAGGCCCACCAAAACCATACCGCCGATATCAGAAAGCAGGCGTGTTCGAATACGTGAATCCAGGGATTCTCCAACGCCAACATATAAAATTTCGGGATGTGCCAGAACCAGATCATCATACCGTGAAAGTAGGTGCATACCATCGGATATTGAGTGATTTTAAATGCATATTTCCATAATCTTTCCCCATATGCTCCACAAGCCCTGTAGAACTGTGGCAATGGCCGAGCCAAAGCGAAAGCTGGCGCTATTATTACCATCATAAACATATGCTGGGTCATATGCGCAGCAGAGCTATGTTCAGCCCATTCGTCCAACGGACCCAAAATGGTAAAAAAGGTGATCAAAATGGTGATATGAAATAGCCATCTCCGCCATACAACTGCGGTAGCGTAGCGGCAGCCCCATACATAGATTATCCAGAATATCAGTACTATCACCGCCGTAAGGCTAGCGGAAAACGCGTCCTGGCCACCACTGGTAAAGGGGTTGTGCGCCCATGCACCGGTTGACCAAAACAATAACGTTGCTACGAGAATAATTAAATACATGGTGCCATCGCCAAAAGAGGAATGCCAACAGCCAGCGTCGAAATGGCCGAAGCAAGATAACTTGTCGCCGCTACACGCAGTAAAAAGCGCGACTCATTTTCTGCATTTGCCGCTACGTGCCACGACTTAAAGGCGCAAATTCCCAAATAGATAACAATAAGAAACGTAGGAATTAAAAAACTAAGGTTTATCCAATTAAATGGGCCCGCCTCGGCCGCAGGTTTAGCCAGCTGACAAGCCACCGCGACTCCGCCATAAGTAAATACAAACCAGAGCGCCCAAATCACAAACCCGGCCACAAGATGCCAAGGGTGCGCGCGGGAAACTTTCATTTAGCCTCCCATATTGTTGGTAAGATCAAAAAGCTTGCGAAGCTTAGCCAAAAAATAACAAGTGTAAACAACCACATGGGGCTCATTACGACAATTTCATAGGACAGCTTTGTACTGATGTAATCATAACTAACCCGCAGTGCCTGGAGCGTAGTGGTGATCACGCTGATGATACTGTGGAAAAGCAAAAAGGCCAGCATCACCAACAATACGGCATCATACGCATTAGTCGTAAATTGCAGGTCACTCGAAACAGTGATGAAAGCCAATAGTCCAACATGACCCATTCCACAGGCTGAAACGAGCCAAAGCCACTTAGCGAGCGACTTCTCTTGCTCACGGCGCAAATAGCGATTCAGACGGCGATACAAAGTCACTGCAATGGTCAGTAACGCACCACTTAGCCCCATTAAAACCGGCGAAATTGCCGACACGTCAGGTAAGGTTTTATTTGGTGAAACTGTCCACAAATATAACCAACCGAAAAGCAGCGACAAATATAAGGTGCCGTCAGCTAACAGAGTCACACACATACCCCATAACCCTGGGCCGTCAAAGGTACGCGAGTGCAGAGGCGGCTCTCCCCGGCTCGCTTCTTCATCCGTCAGTGGTGCCATCGTCTTGTGCGTGCCGTTCTCCCAACTCCAGCGTAAAAAGAAGCCTAGACCCAATATGGCGAAAAAGATGCCGACCATATACGCTTTAGACACCAGGCTGATGCACAACCCCGCCAGGGTAGCCGCACAAATTAGAGGCCACCACGAATGGCTGGGAATATGAATAACTTCTTTTAGCTTGCCACTAATCGCATCTGTTCCATACAGTTCCCGTCGCCCGTGCTTAATACTTTTTAAGCCATGTTCGCCAGCTGGAATGCTATTAATCAACGACGGGTCGTCCCATAGTGGATGACGTGATTTTACCTCAGGGATACTGGCAAAATTGTAAGACACCGGCGGCATGCCCGTGGCCCATTCCAATGTATCAGCTTGCCAAGGATTAGATGAAGCCTTTCGACCATATCGAAAATGTAGCGTCACATCTAAGACGAGCATTAAAATACCAATCGCGAGCACGAAGCCACCAATGGAAGAACTCAGATTTAACCAATCCCAGCCCAGGCCACTTTCGTAAGTAAACACTCGGCGTGGCATGCCCAACAGACCAGTTAGGTGCATGATCAGAAACGTTGAATTAAATCCGACAAACACCAAGCCAAACGCCCAGCGTCCCATTCTCATAGACGGCATTCGTCCGGAAAAATGGGGCAACCAGTAATATAGGGCGGCGATCAGCGGAAAGAACATTCCGCCAATAAGCACATAATGAAAATGCGCCACTACAAAGTGCGTATCGTGCACCTGCCAGTCAAAGGGCACCAGTGCTAGCATCACACCAGTCAACCCACCGCAAACGAAGATAAACAAAAAGCCAAAAATCCATAGCATCGGCAGTTCAAACCGAACACGGCCTACCCACAATGTCGTTAACCAAACGAAAATCTGAATGCCTGTGGGAATCGCCACCAGCATGCTGGCAATGGAAAAAAATGCCTGGGCCAAATGAGGGATCCCGACGGTAAACATGTGGTGTACCCATAAGCCAAAGCTGATAAACCCAGTGATGATTACTGATAATACAACCCAACGATATCCCACCAGCGGTCGACCCGCGAACACTGGCAATATAGTGGAGACCATACCCGCTGCCGGCAGAAAAATAATGTAAACTTCAGGATGGCCGAATAACCAGAACAAATGCTGCCATAAAATAGGGTCACCACCAGCGTTAGGATCAAAAAAAGGCATTTGCGCTGCCCGCTCAAGCTCTAACAGAATGCTAGCCAGAATCAGCGGAGGAAAACCGAACACGATCATTAACGCCATCGCGAGAATATACCAGCAGAAAATAGGCATTTTGCTCAAACTCATGCCCGGCGCTCTTGTACGCAAAATCGAGACGGTAAGCTCAATACCTGCTGATACTGCAGATATTTCTACAAAAGTCACTCCGAGTAGCCAGAAGTCTGAGCCCGCGCCAGCGGAATAGTCGTCGCTGGATAAGGGTGTGTACATAAACCAGCCCGAATTAGGCGCGATGCCTAGCACCAGACTTGACAGCAAAATCAACCCTCCAAAGAGGTAACAGTAATAGCCTAAGGCGCTCAAACGGGGAAAGACTAGATCGCGCGTGCCGATCATCTTTGGAATAAGATACATCGCCGCGCCTTCCAGAACCGGAATGGCAAACAAGAACATCATAATAGTGCCGTGCATAGTAAAAACCTGTGAATACAGGTCGGCAGTAATGAGTGTCTGACCTGGCAACGCCAATTGCGAGCGGATCAGCATTGCCAGCAAAATGCCTACGAGAAAAAAGATCACCCCGGTTAGCATGAATCGCTGACTGATAGAAGTATGGTTTACCGCTGCAAGATTGCCCCACCCAGGTAGGTTATCCCACACCTTGGCAAAATTTTTGTGTAGTTCTGATTTGCCATTCATTGTGTTTTACCTTGTTGGACGAGCCATGCATCAAACTTCTCAGCAGAATGAGCAATGACTTTAAAATGCATTTTAGCGTGAGAAAGGCCGCAATATTCGGCGCATTGGCCACCGAACTCACCTACTTCATCGGCTTGCAAACGCACGATGTTCGTGTGCCCCGGGATCGCATCAATCTTTCCTCCTAGCCGTGGCACCCAGAAGCCATGAATCACGTCCGCACTAGTCACATGAATATCAATTGGCGTATCGACAGGAATATGAATTTCATCTGTTAGTTCAATATCATGTTGCGGATAGGTTACATCCCACGCCCATTGTCTGGCATGCACATCAATTCGCACAGCGCGCTCATCTACCAAAGGCAGCATAATATTCCCGGCTGGAATACCAAAAATGAGCAATACGGTTATGCCCACCGTGGGTAACACAATACCGCCCCACAAAACCATACGAGTAAGAACGCGTTTTACATCTGCATCGCTATATTTACGATTGCGTCGGAAGCTGGCATACCACCAGAGTGAGCAAATCCCCAGTAATACCACGACTCCAACCGTGAGCATGCCCCACCAGATTGTGGTAACCGCCTTGGCTGACGGACCTGCCGGGGCGAGAATGGAATACGGCTCACTGCAACCTGCCAACAATAAGGCACTGGCAGTGAAAAGATATTCTGTTACTCTATTTACCAAACTCACTCCTTAAACGGTATTTAGGATCTGACGCTTCTATGTCGAATTCAATAATCAGCAGCCGCGCTTCACTTAGGGGGCATGCGCTACATCCAGCCCTGATCCATTTTCCCATCGCGTTTTTGCTCATACTCATTGTCACAGATATTGTATTTATCCTTACCAGCGATCCTTTCTGGGCTGAAGCCAGTTTTTGGCTTACTGCTGCTGGACTGGCATTTGGTGTTTTGGCCAGCCTTGCCGGTGCCATTGATGTTTTTACTGTACGTATTATTCGCCATATTGTCGCAGCCTGGGCTCACGCCGTTCTAGCAGTAATGACGCTATCGCTGACCACATTTAACCTTACCTTACGCTTAGGCGATGACCCCGGCGAACTTATTAATCCCTGGGGAATCTATGTCAGCGTTCTAGCTGGCATCCTTATCGGTATTACTGGTTTTTTGGGCGCTCAACTGGTTTTTGCTTACGGCGTAGGTGTTAACGAGCCTCAAAATAATGAACGCTAAGTTGAGCCCTAGATTGGCCATGGCACAAAACCAGGTGCAGCAGGTTTTGCCAGGACCACAAACAGTATGCTTCCGACGCCGCAAAATATCGCTATCAGAAAGCACCAGCTAAAGCCTGCCAGATAACGCATTTCCTGGCGTTCAAGGCGCGTTATCAGTAGCCCAAGGCTCGCGTGCAATATCACCAGTATCGTCACAATGGTTAGTTTCACCATCAGCCAGAAAGTAAGGGTGTCGTTTATTACAAAGACCAATGTTCCCGCAATAATAGAAATGATAGCCGCGGGCGAAGCCACATACGCGAATATCAGCCGCGCTACCGACCCCATTCCAAATGGAATATCGATAAAGTCTTCGCGCATTTTCGACTCAGTAGCAATTAAGATTGGCAAATACAACACGGTTGCCAACCAGATCAGAAGACCGAAGATGTGAAGACCTAAAAGCCAGAGCATGAGCAACCTTACATTTATTTCATAATACTAGTTACAGCACTCGCCCCTGAAATGGTTTAGAAAAAAATGAATTTTTGCGATCGCACGTGACGAAGTGAAGTTAGCCGATCCCTTATTAGAGAGTAAATGAACAATATAATTCTAACCTACGGTCAGCGGTAGAATATTTACTTGTATATAAAGGTTACTGTATATACGATCTATACACCGTTTCTCAAAGAGCAGAGATAATAAAAAATGAAATGTACCTCACTTAACGTTGGAGCCTTTTACAAGTTAAGTAAGAGTAGAATAAAGCCTAGCTAGGCTGGCACTTGCAGCTTGGCGAGAGACACATAAGATTTCCAACTTTGACGGGTCTCACCGGAGAAAAACAGGCAACTCCATGTTTAAGAATTTAATTATTGCTACATGTGCGATCGTATCATCCTTCATTTCCATAATGTTAATCGGTAGTTTAACCCGAATTCATATATGGTCTCCTCCCGTATTGCAAGGTTTATCATCTAGATAACAGGGACAGGATTGCTGTCATATATTCGGTCTTTAATTAGCTGTAAAAGCTATGACCTTGATGTATTTCGCGCATATCGTCCTTATCAGATTATCGGTATTTTATTACCCCTGAATTCGACAGGTTTTAAATATGCCGGTTTGACCTGTTATGTCATCTATCTGTTATGCCTTCGCAATTCGTTGAAGTGTTTGTTCTTATTATACTGGTGAATATTCCTCACCTGATACCGTGATTGCCCATGCCATTCTGGCCATCTTATTGGCATACGCTACACATGCCCGATTATGCCCTCTTGTACAAACCAGATGGTTTATCCATAGGCTGAGTTTGTCATCTTTGGATTTAGCTCTAGAAACGACGGCTTTGGCGCCTTGGACGAGTAGACATCGTAAGTAACGATTACCTTTTTTACTGATACCCAATAATACATCTTTTCCGCCACTACTATGTTGCTTGGGGACCAAACCTAATGACGCTGATACATCACGTCCCTTGCGATAAGCTCTGCCATTACCAACTTCATTAAAGTAGGCACTTGATATCATCGGGTCAATACCGGGAACAGATAGCAAACGCTGACAAGTTGCATTGTTTTTTGCATATTGCATTATTGCCTTGTCATATACATCGATACTGCTATCTAGCGTATGGAGTTGTTCATTAAGCTGTAACAGGAGTGCCTTAAACTGTATTGATAATTGCTGGTTGCCATCCTGCAGCCATATTGAGATATGCTTGCGTAGTGTATGGACGCCTTGAGGTATGCATATCCCATACTCCGCCACCAGTCCTCTTATTTGGTTGCACAATGCTGTGCGCTGCCCAACAGCTAATGCTCTGGCCTTATGCTGAGCTTGATTATCTTGTTGTTCTACTGACTTTATACCAGCAGATCTGATATGGGGCTGACGGGCGGCAATGGCTATAGCTAAGGCATCGTTATAATCGTTTTTATTACCGACTAAAAACGCTTTAACATGCTGTGGCGGAACCAGTTTTACTTCATGGCCACATCCTTGAATTTCCCTCGCCCAATAAGAAGAAGTTGCACAAGACTCTATAGCAACAAGACATTGAGGATGAGAATGAAAGAAAGCTAGCACCTCTGCTCGCTTTAACATTTTCTTTTTCAGCAGCCTACCTTCCTTGTTGCAGCACACCACATGAAAGACTCTTTTTGCGATATCTAACCCGATTGTTGTAATCTTCATCTTGGTCTTCTCCCGTTTGATTGTAAGTTCAAATTCAATCATGGCACTTGGATGCCGAATTTGGGAGGAGACTGGATAAAGGTTTAAATCTTTGAATATTTTCTGTCTTTCTTCTAAAGATTTGCTCGCAAAGAAAACGATAGAAATCGTTTCGTTACCTAATGTCGGATCTTGCTTTAAGGCTTCTTGGATCGCTGCGTTTCTGTGTTGACCGTCAGTGATGTAAAGTTCAGCATCTTCATCAATAATGAGAGTGCCGATTTTTTGTTCATGTTTAGAATCGCCAATAGCAACAAACTCTGATAAGCCATCGATACACGCTGTCAGCGCCGAAAATACATAGTTATCCCTGTTGTCCAAAATATAATTGGCAATGTCAGGAATGCGTTCTTCATTTATTATTCTCTGCGCTCTTTTATCAACTGGAAGTTGGCCTTCATCAAAGCTAAATATTCGCTTCAATCTCTTTAATGGGCACATTACGATGTAGTATTCATCGTTGGCTTGTTGGCCTTTGATTGCAGGGAAGGACATTCCTGAAGCTATTTGGGACATAATTTAACTATCAAACTAATCGTTGTTCGTGCTATTCGAGTAATGTTCTTACGAACATAATCGCATTATGATACATTGCAAATCATCAAATGTCTTTAGCCGTTCAAACGTATCACATAAGAATTATGACGACTTATTTAGATTACAATGCTACTTCCCCGGTTCTGCCTGAGGTGGCGGACTTTGTTTACCAATTAATGACTGAAGAGTATGGCAATGCAGGCAGTCGTACTCATGTATTTGGGGCCAAAGCAAAGGCATATGTAGAAGCGGCAAGAGGGCAAGTTGCACAGATTGTTGATGCGGATAAATCTGAAGTTATATTCACTAGTGGGGCCACAGAGAGTAACAATATTGCAATCTTGGGTCTTAAAGAATATGCGCTCAAAAATAACAAAAAGCATATGATAAGCTTGGTGAGCGATTTAAACGGAAACATAATTGGCTCCGATACCTCACCATTTGTCATTAACTTCTACATACCGGGAGTAAATTCAGAGGCTGCAATGGTTTTAATGAAAGAGTCTATAGCCATTTCAAATGGCTCCGCATGCACATCATCTAGCTACAAACCGTCTCACGTGCTGACAGCAATGGGCCTCTCAGATGATGCTGTAGCTGGATCATTACGAATTTCTTGGTCACATATGATAAAAGATCTACCGGTCGACGCAATAAGAAACAGTCTACTGAAGTTGATGTAATAAAATGGGACTTGGTCACAATCTGGTCACAACACCAGCTCAAGTTAGTGGACACTATACATTTAATGAAGCGCCAATATTGGCGCACCCGAGAGGATTCGAACCTCTGACCTTTGCCTCCGGAGTGCAAAGCCACCAATCAGCGCTTTATGGGTTACCCTCAACCAACCTATGAAAACCCTCAATCGCTCTATCAAGGCTTTCGTTATTATCGAAATAAAGCTGGCTTAGCCGGCTTTTCTTTATTTGGTATGTCGCACTGGCAAAGGCTAGCGTTTCTTTAAAGCCACTAAATTCTTCATCAAACACCTCACGCTTTGGTTTTGCCACCCGCTTTTTTTTAACACACTAATTATTGGCGCTAATTGAGTTTATAATACCGGTTAAACAGTTTTTGAATTACATCGACCAACTTGAGTAGAACATGGCCCACAAAGTACGTTATAAGTTTAAAGGTGTGGCAAAAGAGATAAATTTTTCTTACAGCCGCCATCAAAATATGCATGAAGCCGTGGCCGAAGCTGAGGAAATAGACCTTTCCCAGTTCCTGCAAACTGAACAGCAACTTGCCGCTATCAGTAAAGACAAAAAGACCGTAAGAAACTTCAGAGATACCGAATTTGTAAAAATGGGGTTTTCTGAATTGTATTTTTTAAAAAACGGGCAAGAATGATGGTTGCGCCCTTTCAACACATACTAGACCTTTGAACTACTTTGCTATTGGGGATTAACAGCCAAGTCTTAAAAATGGAGGGCTCGATAGTGTTCGAACCTCTGCCCCTGGAGTGCAAAGCCACCAATCAGCGCTTTATGGGTTACCCTCAACCAACTCATGAAAAGCCTCAATCGCCCTATCAAAGCTTTCATCATTATCAAAATAAAGCTGACTTAGCCGGCTTTTCT
>VAPB010193554.1_pt1 | contig 11456 bp, 8 predicted proteins | sample 3395101 | NCBI WGS metagenome assembly VAPB01 (sample SAMN08290433, study PRJNA428436) | hydrothermal vent metagenome | isolation source: Deep-sea hydrothermal vent chimney | place: Indian Ocean: Southwest Indian Ridge | reverse complement strand
GCTGACTTAAATTCAAGTCGACACCATAAAAATCGTTGGAATAGTTTTTTATATTCATACTGTTATGAATGATTCTCATAATATTAACCGGACGCTAGTGACTATATATATCAATTCATTAAGAGATGTCCAGGGTAATGCTCAGATTACTGCTGAGTTTTCTATGTTTACTGTTTGCAGTGTGAAATAAAGATAACTAATACTATGAAGAGACTTGCTATAGACTTTACAAAATACACAGTTATTGGGCTCTTTGTAACTTTTACAAGTGTTTTTTTTATGTGGCTTTTTATTGATATCTTTGGAATACACACGCCCCTGGCATCAAGTTTTTTAGTAGTAGTGCTTTTTTTTATGAAATTTATGGCATATAACAAGGTGAACCTTATTCATAAACAGTTTATTAAATATACTGTCATTCAAGGAGGGTCTGGACTGCTATATATAATAGGTACTTGGATTTTAATAGATATTATGAAACTTTCTACTGTATTTTCATCAACACTAGCCGTATGCTGTCTGTTTTTATTAAGGTTTATTTTGTTTAAATTAACAAAATTAACAGTTAGATAGTTTGAGGATTCCTATTCATAACGACAAAATCTTTAGCTTCTGAATTATTGCAATTGGTTAATTAGAGGAGACTTAATCTACTTTTGACAAATAAAATCCATGACGCCGTTCAGATTATAAATAGAAGTTATAAAAGCTACCGGTGCGAGCATCAAAGCGACAATTGGGAAATAAGGTGCCCGTTTGTACTTTCCTTGTTTTTCTTGCTTTCTGCGCATAAAGTTTTGAACGCTAACCGCCCAGTCAGCGGCGTTGGCGGTTAAAGGGAATTGTGTCCTGGTAATTCCCAGATTAGTCATAAACATATTCAGGTTGTTTGCATTGAAAACATAAATGTGTCTTGGCATATGGAAACCGCCCCAATATTTTTGGAAGACTATCCTGTCAAGAGATCCGAAATTTGGTGTAGTGCCAAAGATATAGCCTTTAGGTTTCAAAATGGTTAACACTTTTTTCATAAACACTGAAGGTTCAGGAACATGTTCCAGTACATTGTCAAGAACTATCGCATCAAAAAAATTATTAGGATATTCCAGTTCCTCAAGATACCCTTCATTAAAATTGATGGAATGATCTTTGAAGTCTACCCCAGTATTTTTTATATCAAGTCCGTAAAGACCGTAATTCCCAAACTGTTTCATGCTTAAAAGAAACGCACCGTTCGCACAACCGACGTCCAGAACATTACCCGTGCGGCCTATTTGCTGAGACACTTTTTTTGCTTTCATGTTGTAGAGTTTATTTTTTAATTTTGTATATAAAGCATTTGAGGCATCCTTGAATGATCTGTTATAGACAAGGTAGTCATCCGGATAAAATGATTTTAACTCCTTGTAACTAGGCAACGATTTATGTCTAATGAGTCCGCAATGCTCGCAGCTCAACAGTGTCGGGATATATGGCACTGAATATTCATAATCGGGAACGTCATACTCCAGGGGGGTAAATTCTAAGGAGAAGCACGCAGGACATTTATGATTTTCGGACTGTTTTTTCATTTTCTCTAAAGAACTTTTTGAAAGGAATCGGCAGATCTTTTTTGTTGAACACTCTTGGTAAATAGGTTTGTAAAAAACTTTCGTCTTCGGCTGGAAGACACATCTTGGGATTGGAACTAAAATGGTCTATTTTGGACATCTTTTGTCGTATGTCATACATGGATTCTGTTTTGATATTCCCGAAAGACGCCTGAATTTTTGTGCATGGCATAACCTCTCCAGTTGGAGAAATAACAAATCTCTCTGTTCCAGCCGGGCAGCCGGTTCCCCGGTAATTACCATCCAGGTCTCTTCTTAAAAATGAATACTGGTCCTGGCATTTCCATAGATAATCAATATCCTCTTTTGTCAGTATGAAATCTTTCATGGCTTCATCATTAGACCAGTTTCCCGTGGGAGAGGCAAGGCTGACATGAATTGGTATGTCCAGCGACTCAGCAAGATTAATGAGCTTGTTGAAATTTCCACTTACGATTGAACGATGTGAAAGTGTATGAATTATCATAACTATAAAATCATAAGACTTGGCGATTTTAATGCTTTCCATAACCTTTTTATACGTACCTTTACCCCTGATCGGATCATTAGTTTCAGGGTCTGGCCCGTCAAGAGATATGACAACACTGTCGAGCCCCAGTGATTTTAAATTTTTTGCGCGTTCCTCGGTAAAAAGAGTGCCATTAGTAGTACAGGACATGAGTGTGCTTTTTGTATCGAAAAGGCTAATAATGTCCTCAAGCCTCGTGTCAATTAACGGTTCACCTCCGGTAAAGGAAACCATCGGGACCTTATGTTGTCTGCATTGTTCGGCTATATTCTTATAATCAGAAAGTGTTAGCATGTTTTCGGGAGGACTGAAATTTGCAGCTGAGCAGTGAATGCAGCGCAGGTTGCATTCGAACGTCAGTTGGATCTCTACCTGGCGGAAAGGTGGAAAACGGTTAAAAATTAATCCTTTCAGATTAATTAAAGCCAATTTGGCAATAAGTAAAGGCTTGCGTCTTTTCAGAACGATATTTGTTTTTTTTATGAATTTTTTGAATTGGATATTTGGCATGAAGATTAAGCGATCAAAAAAATTGTGAATATATAAAAATTATATCAGAAAAAGATCTTCATTGTAAACGCGAAGTCCGGATTTAGCAGCTCCATATTTCGTATAAATTTATATCTCGATTAACTGAAGTAATTTATTATTGATGGCTAATGTGTTAATGCTGAGTGACGTAAGCGGAGTTAATCATTCGGCTCTTTTAGAGAGTAAATCTTGAGATCAACGAATTCATCTTTAGTCAGTTCTTTATATTTAGAAAGAAATCGAGGTATGCTTTGAGATGCACCCCAGACGAAATAATAGTCAATATTGTGTTTTCCTAATTCTCTTGCAAGGTCATCATCGCTAATGACAGCCTGTGTCTGTCCGTAATATTGGCTGTTTAACCAGTATGAGAGGCGAAATGTTTTATGCCACGAGTCATGTATGGCAATATGTTCCCACTCTCTGTTGGAAGCAAAAGTGCCCTGAATTTGATACTTGTTTTTTAATAATTTGCTGAGGTTATACATTTCCTTATCCATGTTGTTATTTTCGGCCCGGGCGTAATGTCTCAGTGGTGTAAACATGAAAGATAATGCAAATATAACTATTAAAACGTTTTGAAGTATTTTTTTGTTAAAAAAAACATTCTTAAACATAATATTCAGAACGTGACCGCCCATAAGGAGAAGAAGAATGTTGACAGTCCATAAGTACCTGAATTCCATGTGAAATGGGAGGTATCCTCCCGTAAATATCAATACTGTAACAAAAGCGTAAAGTCTGCCCTCGCGCAGGATGAGACTATTGCGAGGACCGGCTATGAGCAATAATGCATACGCGATCAAAATGGCAATTGACAGCCCTGAAAAAGTCTCAACTATATGATAAGTATCGATTATATTACGCAAAATGTTTTTTATAAAATGCTTAAAATGCCTGGGTGAATCAAGAGGGCTCCACGACTTTATGTCTTTCAAGGTATAGCTGGGGTCTTCCCAGACAGAAGTAGCCGTCTCATTGGTGGGGGGAAAAAGACCTTTGTTAAAAATGAAAAGGCCTCTTATATTTCCTGTCTTCGGATCATCCGGACTCATTGGTGCAAAGTTGCCTTTGCCCTGATTGCTAAATGTCAGATGGTCATATTTCATGCTAATTGCAGTGATCCATGGTGTGACGATGATCAAAAAGACCACAAACCCGGCAATTGCATTCCTCAACACATTTCGTTTTTCATGTTTTGTTGAACATCGGATGAAATGAAGCACATTAATGACAAGAAAGTGAACAATAAAAAAAGGAAATGCATAAGATTTACTGAAATAAGCCAGGGCAGCGAGAATTCCGCAGAAAACACCTCTGGAGAGTTTATTCTGATATTCATTACTAAAAACAATGCCAAGGTAGTAAACTAGAAAGCACACAAGAAGAAAATCAAATAGCCCAACCAATGCAAAGAATAGCATCATGGGAAGTAATGAGAGGATGACCGCGCCCCTGATAATCCCGGATATTTCAAACCTGTAGGAAAGAATCCATATCCCAAGAATAGTGAACAATCCGACTATTAAATTAAGAGCGTTTATGGCGATAACAGGGTCAGAGTTAAAATACAAAAATGGAATAAACAACCAGGCCAGCATAGGTCCCCAGTATCCATTCACCGCATTGTCGAAGTCTCCCCTTAAGTATTTTTCAGCAAGATCCAGATATATGGTTGAATCGGCAGTTACTCTCTCTTGATTCTGAGTAAATACTATGAGCATTGAATATGCTACGAGGACAATAATTAACATATACATGCTAAAAAAACTTCTATCATTAAATGTTTTCAATAATGCGCTCCATGTAGTTTTAATTAAGTTTAGTATAATCCTAATGAGGGATAAGGGCAAAATGAGAATAACGGATGATCACCAAATTGCCGGCATTTCTCAACTAATACCAAGGTATTGTTATAATATAAATATTTCATGAATAATACAAGCAATTACCGAAAGTACATTTCTAAAAATCCAATACAGAAAATCTTAATAAATAATTTTCTTAATACTATATTTCTGTGCCTTGAAGGACTCTCGATTAATAAGATTCTAGATGCAGGCTGTGGCGAAGGCTTTGTGCTTTCTGAATTTGAAAATCGTGGGATTGGTGACTATCTTGAGGGTATTGACTTTTCAGAGGAGGCTCTTGATGCAGGAAAAAAACTCTTTCCAAATCTTTTTCTGAGACAGGGAGATATTTACAATTTACCTTATAAAGACAATTCGTTTGACCTTGTTCTATGCACTGAAGTCATGGAGCATCTTGTCGAGCCCGATAAGGTTTTGAATGAGATCATGAGAGTTTCAGGGCAGTACTGCCTTTTTTCTGTTCCCAATGAACCATTATTTATGATATCAAATCTTCTGAGAGGGAAAAATATTCCCCAGTGGGGGAACGACATAGAACATGTTCAGCATTGGAGTAGCGAAGCTTTCGAAGATTTCATTAAAAGAAAATTAAAGATTATTACAATAAAGAGACCATTCCCATGGACAGTGATTTTAGGCGAGAAAATGGGTTGAGTACACTATATATCTCAGTTTGTCGGTTGTATTATGTCTTCGGATTATCTTAAACTACAGATTAGACATATTAACCACATGAAAATAGTATTTTTACAAAAAGATTCCTTTGTCAGACTTGCCATAGAAATTCTTTCTGCTGTACTGAAAGACAGCGACCATGAAACCGATGTCTTTATAGAGTCAGGAGAAAGAGACTTTATTAATTCTGCCCTTGAAAGTAAGGCGGATTTATTTGCCATGTCCTGCTCTACGGGGAGCGAATCATGGGTCATTGACACAGCAGAAAAATTAAGAAGGAAAAGCTCAACACCGATTATTGTGGGAGGTCCTCATGCTACATTTTACCCGCAATTAATTGAGAATTCCAATATAGACTATATATGCCGGGGAGAAGGAGAATTTGCTCTGATTGATTTGCTGGAGGCCATGTCCCGCAATCCTGAGGGCATTAAAGATATACAGAACATATGGTCTAAAGATGCCGACGGAAATATTTATAAAAATGATGTCAGACCCTTTGTAGAGGACCTGGATAAACTGCCATTTTCTGATTTTGGAATATATACGAAATACAAGTTCATGATCCCTTATTTTCAAGATATGTATCCTATCTTAACAAACAGGGGTTGTCCATTTAACTGCAGTTACTGTTTTAATAAGGCTTATAAAGAGATTTACCGTGGAAAAGGTAAATATTTGAGAGTGCGAAGCCCACAGAACGTTATTGAAGAACTTGTTCAAGCCAAAAACAAGTATAAAATCACCAAAGTAAAAATTGAAGATGATACTTTTCTTTCTCATCAAACCGCCTGGCTTGAGGAATTTGCTGATCTCTATAAAAAAAGAGTCAATCTTCCTTTTACCATTATGTTAGAAGCAGCTCAGGTAAATAATAAGAAAGTCCGCCTTATTAAAGAAATGGGTTGTATCTGCGCGAAAATGGGTGTAGAGACTGCGAGCGATGAGATGAGACAGAAGGTACTCAATAAAAAAGTTTCTACTCAACAAATTAAGGACGCTGCAAGTCTCATTAAAAAATATGGCATCTACCTTTATACATTTAATATCTTAGGATTACCTGGTGAAACAATAGATGACGCAATTAACACATTACAATTAAATAAAGAGATTGGTTCTGATTTTATCTGGTGTTCCCTTTTGCAGGCATACCCTGGCACAGCGCTTAGCGAGTATGTAAAGGAACATGGGTTTCTTGCAGATGATAATAATGATTCTGAATTTGACGAATGGTACTTCATGTCGAGTAGAATGAAGCTCGAGAATAAAAATGAAATTACAAATCTTCAAAAGATGATGCAGTTATTCATACAATTTCGAATTCCTGTTTATTGGGTTCGAAAGATTATAAAATTGCCGATAACCCCAATTTTCACCCTTCTCTTTAAAGTGGGATTTGCATATTACAAGATAAAAGTGCAAGAAGTAAGAATAATGCCAACTTTAAAGTTAGCACTGCACAATGTTTCTTTCATGAAATAGTGAAGCTCAGAATACTCATGTATAAAAATCACGACCTCCGTTGACAGAGGTGGCCGGGTTTGTTTGGACAGGCAGACGCGATTTATAAATGAAAAGCTGCCTCTCTTTCCTTTTCTACTATTGTGATTCGTGCATCAGGATATCGTGCTACAAGCTCTTTAGCGACAGTTAATCCCGTAACTCCTGCTCCGACTATGAGAAAATCTGTTTTTTATCATAATATTCTTGACATTACAACACTTGTGTCATGCGGCTGATCAGTAACTTAAAAACTGATCAAAAACCATATTAGCACCCAAGCACCTGATATATACACAAAATTGAAAATTATAAATCCATTTGTTGCAGCTTTATCTTTATTTTGATAAATAGTTGAGATTATCAAATGTAATGCAGCAACATCAAGTACAACCATGCAATTGACAACTATACAGCCCGACGTGAATGTGCGATTTTAAAATGGAAGTTGTCCTTTTTACGTGGTACAGATAAACTAATAAGTGCAATAGATCAAACAGGAACCATATTGGACAAAGAACAGTCTGTTTTTACACTTTGATAATTTAATGAATGATCAGATTCGCACTATTTCTGCTTTTAATATTCGCTTAAAAACTATCAGGTTGCCTCTCAGGTATTGTACCTTGTATCACATGTCTTAACCTGACTTACCGCATGCTCAAATACCGTGTGTAATGTTATTGATCTGCGTATTGATATATCACCCGCAGTTTTTTTATGGGATATAAGAAACCAGGATATTTTTTCAAAATTCTCCATACTCGCGATGGTTTTTTATAAAATCTCCTGTAGGCTTCTTTGATAAGCCGCTCTAGCTCTTCCCCTCCGACTTCCTTACATACCGAAGAAGACGTATCATAAAAAGTGAAATGTTTCAGGTCGATGTCTCCTAAGCCTGGATTTCTCTGCAGGGCATAATCCCCCAGTTCTGTACCTTTATACGGGGTAACTTTGAAAAATTTAGCGGTATCCAGCCTAGAATTGACGGCGAAATCAATAGTATTTTTAATTTCTTCCCGGGTTTCGGTCGGAAAACCGATCATAAAAAATCCAAAAGTGATAATTCCGATCTTCGATGTGATCTCGATCATCCGTTGAGCTTTATCCAGATTGATATTCTTTTTAATTTCGGACTGGAGCCGGGGAGTTACCGTTTCAATCGCATAGTTAATTTTGTAAGTTCCGGCATGTTTGAGAACATGTAATATCTCCTCATTCATGATATCAACGCGCAAACCATTCGGGAAAGCAAGCGCAATCCGCATGCCGGAATCTATGATTCCCTGACATATTTGCTTAACTCTATCCTTGCGCAAATTGAATACATCATCAATAAAGTGAATTTCCCGAACGCCAAATTTATTGTACAGGAGACGAATTTCTTTTAAGATATGTTCTGCCGACCGGAATCGAAAGGTTTTTCCAAAAATATTGTGGCAATATGAACATTTGAAAGGACATCCCCGTGATGTGAATACCGGGGCATAGATTTTTTCTTTCTGAACACCATTCCAGTTGGCGATCGTCGAATATTTCTTTAGATCCACTAAATCCCAGGCAGGAACCGGAAGGCTGTCCAGTTCTCCGATAAAGGCTTGTTCAGGATTAACCTGAAGTTCCCCATTTTTCTTATATACAATACCATTAATATCATATGGGTTCGTTCCCGAACGATGGGCTTCGATCAACTGCATCATCGTAATTTCGCCTTCGCATCGGATCGCAAAATCAAGCTGACAATGTTCAAATATTTCTTTATAGTTATGGGTCGCCAGGGGTCCCCCTGCAAGATAAAGCGACTTGGGACAGGTTTTGCGCATATCATCTACCAGATTGCGAAATATGTGAAATTCATGGGTCATACTGCTTAATCCTATAATATCTGGATTGAACTGTTTTGCCATCTGAGCTAATCTGTGCGGAGTATAGCTACCTAAAGCGTAATCCACAACTCTTATTAAAGCATCCGGATATTTGTCACGTATTACTGCGGCAAGATGAATAACACCTAATGGGGGAACAAAACTTACGTCAGTTGGAGAGGTTGTTCGGATGAAGAGCACCTTTAATGATGTATCTTTTTTAAGGCCTGCTGTAGCCATCTTCTCTACACCTATAATAGATCATCTAACGTGAGATTAAAAAATTGCTTTTATAATGCCTTACTCTCACGACGATTTCTCCATAATGAATGTTTTAGCGGCGGGTGCATTATTTTATTTATTACTTTTTCTTTTCCGATCATTATAAAAAGCCCGCATTATTTACTTCTGTCTAAAAACATATGAGTTTAATGATAAAAAATTGCTTTTTAAGATGTTTTTTATTTTAACAGACATGATAAGAAATTGTCTAACAAGCATGCATGCATATTGAAATATATGCTCCTATCTGATAAAATTAAATCATTATTAATAACGTTTACTTATCATCCTAACTCTGCGTGCGTCACTTTTTCTGTACGCTAGCAATTCTTATGAGACGACTGTATTGATAGACATGCCTATAAAAGTAGCAAAACCTGTTGTTGGAGAGGAGGAGGCTAAGGCTGTTACAGAAGTAATTCTCTCTGAAAACTATGTATCAGGCAGGAAGGTCAAGGAGTTTGAAGAGGCATTTTCCAACTATATAGGATGTGATCATGCTGTTGCGGTCAATAGTGGTACAGCGGCTCTCCATATAGCTCTGGAAGCGGCTGGGATACAGGAAGGCGATGAAGTAATCGTCCCGCCGTTGACTTTTTTTGCCACGGTTTCATCGGTTTTATATCTCAGGGCTATCCCTGTTTTTGCCGACATTGATCCGGATGACCTCTGTCTTTCGGCTGAAGACACCGAGAGACAGATATCACCAAGAACAAAAGCGATCCTACCCGTACACCTGTTCGGTAATGCTGCAAACATGGAAGCCTTTATAGAGCTTTCCCGTAAAACAAATATTCCTCTTATTGAAGATTGTGCCCAGGCTCATGGTACTGAATATAATGGGCAGAAAGTCGGAAGTTTTGGCAAGGCCGGTTGTTTTTCTTTCTTTGCCACCAAGCATATGACCACTGGAGAAGGAGGGATGATTACTACTGATGACTCTACCTTGGCAGAAAAGGCATCTGTTATTCGTAATCACGGAATGAAGGGGAGAGACCAGCATATTCTTCTGGGATTCAATAACCGAATGACAGAAATGGAAGCTGCCATGGGTATTATACAGTTAGACCGACTGGATAAAGCAAATGCCAAGAGAATTTCTAACTCGGAATACCTTTTGAGAGAAACTGCAAAATTGCCATGGGCCAAAAATCCTGTTCATAGCAGCACGATCAAGCATACTTATTTCTGGTGTCCGTTGATGGTTGATGAAGAAAAATCCGGCAAGAGTATTGAGGATTTAAAAAAACACCTGCAAAAAAACAATATCGGTTTCAGGCAGAGATACACAGAGCCCCTATATAGGCAACAGGTACTGGGCAAATTAGGTTTAGATTACAGAGACGTTTATCTGCCGGTAGTGGAGTCAGTAGTCGGGAAAATACTTGGATTGCCGAATCACCCGATGTTAACCAGGAAGGATCTGGATAAAATTCTGGATGTGCTAAGATCCTTCTGATCATTACTGCATTCGTTCCACAGCACAATCCTAAAAAGTTATTGTAAAGGAGGATTTACTATATGAAAATACTAATAGCCGGAGCAATGGGATATGACGGAGCCGGACTGATAGAGTCGTACCGGGAAAATGTTGAGGATGAAATCATTCTTTTGGATAAGAGGTTTGTACCTCATTTGCTTGCTGATCTCCCCATGCATTTTCGCTTTGTTGAAGGGGACATCCTGGATGTTGAGCTTATGAAATATCTTTTGAAAGATATTGATGTCGTTTACCTCCTGGCGGGAGAAGTTGAAGCTGAAAAAAGTATCAATAAAGAAAAGGCGATTTGGGATAATAATTACACCGGTGCAATAAATGTTATAGAAAACTGTTCGGACAACACTCGTATCCTGTTCGCGTCTTCCGGAAATGTTTTTGGAGGTGTGTTGGAGACCGAAAAAAACATGGACCTTACCGAGGAAGACGAGCCAAAACCCAGATTCCCTTACGCTGAGAGCAAAAGAGCAGTTGAAAAATATCTTTTGGCAAGCAATAAAAAATATGTCATTATGAGGTTCGGCACACATTACGGGTATACACCGGGCATTAGATTTAACCTTGTCACCAATATATTTTTCAAGAGAGCTATGATGGGCCAGGACATAACCATTCATAGTAGCGGTGATAATTACCGTCCTACATTGTGTGCGAAAGATGCAGTCCGTGGCATGCGTTTCCTGGCAAAGAATGCTCATGCAGAGGGTGAGATTTTCCATCTGATTGGAAACTGCTATCGCATAAGGGAACTGGCTGGAGAGGTCGTATCACAATTCCCGGGAATCAACATCAAGCATATATCAAAAGAGGTTCCTTTCAACAGCTATCATCTCTCAAGCGATAAACTCAAGAGTTTAGGTTTCACGTTTCATTATAATATCCGGAAAGGCATTTCAGAAATGAAAGAGATATTCAGCTCCCTTGCTCATACGGTTAAAGGGTCCAAATAATCTGACTGAAACCATATCATCCAACACGCCACAGTTTCCATCTGATGTCTTTGTATATGACCTATTTGTTATTTGGTTTTTATACTATTTCACGATTTCATGGGAACTAACTGATTATCCCTGTCCCGACAATTTTTCGTGAATAGATTCCATGGTTGTGGAGTTC
>VAPB010423737.1_pt1 | contig 11470 bp, 8 predicted proteins | sample 3395101 | NCBI WGS metagenome assembly VAPB01 (sample SAMN08290433, study PRJNA428436) | hydrothermal vent metagenome | isolation source: Deep-sea hydrothermal vent chimney | place: Indian Ocean: Southwest Indian Ridge | reverse complement strand
GCCGGCTCGACCCAAATTGCATCGAGGCGGCGCTGGAGCTTGGGGAACTCTATTGCCAAACAGGCCAAAGCCGGCTCGCGCTCGAGGCGGTTGATCAGATCGAAGGATCAAACCGGCTGGAAAAGGCGAGAGTCACCCTGATCCGGGGATGGGCAAAGCATCAAATGAGCCAGTTCGACGCCGCCGAGAAGCTTCTGCTCGAATCGACAATGCTGAATCCCAATTCAAGCCGGGGGTTTTTTGAATTGGGCAAGATATATCAAGCCAGGGGACAGACTGAAAAAGCAATGTTATCGTATCACAAGGCACTGACCCTGCACTTCGGCGAAACTGTGGAGACGGAAAGTCCTGCTCGGCGGCAAGCGCGGAGGCCGAACATCTCCGAGACAGTTGTACGACAATGATTTCTTACCATTACCCAAAGATAGCATTGGACTTTTCAACGGTCTTATTCCACAATGCGTGAAGGCAGATGTGGGCGGCAATGGCTTAAAATGCTGAGTGTTGGAAGTGCCATCACTTTTTGAAAGTCATGAAAGACAAGTTCAAACCACATATCTTCGTAGTCGACGACGAGCAGGGCATCCTCGAGGTAGTGTCCCTGATCCTCGAACAGGTTGAGTTCCAGTGCACCTGTTTCACAAGAGCCGACGATTGCCTCTGCCACTTGCGCGCGCAAACATGTGACTTGCTCATAACCGACGTGAAAATGCCTGGTATCGGTGGTATGGAGCTTCTGAGGCAAACCAGACAAATTGTTCCCTGGTTGCCGGTCATAATGATGACCAGCTATGCCAGTGTGTCGATGTCCGTGCAGGCACTTAAGGCAGGCGCGGCGAACTTCATTGAAAAACCGCTTGAGATGAAAACTCTCCTGGCAGTTGTCGAATCAGCTCTGACCCAAAACGACGCTGCCAATGTTCTCCGAGGCAAACAATTAAGCAATGTGGAGATGACGGTTTTGTGCTTGATTATTCAGGGCAGGAATAATGATGAGATCGCCGATATTCTCCAACGTCCCACGAGTGCGGTTGAATCACACCGCTCCGATATCATGCGCAAGCTTGATGTCAACAGTGCCGTGGATCTCGAAAAAAGAGCCTCGGCCATGGGGTTGGACAAGATAAGTTAGAAGAGGTTATGGCTCCATATATGATCAATATATTCAGCCGGAGAATTATCACACGCATTCACAGAACAGCCCTTTGATTCGCCTTTTTTCTTCATTCCTGGCAATCGCAGGCCCTCAAGCCACCACATTATTTTCATGCTCATTCTTTGGTATGTAGAGACGCTTGACAGGCAGCAGCGTATAGCGTTTTGCCTTCAATCGGGATGCCAAATCGCTAATGTTCTCATCCAGATTCTCTCCATATTCCTTCCAACTCACACCATCTATGCCACTGGCTCGGTTCCTGCCGAGCCCATAGTAGCATTCCTTCAGGAACCCTTCATTCAATAAGTGAGCCAAGCTCATGAACTGAAACCTCGGTTCCTTTCCAGCCCGTTGAGATATGAGGGCCAATTCTGTCAGCGCCATGTTATGCATTTCAGTGTATGGCATACGCTACTCATCCCTCCGCACCTCAGTTCTGTATCCCTCTCCTGGTGATATAATCGCCCCGGTCAATGGAAATCAAATTTCATGCAAGCAATCAAGCTTCCTATAGGCTAAACTCAATTATAATGAATGCCTGAATGGTTACGGACGATCACACAGAAAATGCTTACATGTTTGAATACTCGCGATGAATCCATGAATTTGAAATCTATGTTAGCTTTCTCTTTTGTATTTGTACTGTTGGGAATTCTCAACATAAAAACAATTGCCGACGATGGCAAACTTCTACGCGGTCAGAAATGGCAGCGTTTTTCTCTCGAAGGGAAAAAAGTTGATTTCTATATGGCTCCAAATGGAAACAACTCCTGGTCAGGAAAACTGGCAGCTCCGAATCCCGAACAATCTGACGGTACTGTCTCGGAAGGGCAGATTCGCCATATCAGTTGGAGGTTGGAGCAATCTGGAAGAAGCGATTGATGGTGGATATCGGGTCGAGTATAATCATTAAGATCATGTTCAAAAAGATGCGGATGATTCCGATGCGATCAAACCCCTTATGGGGTAGAATTCGAGGATTTTCAGATAATAGTTGAAAAGAAATGATGTAGGACGACTTTTGAATCACGATTGAAAGAAGGAGTATATGACCATGATCTCACGAAGGAAGTTTCTGGCGACCACCGCCGTGGCCTGGCCGGCACTTGCGGCGCTTCACACTGCTCGCGGTAGCGTCGCGAGGCCCGGCGATGTGAAAAAACTCCGCATCACCAAGGTGCACACGGTCGAGGTCCGGGGTGTGACCACGGGCAAGGGGTTGGTTCTGCCCTGGGATTCAAGTAAAACACCTCGCGACACACGCGACTATGTCGTTACCCAATTCCTGACCGATCGGGGACTGATCGGCACTACCATAGATGGGGACTACAACCTGCGCAAGGGGATCGGCCGAATTATCCAGGAATGGGCCGAGCCGTACTTCGTCGGCAAAGACCCATTCGACATCGAGTTGCACAACGCCGAGTTTTTTCGCAAGCACAAATCTCCCGTGCGCCTAAACTTTCTCGAGGTCGCCCTCTGGGACCTGATAGGCAAGGTTTGCGGCCAACCGCTCTTTAAACTTTGGGGCGCACACTCGGACAAGATACGGCCCTACGCCGCCACCGTCCATTTCGACAAAACGCCCGCCGAGCGTGCCGAAGATGCCTTGAAGTTCTACGAACTCGGCTTTCGCGCCATCAAACTCAGGCTCCATCACTTGAAGCCTGCCGACGACCTGGCTTTGGCCGCGGTTGTCACTGAGGCCGTAGGCGACAAAATGGCCGTTATGTTCGACGCCAATCAGGCCGGGAAGCGCCCCAACACTCCCCCGCCCGTCTGGGATTACGAACGCACCGCCTTCATGGCGAGGGAACTGGAACGGATGGGCGTGTACTGGCTCGAGGAGCCGATGAATCGCAACAACCTGGACGACCTGGCGCGCGTTCGCAAGCAACTCACCCGCATGCACCTGGCCGGCGCTGAAGGCGACAAAGGCCTCGAAAGATTTCGCGAAATCCTCACCAAGGGCGCTTTTAGCTACATTCAGCCCGACCCTATTTCGGGCGTCCCAGTATCCGAGACTCGAAAAATCGCCGCCATGGCCGATGCCTTCGGCGTACTTTTCGGCCCACACCACGGCAAGAGCGGCGTCGGGATGCTGGCCAATCTCCACATGCAGTGCGCCGCGCCCAACAGCGGCTACCTCGAATACATGTTCGACCCGGGTTTCTGGAACCCGGATGGCTTCCAGGTGGGATTCACCGAACCCTGGCCCGTGGACAAAGAAGGCTATTGCCACGCCCCGATGCTACCCGGTCTGGGCGCACCTTGGAGCCGCGAGTTTTTCCGGAAACACAAACTTCAGTGGGAATGAGGGGAGATTTCTCCTCTTGAAACACTCGCTATAGGGTTTATAATCATTGCTGTTGGTTAAAATCTAAATTCCTATCCGTCATTCTGGAAAGTGGCTCTTTCATGAAACAATCAAATCCGAATATGTCTGACCGACAAAACGTCTCAGAGGTTTCACGGCGCAGTTTTATAAAACGCACATTGGCTGCGGCAAGCACATTAGTAACCCCGTACTTCATACCGGCGAAAGCTCTGGGGCGAGATGGAGTGGTGGCTCCGAGCGAGCGGATCGTTCTTGCAGGGATCGGCCACGGTCCTCGAGGTCGATATGATCTGAGCGTCATGCTTCCTGAAAAGGATGTCCAGTTTGTGGCCGTCTGTGATGTGCAACGGACTCGACGTCTGCAGGCAAAGGAAATGGTCGACAACCATTATGGAAACCGTGATTGCGTTATGTACCGTGACATGTTCGAGGTTTTTGGTCGATCGGACGTGGACGCGGTGTTGAGTGCCACTGGGGAGCACTGGCACGCTCTGGCTGCGATTCTGGCCATGAAAGCGGGTAAAGATGTCTATAGTGAGAAGCCGTGCGGAATGACGATTCGTGAGGTCCAAGCCTTGGCAGAAGCGGCCCTGCGCTACGGACGCGTTTTTCAGGCGGGAACACAACGACGAAGTCAGGAAAACTTTCAATATGCAGTCTATTTGGCTCAGAGTGGAATACTGGGTCAACTTCATACTTTGCATGCCTCGGTTTATGTTCCCCGACGGACCTATGACTGGCTTGCGGCCGAGCCGGAACCGCCGCAAGAAGAGTGTGATTGGGATCGTTGGCTTGGCCCCAGTCCATGGCGTCCTTATAACAGACAGTATGTTGAAGGCCGATGGCGGGGCCACTATGACTTCGAAGGTGCGGCGAATTTCCTGGATTGGGGCGCTCACACGCTGGATTTATGCCAATGGGCTAACCAGTCGGATCACACGATGCCCATTGAGTTCGAAGCGAATGAAAGTGGAATCATTGGCCGTTATGCAAATGGCGTCAAGCTAATCTGTGATTTCCTTCCCGATCCGTTTGGAAACCGCTCTCCACAGTATCGAACTTCGACCGGTACATGTCCCGTTCGTTTCATCGGTAATGAAGGCTGGGTCGAGACCGGTGACAATGGAGAGATTGTGCTTTCCGACAATTTGGCAAAAACCCAGCAACGACGGTTCAAGAAACCCGGAACCAGTGCGGCAGGTCATGGCCGGAATTTCTTTGATTGTGTCAAGTCCCGGGCATTGACTGTCTGCAATCAGAATATCATGCGCCGATCCCACATTGCCTGCTTTGCGGCTGAGCTTTCCTGGGAATTGGCTCGAAAGATTACCTTTGATCCGGTCCGGGAACGTTTTGTGGGCGACGCTGAAGCCAATCGCAGGATCAGTCGCGCCACACGGGAACCCTGGTCCCTCAATGTCTAGAAAAGGTTTCAACCGAATTTGAAAGAAAAAACCATGATGATGCGACCCATGTTCATACGATGGATCACCGGATTTCTTCTCATTGCCGTACCCCTTGCTTCCGCGGGAGCTGCCCATAAAACACAGGAGTGGATTGAGGTTTTGCAGTCAGACGCCTCCGTATTCGAAAAGGCCCGAGCTTGTCGACAACTGGGTGAGTTCGGCACTAAGGAGGCCGTGCCTGCACTCGCCTCCCTTCTCAATCACAACATTCTTGGTGCTTATGCGCGAGCCGGTCTTGAGAGGATTCCCGGCCCCGAGGTTTCCGCTGCTCTTCGCGCTGCGGTGGATCAGACGCAAGGGAAATTTCTGGTTGGAGTGATCAACTCAATTGCTGCTCTGCGTGATGAAAAAGCGGTCCCTGCGTTGAGTGTATTGACCCGACATGCCGACCCGGAGGTCGTCAGAGCATCATTGCTGGCATTGGGACGGATTTCAAACGATCAGGCTCTCCCACTTGTCCGGCAGGCACTAATCTCCGGCCCAGAGGTATTTCGTGCGGATGCGGCGGCGGCCTGTCTTCTGGCTGCGGAAAACCAACTGAACCAGGGAAAGGCGGATATCGCACAGGCACTCTACGATGCCGTTCGACAAGCCCGGGTGCCGGCATCCTATCGTATAGGTGCGACGCGTGGTGCTATAGTATCGCGGAAATCCGATCGCATTCCTTTTCTCATTCAGCAATTACGGTCCGATGAGCCTGCGATCCGCGATGTGGCACTCTTAACGATTCGCGAAATTCCCAGCGATGCGCTAGCCACTGCCCTGAATGCAGAACTGGAAGGTGCGCAAAGATATCTTCAAATCCAACTTATGATGGCCTTAAAGGATTGTCACAACGCAGGGTCGCCTCAGGTCATCAGGACGAAGGTTCAATCCGATGATCCCGGAGTCCGTTTAGTGGCGCTGAGGGTGTTGGCGGGAATCGGTACTTCCGACGATGCATCCATATTTCTTAACGTGATAAGGGACCATCTTAGTGCTGAGGAGTTATCAGTCGCAGTGAATATCCTGGAGCAAATGGAAGGTACCGAGGTTGATGAACTGATCTTAAAGGCTGTACGGCTCTCTAATGAATCAGAAACAAGTGTCCAATTGATCCGTCTTCTGAGTAAACGCAATGTCCCCGGTGCTACAGGCGAATTACTTCAACAAGCCGCCAGCTCGGATCTGAAGGTTAGCATGGCAGCGTTCCAAGCCTTGAAATCTCTAGCTGGCTTTGATGAACTGCCGAGCTTGATCGCACTCACCAAGGAATGCCGTGATGATTCGGTAAGAGATGCGGCAGTGAACGCGGTTTATGGCGCCTGTAAGAACAATGAACATGCAGGCCAAGCGGGCGCATTGATTTTAAGGGAATTGAAAACATCCACTATTGCCACCGAGAAAGAATCCTGGATTGGAGTCCTGGCATTGTTGGGATATGCCGAAGCTTTACCTACCATCACAGCCACGCTTGAGGACGCCAATCAGAAACTCGTGCAAAGCACGATATCTCACTTGAGCCGATGGCCTGATCCAACACCGATCGAAGCCTTGTTCGACGTGGTAGAAGGGGACTCTGACTCGAGTCTAAGCAGGCAGGCACTGATGGCGATCCTCCAGCTTGCCACTGCCGCGGCTGATCGGAGCACGGCGACAGATGAAGAACTGATTATCTGGTTTCGGCGGGCCAACAAAGCTGTTCAGTCCGTTCACGAAAAGCGCTTACTCATCTCCGGTCTGGGGCGTGTCAAGCATATAGAAAGTGTTCGGTTGTCGGCGTCTTATCTCGGTGATGCCGACGTGATGGTCGAAGCAACCCATGCTATTGTGAATGCGGCTGAGCCGCTGGTGAAGGGACCTGACTATAAAGTTGTCCAAGCCGTGTTGAAGAAGATTTCAGGCGTACAGGACCGACGCTTGCTCAATCAAATCGCAAACCTCCAGCGCGATATTAAATCCACAGCCGCTAGGCTCGATAAATAATGAATGAACAAACAGGCCATTCCTTTAGGTCACGTTGCTGAGGCTTCCAAGACGCACCCTTATCCATTGCCTTGATCAATTCACACTCAGCATTGCACTGGCGTTGTGCAGTTCGCTGCTAATCGATGCTGAAAGTGTTGTCACTCATATCGAACAGGGTTTCATCGGCCGAGCTTTTCACTTTGATGGAATAATCGCTGCCCGGTCCGAGAGCCAAACCGACCTCCCATGTGTATGCGCCCGTGCTGGGAGTCGTCTTAATGGCCTGCAGCAATGAGTTGCCCTTGTATAGCTCAATCACGACATTCTCGCTCAGATTATCATCCCACAGGATGAAGTATTCCAGGCCGCGCTGCCACTGTTCGCCGCCGTTGGGCACAGTGACTTGGACCATGGGCGGTACTGTCTCGAACGAGATGTTCGCATTGATGCTGTCGATGCCGAATTCCGAGACAATAATACGAACGGGAAGCACTCTGGGGACCTCCCCTGGAAACTCCGGATAAAGCGGTGCAAAGGGTTCCTTTGTTACGTAGACCTCGTTATAGCCCTGTCCCTCGTATGAGTTCACCTTTATCGTTACACCGGTAATGGCTGATTCGTCATCGAATATATATGTGTTGCCCTCCATAAGCTCATAGCGTGTCACGGTAGTGGACATATTCTCAAACGGCCATATAGATCGAGTAAATCCACCGGTGACTCCTTCCTGGGCGAGCGAAATCTCATACACGAGTTGTCCATTTGGATCGACCTCTGTGGCAGCCGGAGCCTCCCCTGTCTTGGCGGCACCTCCCCATCGGATTATGCTATTGCCGTTGGGCAGGCGAATCACATTTCCGCCGCTCATGGCTACAATGTCCGGGTCATGTCTGAATTCCCAAACCATGGTTGCTGTCCTGTTCTCTTCATCAAGCGCGTATTCAACGCCCCGGGAGTATGGTCTGGATTTGTCATTGTTGTTCGCACCGTTGTCGAAAACGGTGAGATTCCCGTTGGGATGGCGACGTGCATCATGTTGTACCTTGAAATAGCGAGGCGCATTTTCTTCATGCTCGTCGATAAAGGTAAACTCGTTATGCTTTCCCCCCATACGCCAGATCACCTCTCCCGTGGCGCGACTAATCTTAATGACTTCGGATGTCTCTCGGCACGACATGATGATATTGCCGTCCAATTCATCCAACTCGACGGAATTGACATGAATGTAATCGAACTTCTTCCTGGTCAAGTTTCGATAAGAGTCCGTAATCGGGATGTGGTCCCAGCTTCTCCATTGAAAGACGACATTCTTATACACATCCAGCTCTTGAATCACAGATCCAATCACCTCTGCATTTGGATGGCCGCCCTCGACGATTTGACTCATGTCAATGATCTGTGCGTCATAACACAACATTAATGCGTGCCCATTGGGCAGAAGCTGGAAATCATGACTATCCGCAATATAACCGTTTCCCATTTGAAAGGCATCCTCAAAAGTGGATGTCTCATCCTTGAGAAACCAGGTATACTTCTTTTTCATTCCTTTTATTTCCGTTCTCGAAGCGAATAATCCATTGGTCATTAATCGCCCAAAGCTCTGGGTCTGGCTGTAGAATACAGGTACGCCCGAATTCTCCAGGATCATAAAGTAACTGCCCACTCCCTCAGCCTCAGAACGAACGTTTCCAATCAAATATCCCGGCGCGGTTTCACCATTCTGCGTGATGATGAATTCGGGGAAATCCTCAGGCAGGGCGCCGCTGGTATTGGGATCAGCGTTTGGGTCAGCCGAAGCGCCTTGTCCATTGGCACTTGCCGGGACATACGCCATACATAACAGAAGCATAAGAATGACAGCAATCTTTTTCATGACTACACCGCTTCCTCTGGTTCAATAAATTGATAACACATGATAGTACGATAATTCATGGGCCTTAGTCAACCCCCCGTCCAAAACAGGGAGACATTGTCGACGTAGACATCAGTCTCAGAGGCTCCGACATTAATGACCACGCGCGCATTCGTATCAGTGGGGTCCATCATAGTAAACACATAGGAATGGCGAGTTTTCCGCATTGAAATAGCGGTATAGCCGATGCGGCCGTAGTTGATCCAGGGGCCTTGATCCTGTCCTACCTTGGCCTCGATGAAGCGCGACGAGGCCGCCCAGGCATCAAATTCGAAGCGATATCGCCTGCCCTGAAGCAGGGGCATGCCGTTCTGACGTAACTGGACGGAATATATTTGATCACCCCCGTCGGTGATAGCGATATGGCACACGCCGTCTTCAATCGTCCAGTTCGCGGATCCGCCTTGGAGTTCCCAGGTCCAGGCGTCTTTTCCCTGCGAGAAATCACCATTTTCAACCATGTTATGGCCGGGTCTTGGCGCTCTATAGGATAGAACTTCCACCTGCTCTTCATTGGAGAAATCGCTTTCCACGCCGTTTGCATCCACCGAGGTTACGCGGAAGTAACAAATGGGCTCATCGCTCAGATCCGTGAGGCGCAACAATGTTGTTTCCGAGATGGCAAGCACTTCAGTCGGCTGAGGGCTGGTTCCTCCATAAACCTGATAATAGGTTACATTCGGGTCGCCGAACTGATTGAAGATCAAGGTGACATTGTCCGCGTGTGATTCCGCTATGAGGTACGGCTTCAGGGCGTAACCATCCCAGGGATGGCGCCAGACGCGATAGCACTCGTCTTCCAGTGCCCAGTCCATTTCAAATGCCTTGGTTCCATCGGGGCGTACCTCGGTGAGTTTGGGCGATTGACGCACCGCCCAGTTGATGAGGGTATTGCCGTTGGGTAGACGTTGGGCGTTGGCCATGTAATGCGAAAAACGGTCCGGGGTGTCCCGGAATTCCCAGGCCAGGGTGGCGGCCATATTATCAGTATCCAGTTCATATTCCACGGCACGAGATACGGCAGGACGATGTCCGTTGCCATTGTCGAAGATCAAATAGCGCCCTTCGCCGGCAGAGCGAATCGCGTGCTGGTTGTGGAATCCGTTTAAAGGATCGTCCACAAAGGTAAAATCACTGTTGGCCCCGCCGAGTCTCCAGATAACGGCGCCGGTTTGCCGGTGGATTTTGGTTACCTCACTTTGGTGGCGACTGGAGAGCAGAATGTGGCCGTCGGTATCGATGTCGATGGCATTCATGTGAGGAAAACGAATGCTCTGTCCGGTGGGACTATCAAGCGTGTTGTTGCGAATATCGAGGTTGTCCCAGGCGCGCCATTGAAAAATGAGTTCATCCGCTGCGGTGAATTCCTGAATCACGGTCTCCCGAACGCTTGCATCTGATTTTCCGCCAAAGACATACCGGCGCATGTCCACGGTTTCGTTGCGCAGTCCGATGAGCAGATAGCCGCCATCTTTGAGGACAACCAACTCGTGCTCATCGGTGCTGTAACCGTTTGTGGCCTGGAATGTTTTCACATGGTCATAGTGCCGGTCAAGGGCGATAAATCCCAAGCCGCCGCCATACCCACCGCGGATGAGCATCGTCAACCAGCCGTTGGCTTGAACCTTAAAATCCCGCCGTCTGTCTGGCGTGCGGAGGTACCAGATGGGATTACCGTCATTATCGAAAATGATGTTGTAGGGTGTTCCGTTGCCGCGATTGTTCAAGAAAATATAGCCGGGATCCGGTTCTTCATTGATGGTGACATCAATATGCGGGAAGTCGCTGGGTACAGAGACTCCATTTTGCATGACCATGGGTCCTGTGGCAGCGGCCATGAAGACTGCGTCTCCGGCGGACGTCGCTGCATTGGCCTGAGTAGGTACATAGTTCAGGATTTGCACCGAGGCGTCTCCGGCCGTCCGTACCGACAGACTGTCTGCCGACCGAGAGATAGAAAAACGATACTGGAAAGGCTCGACGACCTCACGATCTTGACGATTGGTCATAGGTGTCAATGTTACGGTAACAGTTTCGTTCTTCGAGAAACTCGACGACACATCAAAGATAAGAGTCCTTTCATCGGTGGCAATCCTGGTCTGGCCGGGGTGGAATCCGCTCTTGTCTCCTGTCACTTCGATGAAGGTCGACAGGTTTATGAGGTCGTAGGGGGAGATGGTTTCGAAACGCACGAGAACGAACCTGGTCTGAGGGGATACATACTCGGCCTCGGGTACGGGCGACAGATACTGGTAGCCTTTCTCGTGGTGTTCGAGTGCCGGCGCACGGCCGGAAAGCACGAGGACTACAGCAATGAAGATAGCTTGATTCTTTCTCATACTGATTGAGTTTTCAGCGCCCTTAGGCGGATCGGAGCGGCCGGTATTCTCGGCGACCTGCAACATGCTACCTTGGGCAACGGGGATCTCAGCCACATCCCATGAACGAAAACCTACAGATACTCATTTATTTGTATCAAATCATGCACTCTATTTCAAGGGCAAAGCGCTGATCCAATTGTTTCTTGACAAGCGCAGGGGGGAACTCTTGGCATTTGTCCTTGCCATTGCTGCTGGGTTCGGTTATCCTCTATTTTCCGTTGACCGATGGTGGCTGGCCCGTTGTCGGGGCCGACCGGTCTCAATCGCGCT
>VAPB010624409.1_pt1 | contig 11475 bp, 11 predicted proteins | sample 3395101 | NCBI WGS metagenome assembly VAPB01 (sample SAMN08290433, study PRJNA428436) | hydrothermal vent metagenome | isolation source: Deep-sea hydrothermal vent chimney | place: Indian Ocean: Southwest Indian Ridge | reverse complement strand
ATATAACGGGCGACCAGTTCCTTCCCTGTCCCTGTTTCGCCTTTTATCAGCACGGTCGTATCTGCGGAAGCCACCTGCTGGATGGCTTTTTTGACCCCCTGGATGGCCCGGCTAGTACCGATCATCTCCTCGAATGGGTATTCAGATTTAAGCTCATCTTTGAGAATCTGTGTTTCCTGGTAATACCTATTCTTCAAGGATTCTGTTTTGGCCTTGTTCAACCTCTCTTCTTCAAGCCTTACGCTGTCCGTCACATCATGGAATGTTCCTCTATAGCCAACCGTGTTTTTTTTCTTTCCAGTGATGGATTTTAAGGACATTTCCAAATGAATGTTTTGATGGCCAATATGAAATTGAAGCACCCGGTTAACTACAGAACCTTCAGCATCAACATCCTCAATGAAGCTATCCCAAGTTTCCTTTTCCAGATTCAGTTCATTCATTCTGACGGCATTATCCAGCAGTTTTTTTGGGTTTGAATATCCAAACAAACTGGCTCCTTTCTGATTGATCTGGAGGATAGTCCCTTTCGTGTCAAGCTCAATAATTCCAATCGATGCCGAATCAAAAAGATCCAAAACTTTTTTCTGAGATTCTTTCAAAGAGGAATACAGTTGTGAGTTGTGGATGGCAATGCCAATTTGAGCGCTTAACTTCTCAAACAGCCTGACTTTTTCCAGTGGAAACAGGTCCTTCCGCTCATCAGAAATGTAGAGTTCAGCGATGGTTTTGCCCTGGATCTTTATGGGAATAATAGCCACGGATTCATACCCGCAGTCCTGGCAGACGTTCCTGAGAGTGAGGTCATCCAGCCGGTGTTGATGCTTTTGAATATCTGTATTGAGACGACCCATGGAATTCGTATAAAAAGAGCCATATTCAGTAAAAAAGGGAAGGTTTTTGTCAACATCCCCCTTGGCGACGTATCCACACAGGCAATCTTTCAGCGTCACCCAATGTTCGGATTCCATAAATTTTTTTTCCAATCCGAACTGGGAATAAATAGGGATATTGCCGGAAGAATCGATTATTCTGATAGCAAGGTGCCGGCATTCTGTGATATTCGGGAGAATAGCCAGAATTTCATCTAGAGTGGTTTTCAAATCCGAAAGATGTGATATTTTTTCTGAAATGGAGCAGAGAACATCAAAATTCTCGAATGTTTCAAAAGGAGATTCCTCTCGGCTTTTTAATCCGCTTTTTCTTGCCATGTCTCCATCGGCTCCCCACGGCCTTTATGTGTGTTTTCCCCCATTTTTTATTCTATCCAGATCAATAAAAGGCCGCATCAAGTCCTCGCGTAAAACCGTATCTTCTCTCTGCACACCCGTCGAAACGATGGACACGTTCGCATCAACAAGATCTTCTATAAGATGGATATAATCTTTGAATTCTTGTGGGAATGAATCAAAATCTTTTTGGTTGTTAAGTGTCTCTGTCCAACCACGCACTTTTTTATATACCGGTTCAACTTCCGATAGAACCCAACTCTCGCATGGATATCCCTGCAGCAGTTGGTTCTTATACTTATACCCAACGCACACAGACAACTCTTCAAGACCATCCAGAACATCCGGTTTAGTCAAAGCAATATGTTTAATGCCATTCAGCCGGCAGGCATAGGCCACGGCAAAAGCATCAAACCACCCACACCTTCTGGGACGTCCGGTTGTGGCTCCAAATTCATTGCCCTTTTCCCGGAGAAAGGCTCCAATTCCTCCATGTATTTCGGTTGGGAAGGGGCCGCTCCCAACTCGAGTTGTGTAGGCTTTTGTTATGCCCAACACCACATCTATCTTGTCCGGGCTCACTCCCAAACCGGTACACACTCCTCCCACCGTAGAATTGGAGGACGTGACATAGGGATATGTCCCAAAATCGACATCAAGTAGAGCCCCCTGGGCCCCTTCAAACAGAACGAACTTTCCTTCTGCAATGTGTTCATTGAGGATAAGGGACACATCCTTGATATATTTTTGAATCTGATTTGCATAATTTGAATACTCCTCAAACATCTTTCTCGGATCGAGCGAGGGCTCACCGTAAAAATCAAGAAAGATATTGTAATCCTCTACATTTGACCTGATCTTGTCTTCCAAAACACTCAGATTCAATAAATCTCCGACACGTATGCCTCTTCGTGCCACCCTGTCCGTATACGCAGGCCCGATCCCCCGGCATGTTGTGCCTATTTTATTATCCCCTCTGCGTTTTTCATCGAGGGCTTCGACGAGGCCGTGATAGGGAAGAATGAGATGGGCATTCTTGCTGATAGCAAGACTGTCGTTTATCTCGACCCCAAAATCCCTTAAATAAGAGAGCTCCTTTAAAAAAGCTTTTGGATCGATAACGACTCCATTCCCGATAAGACAGAGTTTGTCACGATGGAGAATTCCGGAAGGGATGAGATGGAGAATGATTTTCTTTCCGCCAGAATAGACTGTGTGACCGGCATTGTGTCCGCCCTGGTACCGCGCCACTATGTCGAAAGGAGGAGTAAGGAGATCAATAATTTTCCCTTTTCCTTCATCCCCCCACTGCGTACCAAGAACAACCAAATTGACCATGTCTTTCCTCAAAATTCAGGATAGATGTTTCAATTGAATAAAAAGTCCGATGATTGAAGACGAATTCTAACAGAAGTCAAATACAGAAACAAGATTAAAAGCTTAGTGCAGCCTGAAGTGTGAGTGTGCGTTTTTTCTGGCCTATCGATTCATCCTTGTCGATATCGTATTCGAGCTTGAGGAGCACGTTCGGCGTGGGAATATAAACAATCCCAAAGGCCCAGCGGTTTTGATTAAAATGAATGCCTTCACCCTGAATATTCGGACCAACAAAGCCTTGGCCATGGAAGGCATCCGAATAGTTAAACTTCTGGTAAGAGACAACGGGATGGATTTTTTGAAGAGATATTGAGGCCTGGATAAAATACCCATCAATAGTCCCTTTAGAAACTTCCGCGGGATTTTCTATGTTTCCTCGAGTATATTCTCCAAGCACTTGTAAACTCTCCGAACTCCATGTCACATCCACACACTGAAGAACGGTTTTTCTCTCGTTTGCCGAATCGACTTTTCCTCTGTAATACGAGTAGGCCACCTCAAAACTTTGAGAGAGAAACCAACTTAAACGCCCCCCAATGCCCTTGTTCACATTGTTGTCAATAAACTGCTGTCCCTCACTCAAATTCATCCCTTCCGAAAGACCGTTGCCTGCCCATAGCTCATACACAAAGCTGCCGATCCGGCCTTCAATAAGAGCCCCTATATCTCTCCAGTTTAAGGGAAACGAATGGGCAATATTCAAAGGTGTAGTGATCAAATATGTTTCATGCGGACGGCCATTTTGGTTGTATTTTCCAAAAGGCACCAGATAAAGGCCCAGCTTCAATCGGAATGATTCCGAGGAGAAAAACCTGAGCCAAGCTTGTTCCGCTTCGATCTGCCCTCCGTGCAAACGCAATTCCGCCAAATACCCGATACCGGGAGTAAGGGCGCCGGAAAAAATGAGCCCTAACTGAATATTCTGAAAAGTATTGTTTTTTTCGACAGTCTTCAAATCTCTGGAATATTCAAAAGACAGGTACCCGTTGGTTTCTCCTTCGACACTTTGGAACGACACAAAAAGGACAAAGACACCAACAAAAATTCTTTTTTTCATATCAGCGTGAAAATTCGTATGAATTCTTTTTTTCATCAAACTGACTAAATTTTCTGGAAAAAATCCTTGGATACACCGCATTGAGGGCAGGTCCAATCATCGGGGATGTCCTCGAAAGATGTACCTGGATTTATCCCATTATCTGGATCTCCTATTTCGGGATCATAAACATAACCACAGGCAGTACATTCCCATTTTTCCATTGTTCCCTCCTTAGAAAACATGATGGGCGCTATCCTTCTTCAAGGACATGCTTTTCGTATTCCGTCTCCAGTTTTAACTTATGCTCTTTTTCTTGTTCAATAAAAAAGTCAAACATTTTTTTTAACTCATCTGAATTTACGGCAGCCTTCATACTCGTGTAGAGCTCGACAGCCTGCTGCTCTTTTTTAGCGGCAAATATGAGGAGATCCTGAAAGGTCATATCCGGTGTAGGAGGTTCCTCCGTTAAGAAATCACTGATCTTTAAATCGACAACTTTATGTGTTTCCAGGTTTTCGATATCTTCACTTGTGATGTCCTGGAGAAGTTCTCTGTGCTTTTTTTCTTCAGCCTGAAGCTCGAGCAGCAGCTTTCTTAATCCCGGCGTTTCTGCAATTTCACTCATTTCACCGTACGCTCTGCAAGCATCCCGTTCTCTTTGGATGGCAAATTGAATAATATCTTCAAAGTTTGAATTATCCATTTTTACTCCTCATTGAATCCCAAAAAAAATTATATGATGTTCTCAAATAATCCTTATTATAAAGAAACCATATTTCCCTTGCAACAAAACTGTCTCATTCTTGCTTTTTTAGGCTTTTTACTTTATCATGCGTTTTCAAAAATGAATACAAAAGCCATTGCCTACTTCATCCTGGGTTGGTTTATTCCTGGTCTGGGACATGTAGCTTTAAAGAAGTTCAAGAAAGCTCTCTTCTTCTTTGTGGCCATTACATCCATGGCCGGATTAGGTCTTTTAATGGGAGGTCGAGTTTATTCATTTCAGACTGAAAATCCTCTTACAATATTGGCTTTTTTTTCAGATATAGGGGCAGGAAGCCTTTACCTTCTACCAAAATTGTTTTCTTTTGGACTTGGCAATTTGAAAAATGTATCGTTTGAATTCGGTACAGCTTATATTGCAGGAGCCGGTCTTTTAAATTTTCTAATCGCTCTCGATGCCTATGATATCGCGGCAGGGAAAAAGAACTGATGTTTACAAGTCTTTTTGTTTCAATGGTTCTCTACTCAGCTTTTGTGTCTTCCGTTCTGGCTTTAATTCGAAGAAGTGATAAAAAAGCACAAATCCGCTACGGCCTTTCCCTCTTCCTGATTATGGTTGTGGGAGCTCTCGCATTTGGCTGGTTCATGTATCTCTTCGTCTAAACCTCTTTCCGTCCTCACTCCAACTGTCGTCGCGGGCAGAGATATACCCACGACGTCCATCCCTTCTTGGAGTTTTGGCCTAGCATAAACCAAAAGGAGAAAAACATAAAATAAAATGATATTATACTGTGTGTGGAACACAGATTTAGACTTCAATTAAGAAAGCTACGTTGATGATCGAGCTATATGGAATCTCTAAACAGTACCAAAAACCCAACTGGGCTCTCGATGATATCACTCTCCGTATTGAAAAAGGTGATTTCTGGTTTGTGACAGGTCCGAGCGGGGCCGGAAAGACAACACTCCTCCAAATCATTTTTCGAGAAATTCTCCCTACTCGAGGTCAGATCGTAATCGATGGAAGAAACATCCTCAAGATATCCGATCACAAAATCTATCAGCTTAGAAGAACTATGGGCATTGTGTTCCAGAATTTTCGGCTTCTTTTCCACAAAAAAGTGTTCGACAATGTGGCCGTTGTTCTCCAAATACTTGGGGTTCCACAGAAAGAGCAGAAGAAAAAAGTTCTCAAAGCACTGCGCATGGTCAATCTCCACCACAAAATGTGGGATTTTCCTTCGCAGCTGTCCTACGGCGAACAGCAGAGAGTTGCCATTGCCAGAGCCATCGTCAACAATCCAAAAATTATCCTTGCAGATGAACCCACAGGAAACCTGGACACTGAATTAGCCGTCGAAATCATGAGTCTTTTTAGAGCCGTCAATGAGCAGGGATCAACAGTAATCATATGTACACATGACCGGGAGTTGATCCGAAACTTTGGGAAAAAAATCCTCTTCCTCTACAAAGGAAAACTTCTCAGAAAGGAAGAATTATAATTATTCAATACTTAAACTACTTCTTGAAAGAAGTCCGAAACAATCTGTGGCAGTTCCGTGCCAGAAACTTTTTTTCTATCACAATCATTTGTCTCTCGTTTTTGACACTCGGAATTTTCCTGTCGTTGTCGAACAACCTGCAGCATACGGCACAAGAACTTTCCAAGAATTTGACCGCCGTTTTTTTTCTTGAAAAAGATCTGAGTGACAATGAAAGATCAACCATCAGAGACAGGCTACAGAACAGCGCTCTGGTCACAGACGTTCAGTTTGTCAGTGCATCAGATGCACTCGAAACATTTCAAGGGAAATTCCCAGACCTTCAAGACATTTTAGAAAATTTAGACAAAAATCCTTTTCCCCCTTCTTTCGAAGTGTTATTCAAGAAAGACAATTTGGCCCCAGAAGACATTTTTACTTTTATTGAACAGATCAGAAGCACAGATCAGGTCAGTGATGTACAGTTCAATCAAGAATGGATTGAAAAGATGTACTCGCTCAGTCGGCTAGCCAGAGCCGTGGGATATTTTTTGGGAGGTATTCTTGTACTGGCCTCGTTTTTTATCATTTCAAATATCATCAAGTTGAACGTTTTTTCAAGAAAAAATGAGATTGAAATACTGCGCCTGTCGGGAGCGACAAACATGTTTATCCGGATACCTTTCCTTATGGAAGGAACGATCTTGGGAGTTTTGGGAGGAGCTCTGTCCTTGTTCCTTCTCTTTATTCTCATAGGAATTTTTCCTGTTTCGCTCGGTTCGTCATTGGGTGTCCTGAATGATCTGATCAGCTTCCGCTTCTTGTCGCTGACTCAAAGTATTTTTCTTGTTTTCGCCTGTGCCTTCATTGGTTTTTTCGGCAGTCTGAGTTCGCTCTCCCGTTTTCTAAAAGTATAAGGGTCCGATTCGTAGTGAACATCAGGTTGACACATAGATATTCTTAAACTAAAATCAAAAAAAATGGCACCAATAGGGACGGAACTCAAGAGAGAACGAGAACTCAGGGGGATTAGTCTGCAGGAAATTGCAGATGCCACAAAAATCAATATCCGGTATTTGAGAGACCTTGAGGAAGAACGACTCGACAACCTCCCAGGCACATTTTTCATCAAAGGAATTATCCGTTCTTTCGCAAAATATATCGGACTGGATGAAAGCACCATACTCAACAGTTACTACGAATCTGAACTGCATCGGGAACAGGATGAGGAACAAGAGGAAAAATCTCAAAAAACTCAGTATATACTCCCCATAAAGGTGAAGAGAATTCTTTACTCCATTTTATTATTTCTTGCTTTTATGACAGTCCTCACGGTCATCTGGATTGTTTTCTTCCAAAAAAACCAGGGACAGCTGGTTGAGGAAACTCCATCAGCCCCTGCAATTCAAGAGACTACAACCACTCCTCCCCCAAAAACTCAAATTCTTGAAGAAAAAAAAGAGCTGATTCTCGATCTCACATTTGTGATGGAGACCTGGATTCAAATCTATGCTGATGGAGAGCTGGTTATCGACGGTCTTAAACTCGAAGGAGAAAAAGTTAGGGTTATCGCCAAAGAAGAATTGCTTATCCACACCGGAAATGCGGGAGGTATGTCCTTCACTCTCAACAACAAAACAGGTAAACCGTTCGGAGTATCTGGAGCGGTAGTCAAAGATATCAGGATCACTTTCGAAAATATGGAAACATTCATCAAGCAAGAAAAAGAGAATGTTTCCATCTAAGCCAAACAAAAAAAATGGAAGTTTCTAGAAGAAAAGGTTCTCGATTTATTGGTGCCATCATCATCCTTCTGATCATCCTTTTCTTTGTTATCGAGTTCTTCATTCGCCGAACCCAAGAATTCTCAGTTGCGCGAATACTTCTTCTGTCTCTGCATATCATATTCATCCTGCTTTTCCTCATCCTCTCATTTGTTCTGGGAAGAAACCTGATCAAGCTATTCCTCGAAAGAAAAAGGAAAGTGGCCGGCGCTCACTTTAAAACCCGCCTTTTCATCTTTTTTATCTCGCTCTCTCTCATCCCTACGATGCTGTTGTTCTTTTTCGCAAGCGACATCATCAACCGCAACATTGAGGGGTGGTTCCAGACGCCTATTGATCAAATTATGGATGACACACAGAGTCTTGCCGATGGATTCTACCTAGACAGCAAAGACATCACCCTCCACTATGCCCAACAACTGGTGAGCGCCATACAGGAACAAAATCTCATCGACCTGGAGAGACGCCTTCCTTTGATGACCTTTGTCCGGAATAAACTGACGGAATACAAATTGGACGAGATCGGGATCTATAAAGATGACGAAGAGCTTTTCTCTTACCTGAATCCCGATCTTCCTTTTCAGTATTACCAGGATCTCAAAACCAACATGATTAAAAGAGCTCATCTTGGAGAAAATTTAGAAGAAATTTTGTCCATGGGCACAGGAGAGTTGATCCGGCGTGGGATCTCTTTCAATATCCCTGATATTGGCAACATCCTGGTTGTGACAGGAAAATTTATCCCCCAGAATTATGCCCAACGGATCAATAATATCTTTTCCTATGTCGAGCGGTACCGCCAGCTGGAAATCCAAAGGAATCCTGTAAAGACCTCCTATTTTCTGCTGCTTGCACTTGTCACTCTCCTTATCATATTTGCAGCCAGCTGGATCGGAATGTACTTGGCCAAGGGAATCACGGTCCCTATTGAAAAATTAGCTCAGGCGACAAAGGAAGTCTCAAAAGGCAATCTGGATGTCCATGTGGAGGATCCGGCTTCAGATGAACTGGGAATCCTTATCCATTCATTTAATCAGATGATTGCCAATCTCAAAGGGAGTCAAAAAAACATAGCGCAAAAAACATCAGAGCTGGCCGAAGGGAAAAAATACATCGAGACAATCCTGGACAATATCACGACCGGCGTGATCACGCTGGATGCCAAGGGGATAATCACAACCATTAATCCCTCAGCCCAGGAAATGCTTTTGCTCACAGATCATGACCTCGTGGGAAAAAAAGTCACAGATATCCTTAAGGACACAAAATACAAAGACATCATAAAGTCTATTCAGCGCGGTGTGGACAATGACTTCGAGGTGAGAGACAGGGAAATCAACATCCAGACCGACGGCCAAAATGTCATGCTGGCCCTGACAGTGTCGCCTCTAAGACAAGCAAACGATGAACTGTCAGGGATGATCGTGGTCCTGGACAACTTGACTCAGCTCATAAAAGTTCAAAAGATTGCCGCATGGAAAGAGGTTGCACAGCGAGTGGCCCATGAAATAAAAAATCCCCTCACTCCCATTCAGCTTTCCGCGGAAAGGATCATCAAGAACCTGAAAAAGGACGGAAAGAATAATAACGAAATTATCCAAGAAGGAGCCATCACAATCGTCCAGGAAGCCAGAACCATCAAAGCTCTCGTCGATGAATTCTCCAACTTTGCCCGATTACCAACGATTCGATTGGACTCCGCCGATATCCATGAGATCATTGAACAGGCCATCTCTCCATACCTGGGAATTTTTAATACCATCAAATTTGAAACCAGATTTTCTTCTGAAGTTCCACCAACCATACAGGTGGATGCCGACCAGATGAAGCGGGTGTTTATGAATATTTTCGATAATGCGATCGATGCTATGGAGCAGAAGGGCACCATCGACATCAGAACCTTTTACGACAAAAACAAAAAAAAGATGAAGATAGAAATATCCGATCTGGGTCCCGGCATAGCGGTAGAGGACAGTGATAAGATTTTTCTTCCGGACTACTCTACAAAAAAGAAGGGCACAGGCCTTGGCCTGGCCATCGTAAACCAGGTTATTATCGAGCACAACGGATCCATCGATTTCAGTAACCAAGAGCCCCATGGAGCCAAATTCATCATAGAGATTCCAACATGATAAAAGATAAAATACTCGTCATCGACGATGAAACAGGCATCCGATCGTCCCTCAAAGGGATTCTTGAGGATGAAAACTTTACGGTCAAAACAACTGATTCGGGTGAAAAAGGTCTCGATATACTTAGGGGAGAAAATTTCGACCTTGTCTTGCTCGACATATGGCTCCCAAAGCTGAAGGGGATCGAAGTTCTGGAGAAAATAAAAAAAATCGAAGAGAATATTCAGGTGATCATGATCACAGGGCACGGATCTGTTGAGGCAGCCGTCAAGGCCACCAAACTGGGAGCCTTTGACTTCCTTGAAAAACCTCTCTCTTTGGAAAAAGTCATCGTCACAGTGAAAAATGCTCTCAAACATCGGCAGCTGGAAGAAGAAAACATCCAGTTAAAAGAAAGGATGCGGGCAAAGTATCACCTCGTTGGAGAGAGTTCAGCCATACAAAAATTAAGAAAGGAGATCAAGGTTTCCGCGCCATCAAATGGACGGATACTGATCTACGGTGAAAACGGCACAGGGAAAGAACTCATGGCCCGTCTTATCCATCAACAGAGTCTGAGGAAACACAAACGTTTCATCCGTATAAATTCCGCCGCTATTCCTGAGGATCTTCTGGAGAACGATCTGTTTGGATATGTCAAAGGAACCTTTTCCAACGGTGAAATTGAAAAAAAAGGCAAATTGCTTCTCGCTGATGGAGGCACACTTTTTCTTGATGAAATTGGAGATTTGAGCCTAAAAATCCAGGACAAACTTCTCAAGTCAATCCAAGACAATAAATTTGATCCGCTAGGATCCACGACTTCCATCTCCACAGATGTGAGAGTGATATCGGCCACGAAAAAAGATCTGAAAGCCCTTATCGCCAGTGGGAAATTCCGCGAAGACCTGTTCTTCAAACTCAATGTCATCCCTCTTACAATCCCTCCCCTGCGGGAAAGACGGGAAGATATTCCTCTCCTGATCAACCACTTCTTAGAGTATTTTTCCATCGAGTACGCCAAGAAACCAAAAACGATGACACCAAAGGCCATGGAAACTTTTACAAATTATTCCTGGCCCGGCAACGTCAGTGAACTGATCAACGTTATCGAACGATTTGTCATCATGATCCAGGACGACCAGATCAAAACCTCTCACCTTCCTTTGCTCGTCGAGCTCAGGGAATCCCAGCTCGCCAATGGAACTGAAGAACAACAATCACTCAAAGATGCTGAAGAGAAGTTTGAAAGAAATTACATAAAAAAAACCCTCGTCCGGCACAACTGGGACGTTGATCAAACTGCCTTATCTCTTAATATAGAGAAGGAACAACTTCATGAAAAAATTAAAAATCTGGGAATTTCATTTCTAAACTGATGGACAATCAAATCTTAACCTCCTTGACCAACATCCGGGATTTCATCTGGGGACCGCCTCTTATTATTCTTCTGGTCGGAACCGGAATTTTCCTGACTTTTCGATTGCGCGGGCTGCAGATCAGGGGCCTTTTTTATTCCCTCAAGCTTGCCTTTTTTCAAAGAAAAAAAGATGACAAAGAAGCCGGGGACATCTCCCACTTTCAAGCCCTTATGACGGCACTCGCCGCAACAGTCGGGACAGGAAACATTGCCGGTGTAGCCACAGCCATCGTTGTAGGTGGACCGGGGGCACTGTTTTGGATGTGGGTCACAGGAGTCTTTGGAATGGCCACTAAATACGCTGAAGCCGT
>VAPB011252554.1_pt1 | contig 11488 bp, 10 predicted proteins | sample 3395101 | NCBI WGS metagenome assembly VAPB01 (sample SAMN08290433, study PRJNA428436) | hydrothermal vent metagenome | isolation source: Deep-sea hydrothermal vent chimney | place: Indian Ocean: Southwest Indian Ridge | reverse complement strand
GAGCTTCAAGTGAGCAAAACAACATTATATAAATATCTAAAGTTATTGAAAAATAAGGATTATATTGAGCAAATCCAGAATAGGTCTCATGTTTATAGAGTTAATCCTTCTATGATATTCAAGGGGACTCTTGATAAGAAGTTCAAGAATAATAGGACTGGGAAGGGCTTCTCAGGCTTGATTAGAAGTCATTCTAGCTCTGGGCTTGACAAAGATGAATAAAGCATATGAGTGCTATCTACAACTCAACAATTAACTTTGTTTTGAGGTAATCATAAAAAATGGAATGTTTGGAATGCGATAGTTTATTACGATAGATTCTTTTGGAAGAACTCAGGATATAACAAAAAAACAGATTGTAATTCTAACTAATCCATGCTATACTATCATCTGGAGGCATTATATTGAATTGGAAAAAGTTACGATGTGAATTATGTGAAACACGCTTTAGTTGTGATAAACATCATATAATTCCTAGAGCAGATAATGGAAGTAATCAAGCATATAATATCGCAGTACTTTGTCCCTGCTGCCATAGGGAAGTTACATCAAATGAAATACAGATAATTAGAAGATATCTCACATCAGATGGTTTCAGATTAGAAACTGTTCGTAATAATCAAAGATATATTGGTAAGAAAGAATTTAATAAACCAGATTTAGTTCAACAATTAACTTTATTTTGAGGTAATCATAATAATGGAATGTTTGGAATGTAGTAGTTCATTACGATGGGTTCTTTTGGGAGAACTTAGAATATATCGAGAAATAGTTGATGGTAAAATCCAGCATGAAATTACTGATTATGATATTGTTCGTTATATAAATTGTTATCTTTCATGTACAAAATGTAGCGCTTCTTATGAGTTTCAGATGAAAAATGATGTGCTAGAATTAGGGAAGAAGAGATTTTGATAACGTCTCATGTCCATTCTAAGCTATAATTTGTGCTATCTGTAGGTAATATCCTTTAGATTAGATTTAAGCTGCTTACAATCCAACGTAGGCAGTATTAAACATGATAGGAAGTTTAATTATGCCATATGCAGTTCCGATAAATGCACCTGTATCAGTAAGAATAGAGAATAAGGATTTACGAACACTGGCTTTGGAATTAACAGCCTATCCATCAGAATTATTATTCCCACCTGTAAGACAAAGACACGTATCAATTGCTGGAAGGCCAGGAAGCTATTCACTGGGAGATATTTTTGATGATTGGAATTTTTCTCTAAACTTTGCTCTTCATGGAACATCTCATAAAGATGCTATGAAGAAATTGGATGAGTTTAAGCGCTGGATTGATCTAGCACAACATTATTCTGCTGAGTGGCTTGTAGGACAACGAAGCATTAAAGCGCTTAAATTTGAGATGGCTGGACATAGATATTATTATACTGAAGGATCTGTATCAGTTACTAATGGAAGTGCTACTATAACAGGCTCTAGCACATATTGGTTGAGTTATGCTAAACCTGGAGTTGAATTCACAGTACAAGATGATCCAACTCCTGGACCTAAGACTAGATATATCATTAAATCAGTAGAAAGTGATACATCTTTAACTTTAACAGCTAATATTGCTAGAGCTAATGGATCTAGCTTAACTTATGAGATTGAAAGAAGAAGATATTTATTAGTTAATTATAATGGAACTAGCTCAATCTCTCAACTAGCACGTGGACATTTTAAGGATTATCAATATAATATATCAGTTAGCTTTAAATCTAACTATCCATTTTGGGTAGGTGATGAATTTGAGATTACTCAATCTTCAGTAAGCGCTGGAACCTTTCTTAAATTAAGAGGTGTTGGTACAAGTGCTCATAATCCATTATATCAAATAGTTGGTGCTGCTAGTTCTCCTAAGATTATAGCTAGTGATTTCTCATTTAATGCTAGATTTTGGGGTAATGTTAAATATAGAGATATTGAGAATCTCACTGATAAAGATGCAGCTACATTTACTTATAATCAACAATTTATAAGTGCTCAATATAATCAAGGTGTATCATTCAGAAGGCTAGCAGGTGCTAGCAATTATCTTAGATTTCATGCTAGTATTGATGAAAGCACACCATCATCAGTAATTACTGATAGATTTAATGCTAATCAAGGAATGATTAGCTTATTATTCAAACCTTATTTCAATTATGATTCAATTATTGATGATGAGCACTTCTTGTTTTATGTAAGCGCTAATTATTTCTTGAAATATGATAGGAATGTTAGTAGATTTAAATGTAGATTTGGTCATTCTCAAGATATAGGACTAGCATGTCCTGATTTTGATGCTGGTGATTGGTTAAATATAACAATAGGTTGGAATGATACTGATAATGATTTACTAGCAGTAATAAGAAACTTGACAGATATTACCAGAAATAGCACTAGTTCTTCAGTTACAATTACAGGAGCTAATCCAAGTCAATATATTTATATTGGTAATGATAGCTCCTTAAAGAAACCAGCTAATGGGGTGATAGATGATTTCTCGATATATAGTATTTACGATGCTACTTTTGCTGATAATGATTTTAGTGCTTTTGAACGGCATAATGATCGTGCAATGGATTATCTCAACGATTACTTACTAGCACATTTCTTATTAGATGGATCTGGTAATCTTGTAGAATCAGATAATCACGGATGTTGTAGACAATTAACATTAGTTGCTAGTGCTTATGATGGAATTGATACATTTACTTTTACAAAGAATGCTAACGAAGTGTTTAGAGCTAGTGAGAAAATATGTATATGGAGTTCAGGAAGCACAAATGTTTATTATGATACGGTAAGCACAATTTCTAGCACATCTATGGTTGTATCAACAGGTGGAGCATTAACATTAACAGGTACTATTTATGTATCAAAGAATTTATTAGCTGATGCTAATATGGAATTAGCTAATACTTCTTATTGGACTGCTAACAATGCTACTTTAGCAAAAGAAACTAGTACTGTAAAACAAGATACAAGATCGCTTAAGATTACAAATACTGCCGCTCTACTTGGATGGGCTAGGCAGACTGTTACAACTGTCTCAGGTCAATGCTACAAGGTTTCTGGATACTTTTACCCACCAAGTACTCTAAACAATGCTTCCTACGTCATCTCATGCGATTTAGACATTGATAAATCAATTACAGTAACTCAAGCTAATTTAACGGGAAGTGAATGGAATTATGTTGAGTTGGTGTTCCAGGCAGATGATTCTAGTGCTACAATTGATTTCAGTGCTGGTTCAATAACAAGTGCTGAATTCTGTTATTGGGATTGTGCAAGAATGTATCAAATGGATGGTGGAATTAGTAATGCAGGCATGGAAGATTTATAATCATCTTGTTCATGTGCTATGAATTCATAAATTCTATGATTTTGCTTGACATTAGTCGTGGTTATATGTTATTATTTATGCTATGGCTAAACATGGATTGGAAATAATTGATGAAGATACAGGTTGTATCATAGCAAACCCATTAATAAAGTTGAATGGTTTGATTTATGATGGTGCTATAGAAAATCTTAGAATTAGTGCTAAGGTTCGAGAAGATAATACAGTAAGAAAACAGAACATTCAGATTTATGGCATTAAAGAAGAAGAAGTTATTGAAAGGGAGCATGAAGAGTTCGGTAAATTTATGTTTGATCTAAACGATGGAAAGATATTTACCAAGACATATCAAACTGAAGATCCTTATTTCAGCAAGAAGAGTTATTATCAATTTTGGCATAGGCTTTGTTGCAATCTAGATAAAGATACTAATATAGTTTATTGTAGGAAACCAATTCGTCATCGTGTAACTCAAATAAGTGAGATTGCAAAGATTTGTGGTGGAAGTAATGTTACGATAACTAGGTTTATAAATGAATGTGCTATAAAAGGATTGATAGCTCGTTTTGAATATAAGAAAGAAAAGTTATTTGTTCTCAGTCCTAGATATGCTCTTAATGGTAATAAGATGCCAATATTGCTGTATGATCTATTTGACGTGGATTAGGTGAGCATCGTATTAATACAAAGAAGAATTTCCGATGTTAAATCTCACAAAGTATTATGGTCATTGGATTTGAAGTGCTTTTTTGATTCATACTTTTTATGATTATGTAATAGGAAACATTGATAATGCTGGTATGGAGGATTTGTAATGTTTAAATCTAAGAATGCTGCTGAAATGAGGCTAATTGATTTAAATGTTAATCAGCTTAATTATTCTATATTTCCTAAGAAAGAATGGCATGAACTTGAATATACTAGCACTTTATTTAATCATATCAAAGAGCATGGAATTCTTGAACCCTTATTAGTAATCAATAATAGTACTGGACTTACTGTAACTATTGATAATCATAGATTATGGGCTGCTAGATTATTAGGTATTGATGAAATAACATCCTTAATTGTTACACTTAAAAGAGATTTAGAGAGAACTGATAAGCATACAGTAAAGTTATTATTGATCCTTATTCAGTATTCTCAACTCCAATAGATTGGCGAGAATATCCAAGTGGTTCAGTTAGATATTATGGTACTAATTTTCAACAAGGTGAAACTGACGTATGGACAAAGACATTAGATTATGTTGTTAATATCAGGTTTCAAAGAGAATATTCGTTTAGAATATCCTAAATTTAGCATAGAAGAAAGGAATTAGAAATGTCAATTGCTAATCCTTCACTCACTGGTGTTATCTTTGGTGCAGGTAGCCCTAATTATCTTGATGGGGCTACTTCTGTTAAAGTTGTAACTATTAGCGCTACAGAATATGCTGTTGTGGCTAGTCGTCTTGATGGTGGCGATGCTCTCACTATAATTGATATAAGTACACCTGCTAGTCCTTCACTTACTGGTGTTATCTCCGGTGCAGGTAGCCCTAATTATCTTGATGGGGCTTGGGGCTTGGATATTATAACCATAGATGTTACAGAATATGCTGTTGTGGGAGCCAGAAATGATAATTCAGTAACGATAATTGATATAAGTACACCTGCTAGTCCTTCATTTACTGGTGTTATCTCCGGTGCAGGTAGCCCTAATTATCTTGATTACCTTTATTCAGTTTTTGTCATAGTTATTGGAGGAACTGAATACGCTATTGCAACAAGTTATTTGGATAATTCAGTAACGATAATTGATATAAGTATACCTGCTAGTCCTTCACTTACCAGTGTAATCCTTGGTGCGGGTAGCCCTAATTATCTTGAGGGGGCTGCCAATGTTAAAGTTGTAGCTCTTGAAGGGACTGAGTATGCTTTTGTGACTAGTACAATAGAAGATGCTTTGACAATCTTTGATGTGAGTTCGCCTGCTAGCCCTTCTCATGTAAGTGTAATTTCAGGCATCGGTAGTCCTAATCATCTTGATGAAGCATATGGTCTTGATATCGTAACCATTGGAAGCTCTGTGTATGCTTTTGTGGCGAGTGTAACTGATGATTCTCTGTCAATATTTGATGTGACGGCCCCACCTCCTTCTCCTTCTGTAGCAATTGCGACTCAAGGATGGGCTAATTTAGCTGGTAAATATCTATCAGGAAACTTATTATGAAATCTGAAAAGGGTATTGGAGATACATTATGCATTTTGCCTAAGTTATCAGAATTATGCAAAAGGAATACTAATGTATCTCTTCAATTCAATGTTCGCAATCCATTAGAAGTAATGGATATTTTCTCTTGCTTTAATTTTACATATAATGTTATCTATTCAGATGGAAAGCACAATGGTTATATTCCAGTTGATGAAACATTTATTCATTACAATTTGTCTAATACATTAGATAAAATAGTTACCCAAGAATACTGGAATATAGATAATACCTCATTGCAATATGATATAGTAATTCATCCAGTTACCACATCTCGTACAATGAGAGTGTTTGATAAAGATATATTGTATGAGATGCTAGATTATATTGCTGATAAATGCAGCAATATGGTGCTAGTTGGTTCAGAAGAAGATGCTAGCTTTATGAATGATTATAATAATCCAGCCTTTGATAATCAGATGAATAAATTAAGTGCTTATCAAGTTGTTCAATTATTATTTAAGGCAAAGAACGTTATTGGTTGTGATAGTTGGGTAGCATTCTTGAGTGGTATCATCGGAAAACCTACCCTTATGTATATGCTTAATCGAGGAACCGATAAATTACTTAATCTTTTCAGAGATAGAATAATATCTGATAATTTCCATGTTTCTAATTTGGTAGATTGTAAAAATGAAATGCAAATTTTGTGGAACTATACGAATTGAGTTATTATTTATTAGAGAAATAACTTATTATAGCTGTTTGATCTGCCATAGTATATTCTCTTATCCAGTAATATCAAAACAAGAAATCATGTCTTTCTATTCTAAACATTACTGGTTTGAATTGCAAGAGAACTTAAATAGACCTAATATTAAAGATAGAATTCAACATGATTATAATATTGCAATCAGACGAATTGAAATTATAACTGAATTACTGGATAATACTTGTTTTACGTTTTTAGATATTGGATGTTCAAATGGCAGTTTAGTTAAATGTGCTTTAGCGAATGGATTTAATGCTTATGGCTTAGAAATTAATGATGACATTGCTAATATCGCAAGAGAAACAGTAGGTGATAATAGCAGAATATTCACAAGCTCTATTGAAGAATTTGATGGTTTCTATGATGTAATTACTATAAATGATGTTATTGAGCATGTAAGAGAACCAATTAAAGTTATTGAGCAAATATGCTTAATGGCTAATAAGCTGGTAGTGATTGAAGCTCCTAATCCTGAAAGTATCGAATTTAAAGAGGAAGGAATAAACTGGCGACATTTGAGATATAAAGAGCATTTAAACTTAATTTCAATTGGAATATTACAAGATGAAATGTCTAAGCATGATTTCATATTATCCAAATCATTATTTCCAATTCCTGCTAAATATGCTATGTATTTTAAGAAAAAAGAAACATTTTAGGAATGGCTGATAAAGCAATCAAGGAACAAGGAATAAGCATTGAAGGTATAAATGAGAAATCATTAACTTCTCAAATTAAATGAGAAGAGGTGAAGTAAATGTTTGAAATTAAAAAAGGCGATGCATTTAAAGCATATTTCAAAATAGTTGATAGTACTGATTTTGCAACTCCTGAAAATGGTGTACTTAATACAGGAGTTACTGGTGCTTATACTAAGAATGGAGGTGCTGCTGTCACTTTAGATATGGCAGCAGCTAATAGATGGACTGATTTAAGTGGTTCTGTATCAGGGCTATATGTAATAACAATACCAACAGGAGCTGTTGATACACTTGGTGAATTGATTGTAGCAGTTATAGATGATGGAGCTGGTGTAGCAGGTGCTGCTAGAGTATTCAAAGTTGTATCACATCCATCTGATGATATTTATGATAAAGTAAGCGCTGGCATATTAGTAACTAGCATAAATAATGCTGTTAGTGCTAATATTACAGATGCTTGTAGCATAGCATTGCAGAATACTAAGCTTGATAAATTGATACTAGCTGGTGCTGGTGTATCAGTAGCTGGTGATGTCCATGTATCATCTGTTTTAGGCAAGATGATGAATAAATTGCCTGGTACAGCTTGGGGATATGATGAATCTACTGATTCATTAGAAGCAATTAGAGCCAATCAAGCAGGAGCAGATGCAGCAGCTATAGCAGATGCTGTTTGGAATGAATTATCAACCGGTCATGTAGTTGATGGAATGGCTGGATATCAGGTATGGAATAAAATAAATAGCCTTAGTTCAGTAGTAAGTCAGGTGCTAAGTACTGCTAAAGGAAATAGTGTTGCTCTTGCAGCGCTTGCTGATATTAATGCTGCTGAAGTAGAAGATGCTTGCAGTCTAGCTCTTCAAAATTCTAAATTAGATCAATTGATGAACAAATCAGTTGTTTTGGGCACCGATGTTCATTTAGATTCAGCTATTGGTCAGCTTCTAGATAATGGAACTGCTTGGACTTATGATAGAACTGCTGATTCACTTGAAGAGATAGGTGCTGCTGCTGGGGGAACTGATTGGTCAGCAAATGAAAAAACAGAATTCAGGGCTATTCTTGGGATAACTGATACAGGAACGCCAGGTAATCCAACTGATGGAGTGTTATTTGATGATTTGTTAGATGGGAAAGTTTGGGATGAAACTAAAGCAGCTCATGTTGGTGCAAATACATTTGGGAAAATCTTGCAAGATATTGAAACTGACATTGCAGCTTTAAATGATCCAACTGTAGGTGCAATAGCAGACGCTGTCTGGGAAGAACTATCCACTGGACATGTTGTTGATGGAATGGCTGGTAATCAATTGTGGAATACTTTAGATAAGATATCAACTGCTGTTCAAGGTATGAGCACATCTATTAAGGCTATCAGTAATGTTGTTATAAATGATATTGATCCAAGTATAAATGGAATATCTAATGTAGTTAGAACTGTAGGTGTTGCTTTTCATACCAGTTCAATTTCTCACGCATCATCTCATTTGTTACATCAAGCTCATATCACAATTGGTCAAACTGATGACTTTTCAACTGTTGCTGGTAGCTTAAGGCTATCTAGAGCAGGTGCTATTGGGGATTGGACTGTTTCTGCAGATGCTTTGAATGTAATGGATGTTGATGGTACTTCTCAAAAATCACTTGCGCTAACTCCAGGTGGAGGTCCCTATACTGCTAGGGCATAAATTATGAACTAGCAAATTTAGGTGCTAAATTATGGCATTATCATATCAAGAATCAATCTTATTAAGAGGATTTGCACCTTCAGGTTCAGATAATAGTCAATCATGGATTGTCAGTCTAGGACTAGGTATTGATGTACATTTATGGGTAGCTGATACCAATGCTATTATATCTGCTTCTGATGCTCATGCTGGTGAGTATGGTATGCAAATAACAGCAAGTGCTGATGATGTTGGAGCTTATCAAAATGTAAGCCTTATCACTGGTAAATGGTATTGTCTAAGTGCTTGGATAAAAGTGATTGTTGGAGATTATGCTTCTTTTGGAGCTAAAGTTACAAGTGGAGCTACAATAGCATCTCAAACAACAATTGCTGATACCACCTATACTAGATATTCAGTGCTATTTGAAGCTACTTCTAGCAATATAACTATCTTTCTTCATGCTGAGAATAATGGTGATATTGTATTCTTCGATGATGTTACAATAGATCTAGTTCCTGATATTGATTCTCTCCTTAAATCCTTCAATAAAAATTATCTGTTTATGCCTACTAGAAGTGAATTAGGCTTATTCATTGACCAAAATACAGTTGTTAAATATGAGCAGGTCTATGGAAATGAAAGCGCTTGTTCATTTGTTGTTAGGCTATATCCTAAATGGGATGCTTCTGATACTAGTGGTGTCGATAGATATATCTTTAAACATTACTGTTCTGATAATGTGAATGATTACTTTGGTGTCTATTATGATGTAAGTGATAGTGATTGGGTATTCTATTGGAAACCATCATCTGGAACTGCTATAACTCTAAGAACTCAAGATGTACAAAGATTCTTGAGTAATGGTTTCATAGAACTATCAGGATGGATAGATATTAATGGAAGAGTTATTGATAGTACAACTTATTATGGTAAATTCTTTGTAAACGGAATAGAAGTTAATTCTACAACAACAACTCCAACTGCTCTCCAGAATAATTTAGATGAATTATATATTGGCTCATTCGATGGAACTACTAATTTCGCAGAATGTATTATCGAAGAATTAGTATTATTTGCAATGGCACTGGAAGATAAAGAACTTATAGCTATATTTGATAATGAAGAACCATTATTAAATATCAATGCTCTGTGGTCAATAAACTATGCTTTAGCTACCAATGATATATTAAGTTATAATGCTGCTACAGGTGAAAGTGAACTATATGATGTATCTACTGATGATACAATACCTATTGGACATTTAATACTATCTGGTGCCAGGACTCCAACTTTAAGAGGCGGAGAGAATGAAGAAGCTACTCTATATTTTCCAGTTGCTATTGATGGTAAGATAATAATAATTTATAGACCTCATTGGCCATAAATTATGAAATAATTTTGATAATTCATAAAAAAAACCTGATAAATTCTGAAGGTGAATATAAATGCCTCTTATTAGACAAAAAGGATGGACAGGTGCCATCGCATTTAAAATAGTCGATGGTGCTGATTTTGCTACGCCTGAAACTGGAATAGCAACCAATGTTGTAACTGGTGCTTATTCTAAAGATGGTGGTGCTAAAGTTGAATTTAATTTGAGTGTAAATGGTAGATGGGATGAGATAGATGCTACTGATCATCCTGGTGTTTACTGGGTAGATGTTACCGGTGGTGTTACTGATACTGCTGGTGAATTGATAATTACCATTAGACCAAGATCTGGATCTGCTTATGCGGCCTGCTCAAGATCTATTGACATAGTAACTCATAGTCGCACTGATATTATAGCTGAAGTTCAATTAGTGCCAATTAACGCTGCTTATATGACTTGGAATAATGTTGATGCTACTGATGTTTCATACACTTCAGCTAGTTTTGGATATAGGCTAAAAGACCTCAGAACATCTGTAGCACAAGTTAGGACTGACATTGCTAATCTTAATGATCCAACCGCTAATGCTGTAGCAGATGCTATCTGGGACGAATTATCAACTGGTCATGTTGCTTCAGGCAAAGCAGGTTATCAAATATGGAATAAAATAAATGCTCTCAGTTCATTAACAAGTCAAGTATTCCAAGAAGTAGATGGTGTAATAGCTGAAGTCCAATTGGTGCCAATTAACGCTGCTTATATGACTTGGAATAATGTTGATGCTACTGATGTTTCGTATACTTCAGCTAGTTTTGGATATAGGCTAAAAGACCTTAGGACTTCAGTAGCACAAGTTAGAACTGACATTGCTAATCTTAATGATCCAACTGTTGGTGCTATAGCAGATGCTGTTTGGGATGAGTTATCAACTGGTCATGTCGTTTCAGGTAAAGCTGGTTATCAAGTATGGAATAAAATAAATAATTTGAGCAATGTTATTATAAATGAGATAGAACCAACCACTGATATTATATCCAATTATGTTGTTAATAATATAGAACCATCAGTTAATGCTATATCCAATATAGTTATAAATCATATAGATCCAAGCATAAATGGTATATCTAATATAGTAGCTAATAATATCGAACCATCAGTCAATGGAATATCTAATGTTGTTATAAATCAAATAGAACCTAGTATAAATAAGATGTCTACTGCAATACAAGGAATTAGTACTTCTATAGAATTAATATCTAACATAGTAATTAATAATATTGATCCAAGTGTAAATGGTATATCTAATATAGTAATCAATAACATTGATCCAAGTGTAAATGGAATTTCTAACATTATAATAAATAGTATTGATCCACGACTAAAATCAGTGTCTTCTGCAGTTTCAATTATAGATGATCAGGTAGGAGATTTACTTAATGATCATGT
>VAPB010465610.1_pt1 | contig 11493 bp, 11 predicted proteins | sample 3395101 | NCBI WGS metagenome assembly VAPB01 (sample SAMN08290433, study PRJNA428436) | hydrothermal vent metagenome | isolation source: Deep-sea hydrothermal vent chimney | place: Indian Ocean: Southwest Indian Ridge | reverse complement strand
GACGTATCTTTTTCTGCGGAACCGGATTGTTTTGTATTTTTTCTAAGTATAAGACCCGCAGCGCCTATTGAACCACCATCTTCTTTTAAAGTACTTTTCAGTATATCTACATGGGCTGAAAGGGGCTTAAGAGTCCTCTTGGAAAATTCTTTTTTTAACTCTTCAATAAACAGGTCCCACGCGCCTATAAGCCCGCCTCCAAGAATGACCGCCTCCGGACTGAAGATATTGACCAGATTAGCTATGCCAATGCCGAGATACAGCCCAATTTCCCTAAAAACCTCTCTGCTGAGGTTATCCCCGTCAAAGGCCGCTTTGTACACAAGCTCAGGAGTTATTTTATAAAAATTACCGCCGCAGTATTCTTTAAGCATGCTTTTAGAGCCTTTTTCCATGGATGAGATTGTCCTGTCTATGATAGCCCTGCCTGATGTGTATGATTCAAGACAGCCAAAACTGCCGCAGGTGCAGAAGCGGCCCTGCGGCTCAATGGCCATATGTCCTATTTCAGCAGCACCTTCAAAAAGTTCACCTTTATAGATTATCCCGCCTCCCAGACCTGTACCCAGCGTAAGAACAACAAAATTATTAAGATTTTTTCCTGTACCAATCCATTTTTCTCCATAGGCATATGTATTTGCATCGTTTTCAACAACAACGGGCAAAGAAAATTCCTTCTCAAAGATTTCTTTTACCCGGAAACCATTAATTACAGGAATGTTAGGGGATTCGATTACTATTCCATTTTTCCTGTCAACAACCCCTGCAATTCCAAAGCCAATTCCGGCAATATTATTATTTCTGCAAATTTTTTTTAAAACATCTACCAGCTTGTCTTTTACATCGTCTGAAGAACCTTTGCGCGTAGCAGGCGTAGGTTCAATGAAACTTGCAAGAACGTCTCCTTCCTCAGAGACAAGGACTACCTTTATATTTGTTCCCCCGATATCAACACCAATTGTACTCTTCATAATCAGTTTCCCCTGTGAAAAAAAAGTTAATAGCTTTTAATAATATCACAAGCTGAGATTTCTGGAAAGAGCCCGGTAAAATCTCCTTTCTAACATGGTGAATAATCAGGAGAATTTAATAATAGCTGTAACCCTTTACCCCGTTAGAAGGCCCCGGTTAATCCTTGACGCCAGAAAAGCGAAGGTCTTCTAACAGGGTTTACGAAAATAGTTTGAAGAGGGAAAAAGTTATTGCTGAACCGAGCATTGCCCCGAGAATAACCTCCCACGGTCTGTGAATGCCGACACTTACCCTGCTCTGCGCAATCAGGATGGCGAGGATTAAAACGAGCAAAGACACTATGGCGGATGAACTGATAAGGGTGATAGCGACCCATACGGAAAAAGCTACTGCTGCATGACCGCTCGGCAAGCCGCCCCTTAACGGTTTTCCCTTGCCAAAAAAGGCCTTTGTTATTATCACCATTATAAGTACCAGTACAAGTGAAATAATTGCCGTATCCTCACCCGACTGCTCGGCTATATTTAGTCCACTGTGAAACACACTCTTAAAATACGGCATAAGAATGATATATCCGATAACCGCAGCGCCAATTGCCGTTATCAGGACTGCTCCTGCAGCAATATCTTTGATTGCCTTTACCTCTTTGTCATATTCCTTAAAGAGGATGTCTACAGTTGCCTCTATTGCCGTATTAAGCATCTCTACTGACAGTACGATCAGGACGACTATTGTTATAGCTATAAATTCGTTCTTGCTTACGCCGAGGATAAAGCTCAAGAGAAGCGCTAATATTGCCGCATAAAAATGATAACGCAGATGCCGTTGAGTTTTTACGGCATGAAGGATACCCTCAATTGCGTAATTAGCGCTTTTAACCCATTTTCTTAAGGGCATTTAGAAGCTCCCCTTCTTTTTTTCTCATGCCCCTTGCCCTGGATGACGATTTTTCGTGTTCACACCCGAGTAAGTGCAGGACACTGTGAATTAGGAGACGATGAATCTCATCGTAGAAGTCCACACCCCGCATCTCTGCCTGCGTTTCTGCTGCAGGAACACTTACAACAATGTCACCCAAAATAAGTGCGGAAGTTCGTAAGTCCGAAAGTCCGGAAGTGAATTTTTTTAAAGACTTCTGTTCTTCAGCCCTTCCGTATTTCTTCGCTATTTTTCTTCTGCGCTTTTGCTCTTCTACTCCAAGTTGAGGGAATGAGAGGACGTCCGTGGTTTTGGATATCCCCCTGAATGCAGTATTCAGCTGTTGCATCTTTTTATCACCTACGAACAAAATACTCAGCTCAGCTGTAGGTTGTTTTAAGAGGGAAAGAATCTTCCGGGCTGCCTTTTTTATCTTTGTCTTGTTTAGACGTCTGCGCTTTTGCTGGTTTTTTATCAGAATTTTCATCTTTTATTTCAAAACCCGGGTAATTGACACGTCTATGAAACATGGTGGTCAGGAGATAAACAAAGTGAGTTTTAATTTCCCGAAGGTCTTTAAGGGTCAGTTCGCAGTCATCCAGTTGGCCGTCAAGAAAGAAATGATTGATAATCCTGTCAACAAGGGCAGAGATTCTTGTCGGTATAGGGTCTGTTAATGCCCTTGAAGCAGCCTCTACAGCATCAGCCATAAGCACAAGGGCGGCAACCCTGGTCCGGGGTTTTGGCCCGGGGTATCTAAAATCCCTCTCTGTCAGCGGGGAGGAGGCTGTTTCCTGCTGTTCTTTTGCTTTTTGATAAAAATAAGTTATGATCGATGTTCCATGGTGCTGCTGAATAATATCTATTATGGATTCAGGTAGTTTGTGCTGTTTTGCGAGTTCAACGCCTTCTTTTACATGAGAAATTAGAATAAGACTGCTCATGTGCGGTGCAAGTTTATCATGTCTGCTAACGGGTATACGTTGGTTTTCAATAAAATACTCTGGCTTTTTTATCTTGCCGATATCGTGGTAATAAGCGCTTACCCTTGCTAGAAGGGGATTGACTCCCACTGCTTCAGCAGCAGACTCAACAAGGTTGCCGACTATAATGCTGTGGTGATAAGTTCCCGGAGCCTCAACCAGGAGATCTCGCATTAAAGGCTGGTTGAGGTCAAGGTGTTCAAGAAGGCTTATATCAGTAGTGAGCTTAAAAGAATATTCAAGAAGCGGGAGCAGGGCCAAAACCAGGGTTGCGACTATAAGACCGTTTGAAAAAGCAAACTGCACAATTACAGGGGTATCTATGGTAAACAACTGCCCTTTAGTAAGAGTTATCATTAAGGCGGTGAATACACAGACAAACCCGACGAAAAGTCCTGCTTTCCATATTGCGGATCTCCTTTTGCATCTTATAACACCAAAGGCACCTGTAACTCCTGCCGTAAAACTAAAAATTGCATAAAATGGGTCACCAAGCCATATCCCGGCAAAAAGGCCGGTTATAACAGAAAAGACAATAGCAGTGTGGATATCTATTAAAAGAGCGGTCAATATTGCGCCGGTAGCAAGCGGTATGGCATAAATTGCCATTTTAGGGCCTATATTACCGAGCCATGCGGTGAAACCTTCTAAAATATAATAAAAACCCTGCCCGATTAAGAAATTACCTAACAGCAGGATGCCTATAAGTATCATCATTGTATAATTTTTGTAGATTGCCGGTTTGTACCGCATTAAATCTCTGTAAAGAAGAATCAGCAGAAGTGCGACAATAAGAAATGTGCCGATGGTAGCTTCCATCGAAGGTTTTTTGTGCCATACTATAGCGATGCTTAGAGACGCTGAAAATAATATGAGCAGCAAAACCTTTATCAAGGCTATACTGTTAACCTTCAGTTTTTTCTTGGAATTATTTTTTTTCATTGTGCATTTTTAAATTTCTCATAGGCCTTGATTATTTGCTGGACAAGCTTATGTCTGACTACATCCTTCTCAGTAAAGTATATAAAACTTACTCCTTTAATTCCCTTTAGTATTTTTTCTGCTTCGATAAGGCCAGAGGCCTTTCCGGTTGGCAGGTCAACCTGAGTTATATCTCCAGTAATAACTGTTTTTGAGTTAAAACCTAATCTTGTCAGATACATTTTCATCTGTTCTGAGGTCGTGTTCTGAGCCTCGTCAAGAATTACAAAAGAGTCATTTAACGTCCGGCCTCTCATAAAGGCAAGGGGCGCTATTTCTATTATTCCACGCTCTATGAGTTTATGTGCTTTTTCAGCTTCCATCATATCAAAAAGTGCATCGTAAAGAGGCCTCAAATACGGATTTACTTTCTCATATATATCACCGGGCAGAAAGCCGAGCCTTTCACCTGCCTCAACAGCGGGTCTTGCAAGTATAATTCTGCTAACCTCTTTTTTAAGAAAGGCATTTATAGCCATTGCCATTGCAAGATAAGTTTTACCTGTACCAGCAGGACCTATACCGATTACCATGTCATACCGCTGTATTGCCTCAATGTAGTTCTTCTGGCCCTCAGATCTTGGAAAGATGAATCTCTTTTTTGAAGATACGGGGATTGTATTTAAAAATAACTCCTTGAGAGAGTGGGAATCAGGATGTTTCCAGACAGCGGATTTATTAACAACTTTTAAGGCGTATTTTATATCTTCAGGCCTAAGGCTATAACCGTCTGCCCTGATCAATTGAAGTTCCTTGATAAACTTTTTCGCCTTATTTACGGTTTTTTCCTCACCTTTAATAATAACCTTGTTTCCCCTTACAGAGGCCTCAATCCCGTAAGCTTCTTCAATTATCTTAATGACGTTGTCAAGGGCCCTGTAAGTTGATACAAGGTCTTTTCCTTCGTTTAAATTTAGCTCCAGCGTAACCGTTTAAATTCTCCTTTTCCACAGGTAATTAGATATATTAACAAAGCATAGCAGGAAATCAAGTAAAATTCAAAGCGTCAAGACGCTTATATGATAAGCATAGCATCACCATATGAGAAGAATCTATAACCGGCAGTTACCGCCTCATCGTAGGCTCTCTTCAGGAGCTGCAGTCCTGAAAAGGAAGATGTAAGCATCATGGGGCTTGACTTGGGCAGATGAAAGTTTGTAATAAGTGCATCTGCCGCCTTGAATCTATAGCCCGGATAAATAAAGATAGATGCCTTGCCTGAACCGGCCTTTATGTTGCCATGCGGATTGCCTGCAGCTGATGCCTCAAGGGTTCTTGTAACAGTAGTCCCCACGGCTATTATCCTTCTGCCTTGAGATCTGGCACGATTAACAGCATCTGCTGTTTCTTCTGGTATTCCATAATATTCTTCATCCATCCGGTGATTTTCTATCTTGGCTGATGTAACAGGCTTAAAAGTACCATATCCAACGTGCAGCGTAAGTTTTACGACCTCAATGCCCTTGTGTTTTATCCTTTCAAAGAGCTGCTTTGTGAAATGCAGTCCTGCTGTCGGTGCTGCAACAGCACCCTCCTTTTCAGCATATACGGTCTGGTAATGTTCCCCGTCGAGTCCCTCCGCAGGTCTTTTTATATAAGGGGGAAGAGGCATAACCCCGATTTTATTTATCATCCCTTTAATATCACTGCCGTTAAATATGACAGTGGCCATGCCGTTTAAGCGCGATACGTGTGCGGTAATTCCCTGTTTGAGCGTAACCATACCCTCATTCAGTCCTTTAACAATAGCCTCCCATTTATTTGTGAGGAGTTCTTTAAGAAGTAGTATCTCGACCGCTTTCCCTGAGGAACTGGAATTTTTGCCGCAGAGACGAGCGGGTATGACCTTTGTATCATTTAGAACAAGAACATCACCTGCGTGAAGAAAATCGGTTAAGCTTTTAAATGTCGTGTGCTCGATTTTCTTCTCCCCCCTGTGAATGACCAGAAGCCTGGAGGAATCTCTTTCCCGCAGCGGGTACTGGGCGATAACGCTTTTTGGAAGATGATAATCAAAATCTGAAAGTTTCATGATTAAATCCAAATTTCAAAATCTTGGTACCAGGCAGGAATGGAAGGATATCCTTCTTTCTTAAGCTAGTTAAAATCATTCAAAGTTGTTCAAGATATATAGTTCAAAATTGAACCATATTGAACTACGTTAAACAATATTGAACTATATATTTGACTGTTGAACCATGTTTTTACATTTTTTGTATTACCGTACCTGGATAATAATGTTCAAGAATTTCCTTATAATTTTTCCCTTCATTTGCCAGTTCCAGAGCTCCCCACTGAGAGAGTCCTACGCCGTGGCCATAACCCCCGCCCTCAAAAATAAAATTTTCGTCTTCCATTATGACGGAAAAATGAGTACTTGGGAGTTCTCTGTATCCCAGGAGTTTTCTTAAATCTACTGCCTTAATCTCTATTTCTGAGTCTTTTGTAACTAACTTGAGAATTTTAGCTCTGCCGGTAGAGGTAAAAGAAGTAATGCGCATATCTTTTATGCCTTTTATCCCCACTGCTTTTTCTATCTCGTCAAGACTGAATCTCCTCTGCCACTGTTCATAAGGAGAGGTTTCACCCTTACACGGGACAGACTTGATATACGGGTAGTTTTTTTCCCATACTTCTTCAGGCAATTCGGTTTTGCCCTGGCAGGTAGAGTGATAAAAAGCCTCTATGGGTTTGCCTTCATAAGTCACTATTTCCAATGCGGTATCTATCACAGCTCTTCTAATCGTTTCGTTTGTGTTATTGCCCTTATATACCTGGTGTAACACACTGGATGTTAAATGATAATCATTTTCTGCATTGAGGATTTTCTGATAAACTGCATAGGTTCTTGAAATAACGGCCTGAGCTTTCAGAGCTTCTATAGCCCAGTCTTTTCCAGTCTCTGCCGAAACAACTCCTTCGATGTATTTTTCGAATGAAATTTCATTAATAAAATGAAGTCCGTTTTTATCTTTTCTAACATCAATAAAACCACTGTATATGTGGTCATTAATAAGAATATCGCCTTTTATGGTTCCGATTTTTTCTGCATCCTTGCTTAGAAGAGGGGCGTCAGGGCCTTCGATGATAAGGACCTTTATACTGTGCTTAGCCCTCAGAGGTTGAGCCGTAAAACACACCAGAATAATGATAATAAAATACAGAAAATTCTTCATTTTCTCCCGGATATAAGATATAGGGTAAGACTTAATATAATGCTCAAGTTAATGCCTGTTGTAAAAGGGAAATAAAAGGTAAAGTTTTTTTCTGGATTACAACGTCCCGACGTTGAACGATACAGGCTTCTTAACCTCAACTTTTTTTCGCCATTGTAGTTTTTTTCTGATACCTCTCTTTCCTGCTGTATATACATCCGCAGTATTTTTGCCTGTAAAGCCCGAACTCCTTTGCATATGTCATAGCTTTACTGAAGTACTGCCTGAAGTCCCTGAGATAGAAAGGAACATCATATTTATCCGCAAATTCCTCCCCTATGATTACAAGTTGTTCAAAGTCCTGAAACGGGCTTATCAGTAATGTTGTAGAAAAGGCATCAAAACCTTTTTTTTGTGCCTGCTCGGCGGTTTTTTCAAGTCTCAGTCTATAGCAGGATTTGCATCGTTCCGGGCATTCAGGAGCTGGGTTATTACCCTGCAGTTTAAAAAACTCTGCAGAGTCATATTCACTCGTATATATCATGCCAATCCGCCATCTGCCCGCCAGGTCTTTTACTGAATCAAGTCTTAATTCATATTCCTGATAAGGATGTATATTTGGATTAAACCAGAACCCCGTGAGGTTATGACCTTCCTCCTGCAGAGTTTTGACAGGATAAATAGCGCAGTTTGCGCAACATATGTGAAGAAGAATGTTCATCTAACCCACATTTCTTAACTAAAAACAGGGAGGATATAGTATTTGAGCGGGTTGTCGATTCGACCCTCGGAGGTCGATTCGACCGAGCCTGCCTGCCGGCAGGCAGGAATGAGTGAAAAGACTATGTCCTTCCTGTTTCTTCATATTTTATATAAATTAAAACAGTCCACTTTTTTTCTGGATTCCAAAGTATTCGTAAGCAAGGCCGGTTGCCATTCGACCTCTTGAAGTCCTTTCTATAAAACCTTCCTGCAGAAGGTATGGTTCGTACACATCTTCTATTGTCTCTTTCTCTTCACGTACAGAGGCAGCGAGCGTGTCAAGTCCGACAGGGCCGCCATTAAACTTTTCCATTATAGTAAGCAGCAGTTTCCTGTCCATGTCATCAAAACCTTTTTCGTCGATATCCATTGCCCGAAGCGCATCTTTTGTAATTTTCTTGTCAATTAAACCAGAGCCTTTTACCTGGGCAAAGTCTCTTACTCTTCTGAGGAGCCTGTTGGCTATTCTCGGTGTTCCCCGTGCCCTTCCTGCAATCTCTGAAGAGGCCTCTTTTTTTATTTCTACGGTAAGTATTTTTGCGGAGCGACGGAGTATTGTATCAAGGTCAACAGGAGAGTAATAGTCAAGCCTGTTAATAACACCAAATCGGTCCCTCAGGGGAGAGGTTAAAAGCCCGGTTCTTGTAGTTGCACCAATAAGTGTAAAGCTTGGCAGAGTTAGTTTAAGTATTCTGGCGCTTGGCCCCTGCCCTATAATAATGTCAAGCTGGTATTCTTCCATTGCAGGGTAAAGTATCTCTTCAGCAATCCTCGGGAGCCTGTGAATTTCATCAATGAATAATATGTCTTTATCCCCGAGATTTGTCAGTATGGCAGCCAGATCGCCTGCCCTTTCAAGCACAGGACCTGAGGTTATCTTTATCCCAACCCCCATTTCAGATGAAATTATATGTGCAAGTGTTGTCTTTCCAAGTCCCGGAGGCCCGCAGAACAACACGTGATCGAGCGCCTCCTGTCTCTGTTTTGTGGCCTGAATAAAGACTTTTAGATTTTCTATTATCTTGTTCTGCCCGACGAATTCTTTAAAAGACCTTGGTCTTACGTTAAGCTCAGAACCGACATCTTCTTCTTTAATCTTGGCGGTTATATCCCTTTCAGGCATATCTTCCATATGTCTATCCTTTATCAATGTAACAAACAACTAATAACGAATAACGAATTTATTTGTTATCCGTCAGATGTCCTAAAGCCTCTTTTATTATATCTTCTATAGAATTTGCACCCGATTTCAGCGCCTTGTCAACTGCCCTTTCTGATGTGGATTTTTTATAACCGAAGTTAATAAGTGCTGATACAGCATCGTCTGTAAGAGGGTTCTTTCCAGGGATAGCTGTGCTGACTGAAGCCGGCAGTTTTCCTTTAAGCTCCAGTATTAACCTTGATGCTGTTTTTTTGCCGAGCCCCGGAATATTTATCAGTAAAGATACATCTTCATTGTAAACAGCTTCGATAAACTTTTCGGGAGAAATGCCGGAGAGTATCGCAAGCCCGAGTTTTGGTCCGATGCCGCTGATTCCGATGAGCGTGGTAAAAATTTTCTTCTCCTCTTCCATCAGAAATCCGTAGAGCTGCAGAGTGTCTTCCCTCACATGGGTATAAGTATGCAGAAATATTTCTTCTCCCGGTTCTGGGATGTTGGTAAGGCTGCATAGGGGTACGCATACATGATAGCCTATACCACGCACATCTACTATTATCCCCTCGGGTTTTTTACTGTAAACAAGACCTTTAAGAGAAGCTATCAAGTTTGTATCTCCTTCTTGTAGGCACAAAGTTTTTCTTACCACCTTTGTGCCTGCGTAATTATCATTATTTTAACTTATTTGACGAGTTTATATGACAGATGCATAATGCCAGGGCATCACTGCTGTCTTTGCTGATAGGTAAAAGTGAAGGTTTAAGCTTTAGTATCCTTATAACCATTTCCTGAACCTGCCTTTTTTCCGCCCTTCCGTAGCCTGTGAGCGCCAGTTTTAATTCTGTGGAGTTGTATTCAACGAGTGGAAGAGCCTTTTCTGCAGCCAGGAGCATGGTTATGCCCCTTGTTGAGCCAAGTGTCATGGCTGAACGGATGCTCTTGTGAAAAAAAACTTTTTCAATACATACTTGAGAGGGTTTATATTCATCAAATATCTTTTTAAGTGAATCATAAAGGGTTTTTAATCTGTCAGGAAGTGCATCTCTCCTGTTCATTCGTACTTCACCTGAGGCAATGTATGCCGGGAAATCTTTTGATATTTTGTCCCCCACTTCCACTATGCCGTAGCCACAGCAGATAGTTCCTGGATCAATGCCGATTATACGCATGTTTACTTAAGGATTTCCTCAGGGATATCGAAATTCGCATAAACATTCTGCATGTCATCGTTGTCTTCAAGGGCATCCATTAATTTCAGCATCTTGTCAGCATCTTTGGCTTCAAGTTTCACATAACTCTTCGGAAGCATGGTAATTTCTGCGAGATTAAGCGAAACGGTTTTTTTCTCAAGTGCTTCTTGCACCTTTTTGAAATCCTCAGGAGATGTAATAACCTCATAATTTTCCTCTTGAGGGTCATTTTTTATGTCTTCCGCTCCTGCATCAAGGGCAATAGACATCAAAGTATCCTCATCAATATTCTTCTTATCAACAAGTATATAACCCTTTTTATCAAATATCCATGCAACGCATCCTGCCTCACCTATGCTGCCGCCGTGTTTGGACATAATATGCCGGATTTCCGAGATAGTTCGGTTTTTATTGTCAGTAAGGACATCAAGCATTAAGGCAACCCCGCCCGGGCCATAACCCTCATAAACAGCTTCCTCATAAACTACGCCGGGAAGTTCTCCTGTACCTTTCATTATTGCCCGTTTAATATTATCTGCCGGCATATTAGCGCCTTTTGCTTTTTCAATGGCAAGCCTGAGTCTCGGGTTCATATCAGGATTACTGCCACCTATCTTCGCTGCTACGCTTATTTCTTTGGAAATCCTTGAGAAGAGTTTACCCTTTTTCGCATCGACTACTGCTTTTTTATGCTTTATCGAAGCCCACTTGGAATGTCCTGACATTGGTCTAAGATACTCCTTTTTACGCAGATGATCACAGATGCATTTTAAAAAAAATTATAAATGATTGATTGAGAGAAAGGCAACCGACCTTATCCCACTATCCCACCTCGCAGGTGGGATTAATTGGTGATTGAATTTTAAGGTAAGTTACTGAAAATATCAACAAATTATTATTTGGCCCACCTGCGAGGTGGGCCAAAAGGTTTGAATATCAATAAAATCAAACAAAAAAAAGGCGTCCCGAATTTTCGGGACGCCTTTAGTCATTACATTGCGTTATGCAGATTTAGAATTTGAGGGTAACACCATGCCTGACAGCATAGGCATTGTCAGGTCCTAGGTTAGTACCATTGGCCACGACTGTTGGATCATCTCTGTCATATGCTGCACCTGCCCAGAGATAGCCTCCCTCAACAAAGTAAACAAGGTTTGTGTCAATCTGGTACTCTAATTTACCATCAAGTTCTGTTCCAAGATTTTTGGATGTTTTGTAGGTTCCATTAGCATTTCGAGCTGGGGTTGTACCAAGAGCAACTGCCTGTGAGGCTCTGAGGAAGTAAAGGTCAGTAGAGACCTTTAAATCAGGATTTACCTTCTTGGAGGCACCTACATTTATATACCAGGTGTTGGAAAGTCCGGTTCCTGTCG